>SDBS01007349.1_pt1 | contig 10705 bp, 8 predicted proteins | sample 2277091 | NCBI WGS metagenome assembly SDBS01 (sample SAMN10404972, study PRJNA504765) | marine sediment metagenome | isolation source: marine sediment core GS10_PC15, 163 cmbsf | place: Arctic Ocean: Southern Knipovich Ridge | collected 2010 | reverse complement strand
CGCCCCTATTCCCGAAGACGGCAAGGGCAAAGCCGAAATCGAAATCTACCAGATTGAAGACAATGTCTCGGCCGCAAAGATAAACGAATCTTCCCGCAAGAATCCTATCGTTCCGGAAGATATCGTCGCAAACCTCATCTGGGACAGCAAGACGAGCAACCGCTTCATCGTAGCAGGCAATTTCGACATCGACGGCAACGGAGCGATTGACTCCGACGGTCTCGACAAAATCGTTCGACTCGTTCGACGCTGGGGAGGACGAATCGTTGACAAGGTCACCATTGAAACCGACTTTATCGTTCTGGGCACCAGACCCTTTGCCCTGGCCAGACCCACAACTGAACAAATCGAAATCGACCCGACCGTCGAGCAGAAGTATGAGGCGTCCCTGGAATTAGGCAGGCGATACGACGAGATCGGCGTGCAGGCGGCAACGCTTTCCGTGCCCGTAATCAACCAGCAGAAGTTCCTGCACCTGACCGGATACCAGTCCCTGGCAAGCAAGAGCACACCTTTCTAAGCACCTCCAGTAATATATTTACCCAGACTCATCGTCCTGGGTGGCAGCCAGTAGGGTGGGGTTTACCCCACCGAAACCTCTGCGGCGGATCAGCCCACCATTCCCGCTAACGCTGCTTCATCTCTCGCGGCTCAATCCCGATCGATGCGACATAAACATCTCCTGTCGCCTGCACCGAATCCGCACAATCGACAAAACCCTTCTTCACCGCCGCAAACGTAACCGTCGCCTCGGCCTCGATACAAACAGGCATCGGCAGGCCCGTATCGCAATCCAGCCCCGACGGAATATCCACCGCCACAATACGCTTGGCCTGCGCGTTGATACAGGAGATCAACCCCACATACTCTTCTCGAAGCTCACCGCTAAGCCCCGTCCCAAAAATCGCATCAACGATCATATCGCACCCGTCCACCAAAGCACCCACGCGCCGCGGCAACTCACCAGCCGAAAGATCAAGGTGTTCTACAGGCAGCCCCATTAATTCAACAACCCGAAGATTCAAAAGCGCATCGCCTTTAATTTTACCCGCATCCCCACAAATAACAAAACGCACCCCAACGCCGTTATTAGCAAGATGCCGCCCAATCACATACCCATCCCCGCCGTTATTACCCGTACCGCAAAATATGCAGACCTCCCGCCGCTCGCCCTCGCCTAAGCGTTGAAGAACAACCTCAGCACACCCCCGCCCAGCATTCTCCATCAGAACAACCCCCGGAATCCCCATCTCATCAATAGCCCAAAAGTCAACCCCCCGAACCTCATCCCGACCCATAACCAAACCACCAACAACATATCGTCGAACACTCATATCCACACCTCATACACTCACACGCACACCACATACATTTACACGCACGCGCAGCGTGCCACCGACGCTAATGAGCAAAAGGCAGTGCAGGTGTTGAATGGATTGCTTGAGCGGTCTTTCCACTATTAAGATAATTATTATTTACCTTTCTTCTTGATGATTATGCAGTCTGCTCCTTCTATCGGAGTACCGTCTTTAAGATATCCTGTCAGACTCAACATCCACATTTCTTCGTCAACCAATTCCCCAAGAGCCGTTATTACCTCCTGAGTTTCAAATTTCAGAGTCAAATCCATATAACCGTCTGCTCCTTCTAAACTGCAAGCACATTCTGTTTCATCTATCACAGGGCTTGCAACGTCTCCATAAGAACCACGAAGGGGAGCAACGCCCTCAAGTAAAATTGTATCAAGGTCGATATCGTTTACATCCAACACATCTGAACCCAAAATTGCTACAGGCAAAACACCTTTGCTCTTAACATTAACAGGATTCGGGCAAGATTGAGGTTTGATATCAACAGAAACTTTGATGGAAGGGATAAATTCATATGCGCCCATATCGACTACATCAATGCCATCCAAATCGCCATCAATAATCCTTGGATTTTCTAACATATCTGTTGAAAAGGCAACAAATGTATTTTCTCCTGAATCGATGGATTCTGATTCTGAAGACAATCTGAAATCATTGTTATCAGGGTCAATGAAAAATGGCTCAACGCTGAGAACTCTCTCCCCTTCAATTATGTTGGCTTTATTTTTAACATTGCTGTATGAAACAAATATTTTCCCTACATGGGAGGAACCACCATGTACGCCAAACTCTTCTTCTCCGTTATTCCAGAAAATGGAATTTCTTACAAATGCCTGCCCCGTACTTCTGCACATTAACCCTCCCGTTCCAGATTCAGCATTGTTATAAACAACGGTGCAATTATTAAGCTCTAAACTAATATATCTATTTATTGCGACACATATCCCTCCTCCAATACTTCCTGCATAATTATTGCTAATCACACAGTTGGTCATTTTGGTATCATTATAAACATTGATGCCTCCGGCATCCCATTTGGCATAATTATTTCTTATGATGCAATTCAGGAATTCACAACTCCCACATAAAACTCCACCTCCTGAGCCCGCTGTTGCTTTATTGTTTTCAATAATACAGCCAACAAATTTCACGTTATCATTACAATGAACTCCTCCGCTGTGGGTTCCGGCATTATTTCTCACAATGCAATTTTTGACCAATCCCCATCTCGGAGCTAACCAGTAATATATAGCTGCTGCCCCTGCTAAAGATTCATTGTTGATAAAATGGCAGTTTAAAATCGTTGGATTACTTCTGTAGCAATAAATTGCACCTCCTCCTCCTCCGGCACATCCATTTATTACAGTTACTCCATCTAATATTGAATTCTGGTTTTCGTCATTATTGAATATGAATCCTCTATGTAAATTGTCTTTGCTACCCTGACAATTTATAATACACTTATCAGGCCCACTTTGAGACCTAACAGTGATTTCTTTGCCGTAAAAACTTATGTCTCTGTTTCCGACTCCAATGTATTCACCATTTTCAATAACAACAACATCTCCGTCAGACGCCGCATTAATTGCATCTTGAATAGTTAGGAAATCGCCTGTGCCATCCCAATTAACGGTAATAGTGGGTTCAGGAACAACAACATTAAGAGAAGTAAAAAAGGTCTCTGGTGGACCGTAGTCAGCATACGCTGTAACAGTCAAATCATATACTCCTGCCGGAAGCGTACCGATGTTTTCCGTGTAATGCCATGGAGAGACTACGGTAAGGAACCCCACATTTAGAAATATGTCTAAAGTCAGAGCCGCTTCGTCAATTTGAAAGAAAGTGTTTTCGACTGTGACGGGTCCTGACCCCCTGACTCCAGTTGAGATAATTTCGATAGAATCATAGATTGTTAGTGTTTCCGGCTTAATGACAACACTTAAAGCCCAATCCTCTGGACTCCCGAATCCCGATGTGTCGCCTGTACCGTCCCAATTAACGGTAATCGTAGAAGCTAAAGTGTTTAGTGAGATACAAGCTGCAAATAAGACCGCTGTGATTTTACTTGATAGCTTTTTCATTGATATGTTCTCCTCTATTATCGATTTTCCTTTCCCGCCCTGCAACAAAAACCAATACCATGTCAATCTTAACCATTTTTAAGTTTTTTGTCAATAATTAAACTCTCTTTAAGGTGCCACGACCTTTTTCCCATCTTTCCCCAACAAAACCAACAGCCCGCCATCCCAAGACCATCTCTCCAAACGTTGAGCAGAGCGAAATCCCGAAGGGAGTCCACCCGCCGCAGGAGGGGCCCAAAATAGTAAATAGTATATCGCGAATATGATACATCCGCCCGCGGCGGAGTCAATTAAATTCCCCCCTCACTAAATACTAAATGCTAACAACTAAATGCTCATTCAGGCCGCTAAAAGCTTGCTTTTTCGGCATGAATGTGGTATACTGCGTCGCAACATTGGGGCTGGTACAGCAACCCAACCAGGAGGCAAAACAAATGTCGGAGCGAAGCGGATATCCCGATTCATCGGGGGAGTACCCTTACAACAACCACAAACTCTTATTCACTATTCACTGAATACCAGGGACCAAGGACTATCTGCTGAAAAATGCAAAACAAACCCAATCCCCGTACCGTCGCCAGTTCACCACGCTGGCCGAAGGTCAGTCCCGATGCACATCGGGGAACCCAATTTTCGCCCTGACGCCAGCCACGAACCACCAACTACGAACCAAAAACGCAAAACGAAGCCAATCTACCGTCTCGCCAGCCCTAAATGCTAAGGATCAAGGATAATTCAGACCGTAAAATGGCAAATTCGGTCGCTCACGAACTCGCCGGGTCAGTACACCACTCAAATATTCAGACTACCTGTCCTCGACCGCCTTTACGAGCAGGCCTTCTTTTGCAAACCCCGGGTATGTGCTGACAACACTCTCACCCGCTGCGAGTCCCTGGGAAACGACCACGAAGTCGGCCTGTTCGAAGAGAACCTTGACAGGTCGGCGACGCAGCCGGCTGCGCTCGTCGAGTACACAGACAGCGCCGCCGTGCACCGCCTGTCGGGGAATCACAAGTTGCCGGACCAGGGCGCCGCCGCGAAATTCAACTTCGCAGCGCGCATCCTTGAGCAGCAGTGGCGCGTCTTTTGACGCGGCTTTGTCCTTCGGATTCACCGCGATAACCGTAAGTGCGAAAGTACGCCCACCCATGTCGGCGACATGCCGCACCTCAGTCAGGCAGCCCCGACGCTCGACGATATTGAATCCGCTGTGGAAGCGAACGACGATGTCGAAGAGTCCCTCAAGGGCCTTGTGCGGCTCTTTGGAGACGGACGCATCCTTTAGACGCTTCAGCACGTCGGCCGTGAGCAGAGGCTTGATGAGATCGTAATCGACCTGGACCTTGACTCTCATCGCCTCGCACCGGTACGCCTCTAACAGCGGGTCGTTCACGGCAACGAACTGACCTTCCCCGACAACTACATCACAAACAACAAACCTGCACGGCGACATAACCAGGGCGCATGACATGTCGTGTTGGGCCTTGGCCAGTGCCGCTCGACCGGAAGCTAATTCGGCCTCTTTCGATGCCCTGTTGGGCGGCACGAGATTAAGCTTGTTTTCCAGGGACTGAACGATGCTCCTTTGCAGCAGTGCCGCCCGCTGATTTTCATCCACTGCCGCCTGTGATGTCGCGTCTTTTTCCAGCAGCGTCCGGGTACGGGCAAGCTGCCGTTCGGCAACGTCCAACGACGACTTTTCGATTTCCAGAGACAGCAGATCGTTGGCTGCCTGCCGATCGATCTGATCCAGTTGGGCCTCCAGGCGGCGGATGTCGACCTCGGCTTTGTCGACATTGGCCTGACAACTCGCCGGATCGATCAGCATCAGGGCCGTACCCTTGTCTATCACCGCGCCAGGACGCACAGCGCTGTTGATATGTGCGATCCGACCGTCAATGCGAGCGACCGCCCGCCATGTTTGATCGGGCTGGGCGGTTCCGTACGCCACCACTCGCGGCTGGACATCCAACCTGCTCACCCGCACGACAGGCAGCGGACAGGGCACCTGCCCGGAGACCTGCGGCGCACCCCGCGATACCCACAGCAGCCAGCACAGCAATACCCCCGCCGCCGCCACCAGGAGCGTAACCATCAGCAGGCAGACAAACCGCTTGAAAAAGACAGACCCATTCATAACTGTTGTTCTCCCGAAGCCGGCTCCCAGTCCCAGCCTCCTCCCAACGAGCGATACAAAAAGACAAGCTCCTTTGTCAGGATGGCGTCGCTTTCGGCAAGCTGGTCCTCCACTGCCAGCAGGCTCCGCTGGGCATCGAGCACATTCTGAAAATCGGTCGCGCCCTGGCTGTATCGCTCGATAGCCAGCGCCACGGTGCTCCTGTAAGCAGTTACCGCCTTGGCGAGATAATCGTTTCGTTCCGCCTGGCGATGATAAGAGACATAGGCGTTTTCAACCTCCTCCAGAGCGATCAACACCGTCTGCTCGTACCTGACAAGCGCCTGATTGACCCGCGCGTTCTCGACGGCGATGGCGCTTCTGACGCGATTCCTGTCAAACAGACGCCACCTTATCGAAGGTCCGATAGAGTAGGTCACGCTCCCCGAGTCAAATGCTTTCGATGCCTTTATTGTCTCAGCCCCGACCCGCCCAAAAAGGATAAAGCGTGGATACAATTCAGCGGTCGCCACACCTACCTGGGCCGTCTGTGCCGCTAAGAGAAGTTCAGCTTGGCGGATATCGGGCCGGCGGCGCAGCAATTCGGCGGGCAACGGGCCGGGAAACGCCTTCCGGACGGTGAACCTGGCGGGGGTATCGGCGATGGTCTTGTCCAACGAGCCGGGGTATTCGCCTATGAGTACGCTAAGCCGGTTCAGCGAGCAGACCAGGTCTCTTTGCAGCGGACTCAGGGTAGACGCCGACCTCGCCAGATTCGCCTCGGCCTGGGAAACCTCCAGGCGCGGCGCGTCGCCTGCCTGATAACGGTTGCGGACAATCTTCAGGCTGCGATCCTGGATGTCGATGTTGGCCTCAGCAATCTTAATGCGCTGCTCTAACGACCGGATATTGATATATGCCACGGCGATTTCCGCACAAAGGGCGACTCGCACCCCGCGATAATCGAACACCGAAGCGTCGTAGTCGGCGACGGAGGATTCTATCATGCGGCGGATTCGACCGAAAAGATCGACCTCCCACTGAGCGATCACGCCCGTAAAGAGGTGCTCGGTATCTTTTACACTCACGTTCGGAATATCCGTGATCACCGTGTCTCCGAGTCCGCTATGCTTGCTGTCCCGGCCGTATCGGAAGTCGGCGGCTTTGTCCACCCTCGGCATCTGCTCGCCCGCGACGTAGGCTAATTGCCATTTGGCCTCGTCTATTCGCCCTATCGCCGCCCGGATGTCAGGCGCCGATTTCAGGGCCCGCTCGATGAGTTCCGACAACAGCGGATCGCCTAACATTTGCCACCACGCCGACAGTTGCTCGCCCTCCACCGGCTCTCCCTCGACAGGCGACTGGGCGTATTCCTGGGGCATTGCAACCTCTGGAGGCACAAAATCCGGCCCCACAGTGCATCCCGGCATAAATGCCAGCATCGAGCAGCAGTACGCCGCCAACAACAGTGCCCCAAACAGTTTTCCAATGTGTGCGGCCATGACGTTTCCTTACCTCCCTGAAAACGAACGCTATTTGTATTCGTCGAAAGCGGGCCATGCTAACGGTATGAAAACCATCCCTGATGAAGCTGTCGGCCCCCATTGCTCTTGTCGGTGAAACGATGATTTTATCGACCTAAGCCAACCGCGGCTTGAACAATACCCCCAAAGATTTTACACCCGATACACCCTCAGCCGCCCGCGCCGGAGTCAATTAAACTCCCGGCTCAATTCAAGATTGACATACCACTCTCCAATACTTAAACTGATGCGGCAATGTAGCAACCTTGGAGATATACGCGATCATGCACATCCTGTTAACAAACGATGACGGCGTTTTCGCGCCCGGCCTGGAGGCCATTTACAGGCATCTGACCAAACTGGGCCAGGTCACGGTAGTCGCCCCCGCCCAGCCCAGGTCCGGCGCAGGCCACAGCATCAGCCTGGAGCCTGTGGTCTGCGAAAAGCTGGACATCACCGGCAAATTCGTCGCCTACAGCGTCGCCGGCTCCCCTGCCGACTGCGTCAAAATCGCCATGACACGCCTGCTGGAAGAAAACCAGGCACCAATCGACCTCGTCGTCTCCGGTATCAACCACGGCTCAAACGTCGGCCTCCATGTGTTCTACTCCGGCACCGTCGCCGCCGCCGTCGAAGCCGCATTCGAGGGCACGCCCTCAGTTGCCCTCAGCGCAACATTCGATGAACATTTCGACATCGAAAAGGCGGCCACATACTGTTTTGACGTCATCGAACAGTTACTGCCCCTCCAGGCAGGCGACGTCATCAATATCAACATCCCCACGCTGTCTAAGGGAAACCCCAAAGGCATCGTCGTCGTACCCCAGTCCACCGGAGGCCTTGAAGAAAACTTCCGCCTCCAGGACAACAAGCAGGGGCAATTGATCTTCGAGTACCTCGGCGGCAGGCACCGCGACCCGACCGTCAGCCCGGCGGACACAACTTCGCTCCTGGACGGCTGCATTACCCTTACCGCACTACATTTTGACATGACAAATTACGAACGAAACAAGTCCTTGAGCAATATCGCCTGGAGACTGGACAATACCGACTGAAACGCCAATACGGAAATCGCAAAAAATGACAAACATCTTCCAAACACCCTGGCTGCTGCTTTTCATCTCACTGGTGCTGCTCATCGTGGTCACAGTTGTGCGCCAGAACTCCCCGGAAAAACAACTCTGGTGGCTGTTGCTCCTGCCCCTGGTCTTGGCAATTATCGCATTGGGACTCGACTACTTCATCAAGACCGACTACGAAAAAGTCAAGCACATGATCAAATGTGCAAGAGATGCTGTCGTTGCCGAAGACGCAGACGCGCTGGCGAGGATTCTGTCGCCCGGCTATTCCGACCGCAGCCACAATTCCGGGGACCAACTCGTCCGCTTCCTGCGATCCTTCTTCACAACAACGCAGATAGAAAAAGCCCCGCAGAGGGGCGGACAAATAGTCGTCGACGCGCCCACAGCAACAGCCGAAAACCTCTACCGCGTACATGTGGGGCCAAACAGCGCTTACACCCAAGCCGCCACCATCTACTTCGTCAAGGTAAGAATGCGCCTCAGAAAAGACGCCGACGCCCAATGGCTCATCACCGGTTGCGAACTGCTGGAACTAAACTTCCAGCCATTCCGCTGGGGCGACCTCTGAGAAGCCCCATCTGTGCATGACGGCATTTGTTTACTGCAGCAATGCCATAAAGTGAAATGAAAAAGTTGAAATGAACAACGGTTGACCTTCGCCAATCTCCGCCGACAGCCGGCGGAAACTTCTCAAAACGAGGGCACCTCTATCTTGCTACCGCCTTACGGTGCTCGACAGCACTTTCTATCTTCTCCAGAAGCTCGCTAAGATCAAACGGCTTGACGATATAGTCATCGATACCGCAAGCGTTGGCACGCGCAATATCCTGTGTCTGGCTGCGCGCCGTCAGCATTATCACCGAAACGTCCTGGCCGCCGGGCTGCTTTCGCAAAGCCTCTAACATCTCATGACCGTCCATGATCGGCATAATCACATCCAGCAAAATGACATTAGGACGTTCATCTTCGAACCTTTTTAAACCTTCTCGACCGTTACCGGCGGTGAAAACCTCATACTCGTTCATCTCCAGCCTGTCCTGCAGCGTCTGAACGATGTTCGGCTCATCATCCACCACCAAGATCCTCGTCTTGCTTGTCTTCTTCTTTAGTCCCAGAAAATCAAACATAGCTGTTCTCCAATGCTGCCCCATTGCGGGGACTGCATACGCCAATTAAAACAATTTGCCTACCTTCCTCCGCGCAACCTCTTCCAGGTCTCGCGCTTCCACCGCATCGGCCGGGTATACTCCCACACCCAACATCGGCAGAATCGGGCTGCCTCCACAGTTTTTCCTGAGCCGATTACCGACAATTTTCTGAATTCTATGCCGCACCGTTTCAACCCGACCCTCACCCACTTTTTCCACAACAAACACAATTTCAAAATCCTCTGTCTGGATTGCAAGGTCCTTGGCATTGGTCAGGAAACGATCGCTATCGGCCAATAACTCGTTTATTATCGAACCAACCTCAGGCTTAAGACTACTGCTCTGTTCGTGAGGTACGTCAAAACCAAGAATCATAAGAGCAAAATCATTCCCCTCCCCGCCAATCCGACCCGCCAGCGCGGACAGATGCTTGTAAAGCACGATAAACGGGTTGGTCCTGGGCAGAGAAAAATAGAACCTGCTTCCCTGGCCCTTATGGCTCTCTACCCAGATGGTCCCGCCGTGAACCGCAATGATTCCGTTACAGATTGCAAGTCCTAATCCGCTGCCCTTTGAGCCGGCGCCTGCCTGACGTCTGATCTGGAAGAACTTGCTGAATATCTGCTTTTGCATGTCGGCCTCTATGCCGACACCGGTATCCTCCACCATTGTCACCACGTTATCGCCGCTGTCATAGGATCGTACGGTGACCCGGCCTTTCAAGTCGGTGAATTTAATTGCATTACTGACCAGATGCAGCAGGACCTGGCCGATTCGCTGAGGGTCCGCGTATACCGGTGAAATATGACCGCTGATTTCGCAGGTCAGGTCGATATTTCGTGCACCTGCCTGATCAGCCGACTGCTGAATCACATCGCTGACAACCGAAACGATATTCATCACACGACGGTTGATAGGCATGCTGCCGGCCTCGAGTATGGCCATATCAAGCAGATCATTGATCAAATCCGCAAACCGATGACAGTCGCTTTTCATCGCATGCAGATACTCACGCGTTTTATTGGGAATTCGGCCCGTGACACCCGCAAGAATGTTCGATACGGAATTCTGTATGCTCGTCAGCGGCGTTCGCAACTCGTGCGAGACGGATGCGATGAATTCGGTCTTGGCTTTTTCCGCCGCCGCCTCCTCCGTCACATCGCGAATCATTACCACGTTGCCAAAGAAATGGTCCCAGTCCTCAACCATCTCATGCCAGCGCATCTTGAGTATCTTCCGGTTGACCGAGCGAACCTTGAACTCGCCTCGCCTCTTTTCATCCAGCTCATCGTCCTTGCAGACAAGTTCGCGAAAACCAAGCCCATCTATCACCGTCGCCAGAGCCTCGAGCGAATCTTTCGCCGTCAAGCCCAATAGAATCTTTG
>SDBS01007348.1_pt1 | contig 10705 bp, 8 predicted proteins | sample 2277091 | NCBI WGS metagenome assembly SDBS01 (sample SAMN10404972, study PRJNA504765) | marine sediment metagenome | isolation source: marine sediment core GS10_PC15, 163 cmbsf | place: Arctic Ocean: Southern Knipovich Ridge | collected 2010 | reverse complement strand
GAGAATTTTCCAGTAGAACTCCTTGGGCAAAACCTATCCAACAACTTCCCAATCCCATAGTTTGAGCGCTTAACATACCGTATGTCATGGCAATTGACGCATTAATACTATCCCATGGATTTTTCGAATAAAGGATTAACACATGAGGGGCTCTATAAAATATAGGATCAATCCCCCCATCCCTTATTTTAGATAATCTGTTATCAACTCCTCCTGTTTCTATTGCATCTATGATTGTATCAGACAATAATTTAATTTCTTCATCATCTGAGAGTATAAGACATTTTAGCATTCGCATATTCGCCCCGGTTGGAGCATATCTCATAGAATTTATAACTTTTTCAATTATTTCAGTAGGAACCTTTTTGCTTTGATATTGTCTAACTGATCTTTTGGCACGTAAAAACTTCTGCATAGCATCATATGATATTAAATCACTGGGATCTTGATTTGCTTCAAAATTTAACGCATCGTCTCTCATATCTTCAAATTTTATTGCATTATCTCGACAAACCGCAATACAATGACCACACAAAATACAATCTTTCGACTCATCGAAAATTGTTTGTTTTTGCGTTTCATCCATGCTAAAATTTCTCATAGGACATTCATTTATGCAAAGTCTGCAATTTGTGCATCTCTCTAAACTAATTCCCATAATTGGCATAACTAATTATATTAAATTTTAATCCCTAATATAGTTTTAATCTATTAGTCATTAAAATATGAGATAAAAAAAAATAAAAGATTTATTTAAAAAATTTCAATTAAAGTCCAAATTAGCCATATACTAATGCGGCTACATCTACACCAAAGATGAACAGTAATCCAAATCCAACTGTTGGCCAATGTTGTGCAAAGACAACACCTATTACAAGTAAGAAAGGTTTTTTAGAGAATACTTCACTTTTGAATAGCTTAACATCGGTCCAAATAATCCATATTGCCTGAATTCCCCATGCAATAAATTTAATCGTAGCTAAACAGCTATGTGCTACTGCCCAACTATCAGGAAAACCTTGCGGATCATTGGCCATCATAATTATAAATGTGTTTTCTATCATATCACTAATTGACCCTATCAAACCAATTATTACCATTTTATATCCGGTTTTTCTCCATGCTGAATCTTCATCGAATTTTCGAGCGAGATATAACGAGAGACCAGTGAACATGGTTATTTGGCAGAGATCAAAAACATAATCTAATAATATAGATAACACGTAAATCTGTATCTGCTCTGCAGTCATTTCTCTAAAATGAGACTTTATTAGTGCTCCACTAAATGAAAGTTGACTTTCAATAAAGATCGCAGGATAATGTGCTAACACAGTAAAGTAAACCAAAAATGGAAAATTTATCACAAGAACGATAAAACCAAGATATATTAGTCTTTTTGTTGCTTTATCTGAAGGCCAATCATCAAATTTTTTTAAATTCATTCTTATCACTTTAATTTCAGTTAAAATTTTAAGTTAATAAAATAAAGGTAGATGATTAAATTTAAGAGTTTTGCGACAAAAATGTAAATTACCGAAATGTAGAAGGTGAAATTTAATAAAAAGTTTAATGAAATCGAAGATAAATTCGGTTTTCCTCCTAAGAAGCGGTTTCGGTACCTAAGTGGGAGTGTTGATACTAATACAATCTTTATCGAACGAGAATGGGAAAGTTTGGCTAAATTAAAAAAATTAATGACAAAAGCATTTTTAGATCCAGAATATCAAAAGCTTGGGGATGAGCTTGAGTCAATAATTGAAACACAATACCAAGAAATGTTAGTACCACACCCACCTTTTCCCACATAACCATCACTCATGAGAGATATCGACCGCATAATACATTAATTTAATTAATAATAACTTATTTTTTTTTTAACTTCAAATTTAATATTGATTTATAATAGCGCTAAGTAAACTTAGTTATACTAAGATTTTATATAAGAATAGAAATAAAAAAAAAGGAAAGATGTGTAATTTATTATTCTTTTTTAACAAGTCCAATTATACCAGCAACTATTACTAAAATACCCCCAAGAAAACTGCCGAAAATCAGTAATAAGATTCCCAATATTAGTATTACTAATCCACTAAACGGAATTGGAGCATCTGGTTTCAAAGTTGCAAGTAAAATTATCAGAGCGATAATTAAAGCTAAGACTGAACCGATCCAACCAAACCAACTGCCAAATATTAATCCAATAACTGCTTCAATTATCCCAATAATTCCACCTATTAAGGCTAACCAGTACATTGCGCCTTTTTCTGCCAATTTAAATCAACCTATGTTTTTTTATTATTTTATTTTACTTCTTCAAAAAAATGTTGTTGGGCTTATTTACACCAAATTGCTTTTTAAATATTTCTATTAATGCTCTATTTGACTATTTTATAAAAAATATTCTATTTAACTTCTAAAATACAATAAGAAATCTTTATTGGTAAAGAACTTAATCTTAATTATAATACTTATACACTCTTTCAAGGAGATAATCTTGGTTTATGATTTAATTATTATAGGTGGCGGACCAGGCGGGGCTACAGCAGCAGAAATAGCTGCTAAGAGTGGAGCAAATGTATTGATATGTGAGGCTGCAGAAGAGGGGAGATATAAATGTTGCGCTGGAGGTATTCCTGTTTCTAATGAAGCCTTCAGTCCAATTCCTAAGGATGTAGGTGAACGTGAGATCGCTGGTGGTGTTTTGGTAACGCCCCAAAGGGGACCCATGGAAGTTGATGCTACTGGAGAAGGAAATAAGGGTTATTGCATGTTTCGAACTGATTTTGATAAATATTTAATCGATATAGCTCGAGATGCAGGTGCCCAAGTTATGTATAAATTTCCAATAAAACGTATTGAGGTCAGTAACAACAGGGAAGTGATTGTAAAAGGTCGTCAGGAATTTCGAAGTAAATGTTTGATTCTGGCAACTGGACTAGGCGGTGCTAAACTGCAAAGGCAAATCGGAATAGAAGTCCCTCCAATGATTGGCGCAATACAAGCCGAGTTTGACCTGCCTGAATCCGCTGTAAATGAACATTTTGGTGATCGTATCTGGGAATTTTTTGATCGCTCAATAGTTCATAACGGTGTCGCATGGGCATTCCCTAAGCATGATGCAGTAAGCATAGGAGTTTTAGGAGAGGGTGTAAAGATGTCTCATTTTAATACTTTTCTTCAATACCCGTTACTAAAGGAAAAACTTAAAGGGAGAGACATGAAAGTCTTCGGTGGTCGTAAAGTATGGGCCGCACCAATTCCCGATAAAATGATTGCTAAACCTTATCGTGAGCGAGTTATGGTAATCGGGGATGCTTGTGGCACAGCAGATCCTATTCTATACGAAGGGATTTACCAAGCTCGCCTATCAGGAAAGTTAGCAGCTGAAGTATTTTGTAAAGCTCTTGAGGCGGATGATTTTGGTGAAACTAGTTTAGCACAGTATCATCAACTATTGCTAAAGCAGCTTTACGAGGAAGACCTGCGATATGCATATAAATTCCATCAGCTTTTATATCATAGCGGATTGATGGAAGATCTTATTAACGCTATATATTCAATAGCTCAAGAAGACCCCGAGATCATGGAGTCAACAACTGCTTTGTTCTCAGGAAGTCAAACTAGGAAACAAGGCTGGGATCTAATGATGTCTCGTAAATGGAAGCTTGTGAAAAAAATTGGCATTTGGAAAAGTTTACATTTATTTCCAACTCTTATACGTGCTAATCGAATATAATAGATATTAGCCTTGTTAATTCTTTTTCATAGGGAAGTGCATAAAATAATATAAAGGAAATTTCGACAAAACTGGAAAACCTTTTTATAGAAGTTATGAACAATACTTGTATAACACTAATTTTTAAAAATAAACATTTAGGAAAAAAAATAATAAAAATTTGGCGAAATTAGAATGAGTGAAGAATCTGAAATTGATTCATCCGAATGGGAGCAAATATCTTTAAGGAAAACGATACACTACTCTTTTGGTTATCTTCTTGTATTTTTTATGTTGGGTTTTTTTAATACTTACGTGTTCTACTATTATGAAGTGGAAATTGGCTTGCCTGTTGCCCTCTTGGGGCTTGCATTTGTAATTTTTGCCATATGGAACATGATAAACGACCCTCTCATAGGATACCTTACTGATAGACCATTTAAATGGTCTAAAAAATATGGCTTTCGAGCTCCTTGGATGATACTAGGAGTAGTACCATATTTAATATGCTGGTATTTTATATTCGCAATTCCCGATAGTTTGGTTGAGAATAAAGACCCTTGGCCGATTTTTTGGTATTTTATAATCGTAGCATGTTTATTCGATACGTTTTTCTCCTTGTTTAGTACACACATTAATGCCGGTTTTACCACGTATTTTCGAACGGATGCCGAGCGCAGAAGATCAAGTGCAATCAATACAACAATCCCGATTATAATACAACTTTTTATCGGTTTTACAGTGCCCATTTTCTATATTTATGGTAATAGAAGTTCGATGATTTTAGCGCAATCTGTTGTAGTTTTCTTATTAATCATCTGTGTTTTACTATTAATACCTGGTATACGTGAATCAGAGGAGATTAAGGAAGCCTTTCTTCGGGGACATCAAGAGAAAGGGAGAGACCCCTACTTCAAAACAATAAAATATGCGTTCACACGGAGAAACTTCGTTGCTACCCTCCTCTGTTTTGTGTTTTTGAGTTTAGGGTCTACATTAGCTAGTGCATCTGGAGTATATTTCATGAAGGATGTCTTAAGATTGCCCCTATACAACGCAGTATTCACTGGATTAGCATACTTTTTTGGTTATGTTTGCTTCATACCTTTGTGGTCAAATCTTAGCAAAAAATATGGTCATGGAAAAATAATGAAATTAAGCTGTATATTAATCGGTCTTGTTTATCTTCCGCAATTATGGATAACAACCTTACCTGAAGCTATAATATTTTCAGTTTTGGGTGGCTTTGTTGCAGGTAGTTTTTGGGTCACCTTAGGGCCTGTTGCTGCAGATGTAAATGATGAGATCACAACTTCGACTGGTAAGCATCAAGAAGCAATGTACGAGGGAATTAGAACGCTTTTTTATCGAATGGCCCTTATTGGTCAAGCTGCTATTTTTGTTGTAATTCATGTTGCCACAGGATATAACCCTGATCCGAAGGCTGTACAAACACCTCTGGCAATATGGGGAATACGGATGCATGCTGGACTGTTGCCCTCTCTTTTTGGTTTTCTAGCATTTATTATCATGTATAAATATTACGACCTCATAGGAGAGAAACAAGTAGCCCTTAAACAGAAGCTTAAAGAAATGGGTCTTTAAGTCAAATTATACTCCCTTTTTTTCTTTTTTTATTCTTTTTGATAATGAGATAACAATAATATTCACAAAGTTGATAAACTTATGTAATCTTTGCGTTGTGGAACATGATCAACGACCCGCTCTTAGGTTATCTTACTGATAGAAAATTCAAATGGTCTAAAAAATGGGGATTTCGGGCACCGTGGATGATGATAGCAATATTTCCCTATTTATTATGCTGGTGGCTAATATTTGCAGTTCCCGATAGCATTGTTGAAAGTTCCGACCCTTGGCCGCTTTTTTGGTATTTTGTCATCATCGCTTGTTTATTTGATACATTTTACTCATTGTTTAGCACTCACATAGGTGCAGGGTATACTACATATTTCCGAACCGATGCTGAGCGTAAAAAATCAAGCGCAGTCAGTAATATAGTCCCGCAATTCATGGCTCTTTTTCTCGGTTTTATGTTACCGCTCTTTTATGTCTATGGAGATCGCAGCTCGATGATTTTCGCGCAAACTATTATAGTATTATTATTAGTCGTTTGTCTTATATTATTTATCCCTAGTATCCGCGAATCTGATGAGATAAAAGATGCCTTTCTTCGGGGCTACGAAACGACTGTGAGAGATTCCTACTTCAAAACTATGAAATCAGTTTTAAAACGGAAAAATTTCGTAGTAACTATGATAGTTTTATGGTTAATGTCTTTAGGTGGCCTGTTAGCTGCCTCATCCGGAGTCTATTTTCTGAAAGATGTCTTACAATTACCCATGTACAACTTTATATTCATGTCCATAGCAGGTTTCTTAGGATTCGTGCTCTTTATCCCTTTTTGGTATAATATCAGCAAGAAATATGGTCATGTGAAATGTTTTAGATTGAGTCTCCTATTGTCATGTTTTGGTTATCTCAATTATTTATGGGTAACGACTTTAACACATGTTATAATAACGAGTTTCATAGGAGGTTTTATAGCGGGAAGTTATTGGACGAATATGGGACCTGTTAATTCAGATGTGTTTGATGAATGTACTATTGCCGCAGGAAAGCACCAAGAAGCAATATATACGAGCGTTAGAACGTTTTTTTACCGAATCTCCCTTATTGCTCAAGCTATTATTTTTGTGATAGTTCATGTTGCTACGGGTTATAATCCCGATCCGAAAGCGGTACAGACCGATCTGGCAATATTGGGAATACGGATACATGCCGGATTGATTCCCTCCATTTTGGCTTTACTAGCATTTATAATAATGTCTAAGTACTACGACCTTATTGGAGAGAAGCAAGAAGCTTTGAAAGTAAAGTTAAAGGAAATGGGCCTTTAGGTCAATTTTTAATCTTTTTTTTTTTTTAATTCTTTTTACATATATAATTTCCACTTATTAGTGGAAAAGCCTTTTATAATCTTATAATATTTATATATAATATTTTCTTTTAAAATAAAAAAATATGAAAATAAAAAAGTAATAAAAATTTGGTGAAATTAAATTGAGTGAAGAATCTGAAGATTTATCAGAGTGGGAACAAGTTAGTGGCAAAAAGATAATATCCTTTTCTTTTGGCTGGATTCTCATGTTTTTTTTAGGAGGACAATTTAATATATATGTGTTCTACTACTATAACGTTGAGATCGGCATGCCCGTTATGCTTTTAGGGCTTGCTTTTGTAATATTTGCGATATGGAATGCTATCAATGACCCCCTTATTGGTTACCTCACTGATAGACCTTTTAAGTGGACCAGGAAATGGGGAATGAGATTTCCCTGGATTCTGATTGGAGGGGTACCATTATTAATATGTTGGTGGTTTACCTTCGCAGTTCCCGACAGTATAGTTGAAAGCTCCGACCCATGGCCTCTTTTTTGGTATTTTGTACTCATAACATGCGCATTTGACACATTTTATACGATTTATACTACACATTTAGGAGCGTCGTTTACAACACATTTCGTTACGGATGCAGACCGAAGGAGAGCAAGCGCGGTAAATACTACGCTTCCCAATGTGTTAGCTCTTATTATTGGGCTTATAATACCTATTTTTTATGTCTATGGTAATAGGGCCTCCATGGTCTTTGCGATGACAATTGTGGTTATATTGTTATTCTGTGCTTTAATTATTTTGATTCCCGGTATACGCGAGTCAGATGAGTTAAAAGAGCGCTTTCTTAAGGGCTATGAAGAACAACCAAAGCGTGATCCCTATTTCAAAATGATGAAAGATGCTTTTGGTAGGAAAAGTTTTGCTGCAACACTAATTTGTTTTATGTTGTTGACATTTGGGAGTACTTTATCTGCAGCATCAAACGTCTATTTCATGAAGGATGTTTTAGGATTGCCCTTTGCATTCGCGGTGTATACTGGTATAGCATATTTTGTTGGAATGATATGCTCTATACCCTTGTGGTCTAATATGTCTCGGAAATATGGACATGCGAAAACAATGAAATTAAGCTTTTTACTAATGGTATTTTCTTATCTTCCTGGATTATGGATAACGACTATAGGAGAAGCTGTGTTCTTTTCAGTTTTGGGTGGTGCAGTAGCAGGCTGCTTCTGGGTAACTCTTGGACCGGTGGTAGCAGATGTGTACGATGAATGTACTATTTGTACAGGGAAACATCAGGAAGCAACATATGAGGCATTTAGGGCGTTATTCAATAGGCTCGCTTTTGCTTTTGTGGGGATTGTAATTCCAATTATACAGATAATTACCGTATATAACACGGCTCCTGACGCTGTACAAACTCCTACAGCTATAATAGGGTTGCGCATTCAAAGGTCATTGATACCATCTCTCTTGGCTTTATTGGCTTTTATAGTTATGCATAGGATGTATGACCTCATTGGCGATAAACAAGTAGCCGTGAAAAAGCAGCTTCAGGAAATGGGCCTTTAGGTCAAGCTATAATCTTTTTTTTTCTTTTTTTAAGTTTTCTTGATAATGATATTTTGAAAATCTCGACAAAACTGAAAAACCTTTTTATAGAAGTTAAGAGCAATACTTTACTAATAGTTAATTTTTAAAAATGAAATTTAAAGTGATAATTTAATGAGTGAAGAAACTGAATTTGATGAATCAAAGTGGAAGCAAGTGACTTTCAGGAACATGTTTCATTTTTCTTTCGGCTACGTTCTTGTATATTTTATGGGTGGATTTTTTAATAGGTGGATTTTTTACTATTATCAAGTGGAACTTGGCTTACCAGTTGTTCTTCTGGGGATTGGAATGATCATCTTTGTCATTTGGAATGCTATAAATGACCCTCTCATAGGATATCTTACCGATAGACCATTTAAATGGTCTAAAAGATTTGGCTTTCGAGCTCCATGGATGATGATAGGAGTAATACCATATTTAATATTCTGGTGGCTTTTGTTCGCAGTTCCTGATAGCATAGTTGAAAATTCTGACCCATGGCCACTTTTTTGGTATTTTGTCATCGTAACATGCTTATTCGATACGTTTTACTCATTGTTTAGCACACATGTTAATGCAGCGTATACCACAAAATTCAGTAGCGATGCCGAACGTAGAAGATCAAGTGCTATTAATGCAACATTGCCCGTTATATTACAAGTTTTTATCGGTTTTACTGTCCCAATATTTTATGTATATGGCGATAGGAGTTCAATGGTTTTGGCTCAAACTGTTGTAGTTTTGATATTAATTATCTGTGTTTTAATGTTACTACCTGGTATACGTGAAACTGAGATTGTAAAACAACGATTTCTTAAGGGATATGAAGAAAGAGGGAAAGAACCTTACTTCAAAACATTGAAGACAATTATAAAGCAAAGAAACTATATGACTACTGTCGTCCTTTTTACATTATTGTCTTTAGGCACTGCTTTAAATCTTGCAGCTTCGATTTATATGTTGAAAGATGTATATAGATTACCTCTATATCCCGCCGCGATATATACTGGATTAGCTGGTTTTATTGGTTATGTTGGCTTTATCCCTTTTTGGGCCAATGTTAGCAAAAAATATGGACATGCAAAAACGATGAGATTAAGCTGTATATTAATATGTTTGGTGTATCTTCCAAACCTATGGATAACAACATTAGCTGAATTGATAATACTTGTATTCATTGGGGGTTTTGTATCTGGAAGTTTTTGGGTCACTTTAGGACCTGTTAGTGCAGATACATACGATGAAAATACAATTTTAACCGGAGTACACCAAGAAGGTGTTTACACAGGATTTACAGTGTTTTTTAATCGTCTTGCCCTTATTGCTCAAACAGTGATTCTTACCATAGTTTTCGTTGCCACGGACTATAACCCCGATCCGCTTGCTGTACAGACAGATCTGGCAATCTGGGGAATACGGATAATTGCCGGATTGTTTCCGGCTCTAACCGGGTTTTTAGCATTTGTAATCATGTATAAGTACTACGACCTCATCGGAGAGAAACAAGTAGCCCTTAAAAAGAAGCTAAGAGAGATGGGTCTTTAGTTCTAATAATTATTTTATTTTATTTTTTTTTTTAATTTTCTTCTTGCATATAATCCTTCCACTTATTTGTAAGCCTATTATTAGGTCATTTTTGACTTCCTTAATATTCTTTTTGCATGCGTCCCTTCCATTTCTTGGACAGCCAATTATTGGTATAGTTAAAAATATCATCACATTTATTTGCCATCTTATCTGAATCCACTGTAAATTCAAGGATGTTCAAGCCAGAGGTATCTAGCTCAATTGTTTGTTTCGCCTCACCTGTTGTTCTAATCTGATTTCGTTCAGATTGCGACATAAGAGCATTTAATACTCCTCCAAACATAGATACACCGTTAGAAAACCATTGAATCTTTCCTTCAGAAGGATCTATGAGTCGTAACCCTAGTACTTCCTTATTCAAGGGTAAGACCTTATTCGGTAATCGGGCTTTAATTCCAAATAAGTATTCTTCCGCTTTAGCAACGGCACTTTCTTCTTCATTAATCGTATCAAAAGCATGTATTGGGGTATTATTAAGGACTCCCCCATCTACAAAGAGAAGTGCCTTCTCCAAGTCTATTCCATTTTTGGGTTGTTTGCGTGAAATTGCTACTGGTTTGAAAAATCCGGGGATACTTAATGAAATTCTTACTGCGTCTGCAATGGGAAGATGCTTCCAAGGGCCCAAATGGTCAAACCATACTACTTCCGCTGTATTCAAACAAACTCCTGCAATCTTTAAATGGAGGCCTTGTCCATTATCTTTGGTTATTTCATTAAACATCTTGAATGTGATATTCCATTGTCCTGTGGCTTCATATAGACATCTGTCATACCATGCACGTATAGCCATTCCAGTGAAGAGTCCCATATCCCACATTAAGGAAACGAGATAACTTCCTGGATTTTGCCTTATCTTTTCAAAAACATACGGAAATGAATCATCTGAGG
>SDBS01007347.1_pt1 | contig 10707 bp, 5 predicted proteins | sample 2277091 | NCBI WGS metagenome assembly SDBS01 (sample SAMN10404972, study PRJNA504765) | marine sediment metagenome | isolation source: marine sediment core GS10_PC15, 163 cmbsf | place: Arctic Ocean: Southern Knipovich Ridge | collected 2010 | reverse complement strand
GATTGGAACCCATATTAAAGGAAACTTACGGAGTAATCGTTTATCAGGAACAGGTTATGAAAATTGCCAGTGAATTAGCAGGATTTACTTTGGGACAGGCAGATATTCTGCGAAAAGCTATGGGGAAAAAACAGAAAGGAGTGATGGAAAAACAAAGGGAACTTTTTATAAAAGGTGCTCAAAAAAACAATATTAAAAAAAATACAGCTGCTGAAATATCTGATCTGATTGCCTATTTTGCAGGATATGGTTTTAATAAATCTCACAGCGTTTCTTACGCCTTTATCTCATATCAGACTGCCTATTTAAAAACTCATTATGCAATAGAGTATATGGCTTCTCTACTTACCAGTATTATGGGCAACAACGATAAAGTAGCTTTATATATAAAAGAATGCCGGAATATGAATATTGAAATACTGCCTCCCGATATAAATCAGAGCTTAGTAAATTTTACTGTAGTAGAGGGAAAGGCTATTCGTTTTGGGTTAGCTGCCGTGAAAAATGTTGGCGAGAAAGCTATAAAAGGGATTATTGAAGAACGCAAAAGAAATTCTAATTTTATTTCTTTGCTCGATTTTTGTCAGAGAGTTGATTTAAGAGTAGCAAATAAGAGGGTAATTGAAAGTTTAATAAAGTGTGGCGCCTTCGATTCTATCGGTGCAAAAAGATCCCAATTATTGGCGGTTTTAGATATATCGCTAAAAAACGGGCAAGAATATCAAAAATCTAAAAGAAGTGGACAGACTTCACTTTTTGATCTTTTTGAGAAAAATAGCACAGAAAAAAATATCGGTAATTACCAGGATAGACTACCAGATGTATTAGAGTTTCCTAAAAATGAACTATTAGCTATGGAAAAAGAAATGTTAGGGTTATATATTTCCTATCACCCTCTGAATGATTATAAAGAAAAATTAAAGAAAATTATAACTTCTACCTCAGTCGAATTAACTAACTATTCAGATAAAAGCAGAGTGGTTTTAGCCGGAGTAATTAATAGTTTTAAAAGAAAGAGTACTAAAAATGGGAATCTTATGGCATTTATTACTTTAGAGGATTTAGAGGGTACAGTAGAAATAATAGCATTTCCTAAAGTTTTCGAAAAATGTAAAGATATTATAAAAAAAGATGAGATTGTCATAACAGAAGGGCGGCTTGACGTGACAGAAGGAAAGACAAAAATTATTGCTGAGAAAATATATCTTTTAGGAAAATATGTAGAAAATAAAAAACCTACTTCTAAAACAAAAGAGATGAATCAGAATCTTGCTAAAGAACTTCATATCGAGATTAACACTAGAAAAAATAAACCCGATCTTTTAAGAAAATTAAAAGAATTATTTTACAATTATCCAGGGAAAAGTCAAGTAGTACTTCATTTTAAAGATAAAGATAAAATTACATTACACGCCATAGATAAAAAATATTCAGTTAACATTGACGATAAATTTATGGAAGAGATTCGTGGTATTTTAGGAGATGGCAAAATATGGACATAAAAATGTTAAAGAATAATAAAATTACCATTAGAGGTTTTATTTATAATGTGGAAAGTTATTTATATTGCTAGAGATGTTTTATTAGCCAGAAATTTAGAAGAAATATTAAAAGAAAATGGAATTGAAACCACTTTAAACCAGTTACAAGTGAGGAAAGATGAATTAAACGGAAATGTAGAAATATTAGTTCCTAAATGCGAAACCCAGAAAGCAGTTGATTTGATAAATCAAGAACTAATTTATAATAATAATTTAGTGGAAGATGATGATTTATTAGATGACATCGACTAACATTAGCGTATAGCGCACAGCGTGTAGCGTATACAGTTAGTTAGCTGGTTACCTGTGGTTAACTAGTTAAGAAAATAGAATAAAGAAGTCAGAAGTCAGGAGCCAGAATAAAATCGTATCTAGTATCTCGCATGTATAGTTATCCAGTTACCCGGTTAACCAGTTGGCCAGTTATAAGACATAAGATACAAGATAAAACTATAGGATAAGCGTTTCTCCAGTTTAAAATGTCATTGCGAGCGACCATAGGGAGCGCGGCAATCTCGTCTAAAAACTATAAACCAATAACTGAAACTTGTATCTTGACTTTAATACTAACGACTATTCACTATTCACTAACGACTAAATAAAGTGGTGCCGAAGGTCGGAGTCGAACCGACACGAGCCGCGAGGCTCGCTGGATTTTGAGTCCAGTGCGTCTACCAATTTCGCCACTTCGGCATATGTGCGTCTCTGTTTAAAAATTATAGGGTAAGTGATATTTATTGTCAAGAAAAAATAAAATGAAAGAAGAAAGTTATGAATAACAGGAAAAAATATGTTTTGGTTGACGGACAAGGTTTGCTTTACCGTGCTTTTTATGCTTTACCTCAGTTAACTACCACTTATGGCCAGGTTGTGAATGCAGTTTACGGGTTTACTATGATGTTAATTAAGTTATTAGAAGAAGAGAAACCAGAATATATGACGATTACTTTTGATACACCTGTTCCAACCTTTCGGCATAAAGAGTTTAAAGAATATAAAGCTCATCGGAAGAAGATGCCTGATGAATTAATTAGTCAAATTCCTCTAATTAGAGAGATTATTAATGTTTATAATATTGTTGTTTGTTCAAAAGAAGGATATGAGGCAGATGATGTTATTGGTACTCTAGCGAAAGAAGCAGAAAAAAGAAACTGCGATACAATTATTGTTACCGGGGATAAAGATGCTTTTCAGCTCATCTCCCCCCATACTAAAATAATGACCACTATCAAAGGAGTAACTGAAGTTAAAATCTACGATGAAGAAGGCTTAAAGAAAAAATATGGAGTAGGTCCTGAGAAAATAGTAGATATTTTGGCTTTGAAGGGGGATGTTTCTGATAATATTCCTGGTGTTCCAGGTATAGGAGAAAAGACCGCCCTGGCTTTAATTAAAGAATTTGGCAGCATAGAAAATATTTTAAATAATCCTGACAAAATTTCTAAAAAATCTTTAGGAGAACAGATAAGGAAATATGAAGACCAGATTAAAATGAGTATTAAGCTGGCTACAATCGTGAGGGAAGTTCCTATGGAATATGATTTTGATTCTTTTAAAGTTAAATCACCAAATTACGAAGAATTATGGAAAATATTTAAAAAATTAGAATTTAAAAATCTATTAAAAAAGATTGCTCCTGAAATTAATCATGAAAGAACTAAGTTAAAATTCAATTTGATTGACAACGAAGAAAAACTAGCGGGATTGACTACTAAAATTGTAGAAAGAAAATATTTTTCTTTCTATTTAGTAACCTCTTCAGACAATACTATCTCATCAAATATTTTAGGGATTGCTCTCAGTTTCAAAGATAATGAAAATTATTATATTTCGTTATTTTCTTTAAATTTACTAGAAAATTCCAAATGTCTTTCTCTCGAATTAGTTTTAAGTAAGCTGCGTCCATATTTTGAAAATAAAGGGATTAGTAAGATTAGCCATCACCTAAAGTTTAATTTTGTGTTACTTCGTAGGCATAAAATAGAATTAGAAGGAAATAATTTTGATATTATGATTGCTGCCTATTTGTTAAATCCTTCAAGTGAGAATTATAATTTGAGAAATTTATTTTGGGAATACTTAAAATATTTTAAAAACGAGGATAAAGAAATTAAAAAAACGGCTATCATGAGCACAGGCATAGAAGATGCTTGTGAAAATGCTCAAAATATTTTGAAATTAAAAGATATTTTAGAAGAAAAAATGGAAGAAAAAAAATTAATTTCTTTATTTAAAAAGATAGAGATTCCTTTGGTAAAAGTATTAGGAGAAATGGAAATTAATGGTATTAAAGTTAATATTGATTTTTTAAAAAAGGTATCACAACAAGTTGATTCCCGTCTCGGAGAGTTGAAAAAAACTATCTATAATTTATCTGGAACAGAATTTAACATTAACTCTCCTAAACAGTTGAGCGTTGTACTTTTTGAAAGATTAAAACTGCCGGTAATAAAAAAGACGAAAACCGGCTATTCCACCAATGCGGAGGTACTTAATATTTTAGCTCCTCAGCACAGGGTAGTATCCTTTATTCTGGAATATCGAGAATTGGATAAACTGAAAAATACCTATATTGATAAATTACCACTATTGGTAAATAGTAAAACCAAAAGGATACACACCTCTTTTCATCAGACTGTCACCTCTACCGGAAGATTAAGCAGTAGTGAACCAAATCTTCAAAATATTCCCATTAGAACCGAAATGGGTAGAGAAATTAGAAAGGCTTTTATTGCAGAGGACGGATTTGTGTTGCTATCCGCAGATTATTCTCAAATAGAGTTGCGTATTTTAGCCCATCTCTCCCAGGATGAAAGTTTGCTTAATGCTTTTAAAAAGGATGAAGATATTCATGCACATACTGCCTCGGAAATATTTGGCATTGATCAAAACATAATTAGCAAGCAGATGAGAAGGATGGCCAAAGTAATTAATTTTGGTATTATTTATGGAATGAGCAGTTACGGGTTAGCACGCAATTTAGGGATAGGAAGAGAAGAAGCCGAAAAATACATTAATAATTATTTTTATAGGTATCAAGGTGTAAAAAAATACATTGAGAGAGAAAAAGAGGAAGCCCGAAAGAAAGGTTATGTAATAACTCTATTAAACCGAAGGAGATATTTAGAAGGTATAAACAGCAAAGATAAAAATATCCGTGAATTTAATGAAAGAATTGCTATTAATGCCCCAATTCAAGGAAGCGCAGCTGATTTCATAAAATTAGCCATGATTAAAATAAATGAATCTTTTAAAAAAGAACGATTTGCAAGCAGATTACTACTTCAGATACATGATGAATTGATATTTGAGATTTACCGGCCAGAGATAGAGAAAGCCAGGTCCATCATTAAAAAGATTATGGAACACTGTTTAGAACTTTCTGTTCCCATAAAAGTTAATTTGAAGACGGGTAGTAATTGGGCAGAACTAAACTAGCGTATAGCGTTTAGCGTAGAGCGTGTAGTTTGAAAAGAGGAAGCCAGAATTCAGGAGCCAGAAGTCAGAATAAGATAGTATCTCGTGAATCGTATCTCGTATAAAATACAGTAACAAGTAATAAGTAATGAGTAATAAGATTATATTTCTTAAATTATAAAAAGAGGTAATTATTACAGTTTACTTATCACATATTACACATTACATCACTTGTTGGTTAGTTAGTTAATGAATTAATGCTAAACCAGTTAACCAGTTAACCAACTAACTAGCTAACCGAATAAGGGAGGAATAATGGCATTAATTGTTGGTCTTACGGGTGGAATTGTAGGCGGCAAGAGCACTGTAGCATCAATGTTTAGAGATTTGGGAGCTAAAATTATTGATGCTGATAAACTTGGTCATAGTGTGATTTTGCCAAACAAACCTGCCTGGAAGAAAATTGTTAAAATATTTGGGAAAGATATTGTACAAAACGACCTGACCATTGATAGAGAAAAATTGGGTAAAATAGTTTTTGCAAATCAGTCCCTCCTGAAAAAATTAAATGAGATTACTCATCCTGAAATAACAAAAATGATTAAAAAAGAGATAGATTCAGCAAAAAATAAAACACATAACCAGGAAAAAGTATTAATTATAGATGCTGCCTTAATCTATGAAGCTAAGATAGATAGATTTATGGATAAAATAATAGTAGTGTATATAGATAAAGATGAACAAATAAAGAGATTAATTAAAAGAAATAATTTATTCAAAGAGGAAGCCTTACAGAGAGTAAGATCTCAAATACCTATGAAAGAAAAAGCAAAAATGGCTGACTACGTGATAGACAATAGTAATTCATTGGACAAAACCAAAAAACAGGTAGAAAAGATATGGCAGAGTCTAGTATCTCGTTAATATAGTTAGCCGGTTAGCCAGTTTACCGGTTAATCGGTTTAAGAAATAAAATTATTTTGGTTAACTGTATCAATTATTAATTCTCATTATTCAACTTGAGAACTTGTATTTGAAATTAACGATTAGAATTAACTGGTTAACTGGGTAACTGGGTAACTGGTTAACTGGGTAACTGGGTAACTAATGTCTTATACGCGAAAAAGGGGTGATAATTATGAGTCTTGCTGAAATGATTAAAGTTGCTCGAGGAGAGGAAAAAGCAGACCTATTATTAAAAAATGGGAAGATAATAAATGTTTTTTCCGGAGAAATATATACTTCCGATGTTGCAATTTATAAGGATACAATTGTAGGATTAGGAGAAGGATATAATGCTGTTAAGGAAATAGATATCTCCGGTTGTTATTTGTCTCCCGGATTTATGGATGGACATATTCACTTAGAGAGCTCTATGGTAAAAATTTCAGAATTTGCCAAGACTGTAGTACCAATGGGGACAACTTCGGTGATTATTGATCCTCACGAAATTGCCAATGTATTGGGCTTAGAAGGTATCAGGTATATGTTGGAAGCCAGTAAGTATAACCCCTTAAATATATTTATGATGCTTCCTTCTTGTGTTCCTGCTTCATCTTTAGGAACTTCCGGAGCAAATCTTAACGTAAATGATTTATTTCCTCTTTTAGACGAAAAATGGGTTTTGGGATTGGGAGAGATGATGAATTTTCCGGGAGTTTTAAACCAAATTCCTGAGGTTCTAGACAAAATAGTAGTATCTTCAAAAAAATGTATTGACGGACATGCTCCTAATTTATCCGGTAAGGATCTTTGTGCTTATGTTTCTGCTCAAATAAGGTCTGATCACGAGTGTACTACAGTAGAAGAGGCTAAAGAAAAATTGAGATTAGGTATGTATATTATGTTGAGAGAAGGATCAGTTACTCGAAATTTAATCGATCTTTTACCACTTATAAATACTGATAATTCCCGGAGATGTTTCTTTTGTTGTGACGATCGTCACCCTAAAGATTTAATTGAAGAGGGGCATATTAATTATATTATAAAAACTTCTATAAAAAAAGGGATAAACCCCGTTACTGCTATCAGGATGGCCACCCTGAATACTGCAGAATATTTTAGACTGAGAAACTTAGGTGCAATTGCTCCTGGTTATGTAGCTGATTTAGTTGTTTTTGATAATTTTAGAGATTTTAACATCCTTAAAGTTTTTAATAATGGAAAATTAGTTGCTGAAAGCGGAGAGTTATTTGAGCTAAGTCCTAAACCATTAGAAGTGCCTATTAGAGGGACAATTAATATTAAATGGCTTTATCCCGAAGATTTTAGTATTCCAGTTAAAGGTAATAAATGCAGAGTGATAAAAATTACTCCAGGTCAAATTATCACTGAAGAAAATATAGAGATTCCTAAAATCGAAGATGGCTTTGTAGTTTCTGATACTAAGCGTGACATTTTAAAAATCGCCGTAGTAGAGAGACATCATGCTTCAGAAAAAGTAAGTGTAGGTTTAGTTAAAGGGATTGGCTTGAAAAAAGGCGCATTGGGGTCATCTGTAGCCCATGATTCCCATAATATTATAATCGTAGGTACTAACGATAAAGATATGTTAAATGTCGGAGCAGCTATTTCTAAGATGGGAGGTGGGTTGGCAATATCCGTAGATGAAAAAATAGTAGATTCATTACCTTTGCCCATTGCTGGTTTGATGTCAGATAGGCCTTTGTTAGAAGTGAAAGAAAATTTGGATTCCATCTATAAAACTGCCAAAAATCTGGGAGTTACAGTAGACGATCCTTTTATGAGTATTGCTTTCCTTTCTTTAGAAGTGGCCCCCCATCTTAAAATAACTAATAAAGGCCTGGTAGATGTTAGTAATTCAAAAATCGTAGATTTGTTTGTAACTTAAGCTGATTTACCCATTGAAATTACAGGTTGCAAGTTTCTAGTTGCGAGTTGCAAGTTACAGTTTATGTTTTTTAGTTTTTCGTTTTTAGTTTTCTAAACCAGCTAACTATCTGACTAAATACGAGATACTATTATATTCTGTCTCTTGTTTTCTTTCTTCTATTTTCTCCAGCTAACTAGGTAACTAACTAACCAACTAACTAATTCTTAACTATATACTATATAAAAAGTGTATAATTATTTAAGGATGAATGTAAGTTTTAAAATATAATAAAATAATAATTGCAGTTTTAAAAAAGGTGTTGCAAATGACTGAAAAGTTTAATTTGGTATCTGATTATCCCCCACAAGGAGACCAGCCCCAGGCTATAAAAAAAGTAGTAGAAGGTATACGGAAAGGTTATAAATATCAAACTTTACTGGGAGTAACTGGTTCAGGGAAGACTTTTACTATGGCAAATGTAATTCAAAAAATCCAATTGCCCACTCTAGTTATTTCACACAATAAAACCTTAGCCGCTCAATTATGCAGTGAGTTTAGAAGATATTTTCCTGATAATGCAGTGGAATATTTTGTAAGCTATTATGATTACTATCAACCGGAGGCATATATTGCCCGTACAGATACTTATATCGAAAAAGATTCTTCTATAAATGAAGAGATTGACCGTTTAAGACTTTCTGCTACTAGTTCTCTCTTGGAAAGAAAAGATGTGATTATTGTTGCCAGCGTATCTTGTATATACGGGTTAGGGTCACCCAAAGATTATCAAGATTTAGTATTTAAAATTAGAAAAAACGAAATTGTTAAAAGAGATAATATTTTAGAAAGCCTTATAAATATACACTACGAGAGAAATGATATTGATTTTCACCGTGGATGTTTTAGAGTTAGAGGAGATGTAATTGAAATATTTCCTTCCTATCTCGAATTTGCCTTTCGTATAGAGTTGTGGGGTGAAGAGATAGAAGCAATTTCCGAGATAGACCCTCTAACCGGAAAAGTTACAAAGAGAAGGGATGAATTGGTAGTTTATCCTGCAAAACACTTTGTTACCCCTAAGGATAAATTAGAAAGAGCACTTTTATTTATTGAAGAAGAATTGGGAGAAAGATTAAAATATTTTAAAAAAGAGGGAAAGCTCTTAGAGGCTCAAAGATTAGAACAAAGGACTAAATATGATTTAGAAATGTTAAAAGAAGTAGGATACTGCAGTGGAATTGAGAACTATTCTCGTCATATTAGCGGAAGAAAATCAGGAGAACCTCCGGCAACTTTGTTAGATTATTTTCCTTCTGATTTTATGATGTTTATTGACGAATCCCACGTTACTATTCCTCAATTAAGAGGTATGTTTGCGGGCGATAAGTCTCGAAAAAATAGTTTGGTAGAATACGGTTTTCGTTTACCTTCTGCCTATGATAACAGACCACTCTATTTTAAAGAAATAGAAAATTATATGGAGAAAGTTGTCCTTGTTTCAGCAACTCCAGCTAAATACGAATTAGAAAAGAGTAAGCAAATTGTTGAACAAATTATCAGACCCACCGGATTAATTGACCCGGAAATAATTTTAAAACCGGCCAAAAACCAGATTGATAGTTTGATAGCAGAAATAAAAAAAAGGACGGGAAAAAAAGAGAGAGTATTAGTGACTACTTTAACTAAAAGAATGGCTGAAGACGTAGCTGAGTATTTGGAAGAAATTAATATAAAAGCAAAATATCTTCATTCAGAGATTAAGACTTTGGAAAGGATTAACATTTTAAAAGATTTAAGATTAGGTAAATTTAATGTGTTAGTAGGAGTCAATCTTTTAAGAGAAGGATTAGATCTCCCGGAAGTATCTTTAGTAGCTATTTTGGATGCAGATAAAGAAGGTTTTTTAAGATCAGAAACCTCTTTAATCCAAACTATGGGGAGGGCGGCAAGAAACATAAATGGTACAGTTATTTTATATTGCGAAAATATCACTGGGTCGATAAGAAGGGCAATGAAGGAAACTAACCGAAGAAGAAAGATACAATTGGCCTATAACCAACAATATCATATAACCCCGCAAACCATAACTAAATCAGTAGATAAATTTTCTATTAGTGATAGCGGGAATAATCTGGAAGATTTTTCCACTGTTAACGAGGAAGAAGAAAAATATTTAAGTCAAAATAATTTGCGGCTGCTAATAAAATCTTTAGAGAAAGAGATGAAGCAAGCAGCAAAAAATTTAGATTTTGAAAGAGCGACCTTGTTGAGAGATGAAATAAGAAGATTAAAAAAAGAAAAAACTTTATTCGGAAAATAAAAAAACAGTATATAGTATTTAGTATATAGTATATAGCGAAGAAAGAAGAAGAGAGAGAAAAATAAGTTGCAAGGTACAAGTTACAAGTAAGGAAGAATAAGGTATAGCGGATAGGTGCGGGTAGGAACTGCGGGAAAGATATGCGTAGAGTGTAAAATGTAAAACTAAAAATGCAAAACCAAAACTCAAAACTTAAAATTGAAGAAAAAGACTTGAAATTTTGAATTATTCTTTTCCGCTTTTCGTTTTAAATTATCAGTTTAAAATTATTTAAATGAATTAACAAATTAGTTATATATGTAGCTAATTAGAATTTAGGAATTATTTTTCTTTTATCCTTACTATATACTCGATACTCGATACTATATACTGACTAAGAGGAGAATTAAAAGTGGTTCAGACTAAGATAATAATTAAAGGGGCTCGAGAACATAACTTAAAAAATATTAATTTGGAAATACCCAGAAACAAACTAATTGTAATTACCGGGTTGAGCGGTTCTGGTAAATCTTCTTTAGCTTTTGATACGATTTATGCAGAAGGTCAGAGAAGATATATTGAATCTTTGTCTTCTTATGCTCGTCAATTTATGGAAA
>SDBS01007346.1_pt1 | contig 10708 bp, 4 predicted proteins | sample 2277091 | NCBI WGS metagenome assembly SDBS01 (sample SAMN10404972, study PRJNA504765) | marine sediment metagenome | isolation source: marine sediment core GS10_PC15, 163 cmbsf | place: Arctic Ocean: Southern Knipovich Ridge | collected 2010 | reverse complement strand
GGCATGGCCAGGATGCGTTTGATCTTCAGGTCGAAGAAGTTGTTCTGGTGGGCGGCGCGGATCACGGTGGCCGTGTCGGCTCCCTTGCCGGCCCCGCCTACGGCGATAATGTCCTTGTCGGTTGAAATCAGCCCCGCGTCGGCGGCCATCACTGCGACCTCGACGGTAACTTTCATTCCCTGGCCGAACCGGCGAAGCGTGTGGGCGATAACCTCAACTCGCGATACGCCGCCGAACTTGCTGGTGATCGACCGCTCCACGCCGCTGAGCGCGTGAGACGCCATCAGCACTTTTGCCCCGGCCGCTTCGAGTGCGTCCCAACTTTCACGCGTAATTACCCAATCGTCGCCGCCTTTAAAGCCGGCATGCTCGGTAACCGAAACGAGGTTAATATCCCGTCCGGTAAGTTCCTTGGCGAACGTCATACCCGTTGCACCTGAATTCGAGGCGACAACGACGGTGTCGATCCCCAGCTCGTCGGCGGCGGCCGAGACGATCTTGGCGAGTGCTTCTGAGTGGTCGGGGCCTGGCTTGTCGAAATAGACGATTTTAGATTCTGTCATCGCACGCTCCTGGGAAATGTTGTTGGCGATATAGTAACGGGCCTAACCCATGAAATAAAGCAGCCCTTGCCGGTGTGCGTTGGCTCGTCTAAACTCAATGGTAAGTTGCTTGTGCGGTTGTTGTTGTTCAGGAGCTATATAAAAAATGTCTCAGCCAAACATCGTGTTCATTCTCATCGACGACCTCGGCTGGCGGGATCTTACCTGCTTCGGCTCAACTTTCTACGAGACGCCCAACCTCGACCGCCTCGCCGCCGACGGCATGCGATTCACCAATGCTTACGCGTCGTGCCCGGTCTGCTCGCCAACGCGGGCGAGTATCATGTCCGGCAAATACCCCGCGCGCGTCGGCCTTACCAATTGGATTCCCGGCGAATCTTACGGCGAGGTCTTCAGCGCACCGTACCTGCACTACCTGCCGCTGGAGGAAACTTCCGTAGCGTCGGCCCTGCGCGACGTCGCATACCAGACCTGGCACGTTGGCAAGTGGCACCTCGGCGACGAGCCGTTCTACCCGGAGAATCACGGCTTCGACGTCAATATCGGCGGCTGTCATTGGGGCTCGCCCAAGCAGGGCTACTTCAGCCCTTACGGAATCGACTCGCTACCCGACGGCCCAGACGGCGAATACCTCACCGACCGGCTCACCGACGAAGCTATCGGCCTGATAAAAAACCGCGACGCCGGCCGGCCTTTCTTTTTGAACATGAGCCACTACGCGGTGCATATCCCTATCGACGTGCCCGAGCCGCTCGTCGAAAAGTATCGCAAAAAGGCACGTGATTTGAAGCTCGATCAGATCGACCCGATCGTCGAAGGCGAGCCGTTCCCATTCGAACAGAAAAAAGACCAGAATCTCGCACGGCGGATAATCCAATCCGACCCGGCCTACGCCGCGATGGTCGAAAATATGGACACCAACGTCGGCCGGCTGCTGGATGTACTGGCCGCCGAGGGCCTCGCCGACGATACGCTGGTTGTGTTCACTTCCGATAACGGCGGGCTGTCCACGGCCGAGGGCGCACCGACGTGCAACTTTCCGCTGTTTGAGGGCAAGGGCTGGAACTACGAAGGCGGCACGCGCGTCTGTAAGATCGTTCGCCTCCCCGGCCGCGTTCCCGCAGGAACCGTTTGCGAAACACCGACGACGAGCACGGATTACTACCCGACGTTCCTCGATTTCGCCGGCCTGCCGCCGCGGCCAGACCAGCACGTAGACGGCGTCTCGCTGAGGGGACTGTTTGAAGGCACAAGTGAGCTGGAAGAGCGGGGCGTGTTCTGGCACTACCCGCACTATTCGAATCAGGGTAACACGCCGGCCGGGTCGGTCGTGTTTGGCGATTGGAAGTTGATCGAGTTTTTCGACTCCGGCCGCGTCGAGCTATTCAACCTCGCCGACGATATTTCCGAGCAGCGCAACTGCGCGGAGTCTCACCCCCAAATCGCAGCCGATCTGCTCGCCCGCCTCCACGCCTGGCAGAAGGACGTCGAAGCGAAAATCCCCGAGCCGAACCCGAACTGGCAACCCCGCACGCCGGATGTACCCAACAACGCGTGTGAGTAGGAGGACTCTGGGTGGCATGTTTCTGCTCGCAGAAGCATGTCTTGGTAGGGGGTGCAACTTGCTTGCACGCGGAATCTTAGATTGTTAAGTTGACCTACGTGGTTGTCTCGCAGACTCGTCAAACCACGGCACTCGACTTAAATGGTAACCGTCACGGTTAACTCAAGGAGAAGCCATCTATTGATATATGATACTCCAACACAACGGATAGCCAACACAGCGTCTACCGTGGGCTCCGCTGTTCTGACGCTGATTGGTTTCCTCTTGTTTATAGCGGGTGCATTCTCAGGGGTGGTCTCAGGCATCTGGCTGGCAGTTCTGGGCGAATGGGGCGTGATCGTCGCGGGCATTCTTTTTAGCGTTGCTATGCCGTACGCATTTGGGCTAGTCTTGCTTCCGTCACTTGGGTTTATTGTTTTAATGCTCAAGGTTAGTAGGGGAAATAGATTGCTGATAGGTATCTCGGGCTTGGTAGCAGGCCTGTATAACCATGCCGCAATCGGCATCTGGGTTCTCTTTGTGTATTTATTAATTACGAAAAATATAGGCAGCGAAAACCACGTCCCTTATTTGCTATGGGGATATTCTGTTGTTATGGGGCCATTAGCCTATATGGCCCGCCATGACCCCCCAGATAGCACTGCTAACACCTTGGGCTTATTATTGGCCGTGCTATCCTACTTGGTTCTTGTGATTCTTCACTATTCAGTTGGTTCACTGGTGGTGAGCATTATTGGTGTGGCGGCCATGATTATGGTCTTCTCTCTTGTAACAGCGTTCTTGGCTTCGGCGGTTGCGCGAGAAGAACAGGAGCTGGCCTTCGCAGAGGAGGCGTTTCGGGCAAACAATGAAGATGATCTCGAAGAGGCCGAAGAGTAGAAGCAAGTAAGTAGGGTCGGCCGGGTGCCGTGGTTTGACGAGTCTGCGAGACAACCACGTTGGTTTCATTTCACTTGGGGTTCAGGTAGATAGTCCCAGTCGAGTTTAACGGGGCCCGGTTTCTGGTTTATCCAGTTGGCGGCAGAAGAGTAGGGCCAATCGGTCGCACGTTCGACAAGACCGCGACGCACCGGATTATCGTGAATGTACCCGATCTTCTCATGCACATCAGATGCAGACCGCAGGTTCCGGTCGTAACCACCGCCGCGTTGCCAGAAGCGGTAAGTGACTTTTCCTGTCGATTGAATGTCGGCCATGCGATTCAGGAAGTCAGACCGGTGCTGCCTTAACCATTTCAGGGCCTTTGATGTTACCGGGCGTTTGATCTGCCAGAGAACCGTCCGAATCGCAACGCCAGGCAGAGGTTGGAGTACGAGGTGGATGTGCTCTGGCATGACGACGTATGCGAACAGGCGAAAGGGGCATCGGGTTCGTGCGGCTGAGAGTGTGTGGATGAACCAGTCGAATGCATGGTTACCGGGGAAGAACGGCTGGCGGCGGAACGTCGAGAAGGTCAGGAAATGTACATCCCAGTCGCTGTCAAAACTCTTGCGGTGGATACGTTGCACGGCCATGTTTGAGAGGGTATCCAAATCAAACCAGTTAGACAACGTGGTTGTCTCGCAGACTCGTCAAACCACGGCACCCAGCTTCTTTGTAGACCACAGTGTTGGCGCTTACACCTGGTGGGTATCCTGTCCTGAGCTTGTCGAAGGATCACGAGTAACGATCAACGACAATTGCGTCTGACAAAAAACGCGCAAAAGTGGTCGCGTCATTTCGCGGCTCGCAAGAAAATGAAAAAGATTTGCGGGGTCTTTTATAGCGGCGGGGCTGGGTATCGAGAGATTCCATCAAATCCGAGAACCCGTTCTGCGCGCGCAGACGCGGGCATTGGTCAGATATTGGGTATGCTTTTTGACATCTGAATAAGTGCGACACTTTCCACCAATCACTGCTTCGTTGAAAAACCCCGAAGAACTACGAAGAACTCACAAAAGAATCGAATTCGCTCGAAAAAGTCAGACGTACAAGCAAAAAAAACGTAAACAAATCGAAGAAAACCCAAGGAAAACAGACGATTACGGCAAGAAAAACCGCTACAAAAACCAATAGCTAAAGGCTTAAATGAGTTTTGCAGTTTACCGGACAGATTCGCATTAAAAAAAATGTACCGCGAGCGGGTTGGGCTATAGAATGGCCGTTGGTATCGAACGGCGACGGATTGGCCTTTAGGCAGGAGCGAAATGATGCACAAGGATGTCAAGATCGGCGTAGTAGTCGGCATTGTCCTGGCGGTAGGAGTGGTTGGCTACATTCTCTTTGCGGGATCGGCACAGAACGCCGGCGATCTATTAACCGAAAAAACGCTGCCGGCCGATCAGGTAAACGTGCCGGTAACCCGGGCCGACGAACCTAAGCCTACCAGCAAGTCACATGAATCAGACATGCCTGATTTGATTATCCCGCGAATGGCTATGCCGAAAGCGACGCCGACAACCGCACCGGCGGCAATTACGCTGGACCTGCCCGAACCGACTATCCTCGTCCCGAAAATGGCACCCGAGCCGGAACCGGCCGCACCGATGGCTGGCGACATTGAGATTATCGAATTGGTGGCCGAGATTCCCACGAGGATTTCCGTGATGCCGCAAATTTATGTAGTGGCCGCCGAAGACACGCGCGGCTATTGGGGCATAGCCGAGAAAGTTTACGGCCACGGCAAGCATTACGAACTGATCGAAAGGGCGAACCCGACGGTCAATCCTTCCGAGCTTCGGCCGGGCCAGAAACTGATACTTCCGCCGCTGGCCAGTGCGGCAACATCGCGAACAAAAATCGCAGCCGCCTCCACGGCAAGCACGTCTGGTAAGGGTAAAGTTTACGTCGTGCAGGAAGGCGATAGTTTTTGGAAGATCGCCAGCAAGCACTACGGCCGGGGCGACTACTGGTACCTGATCGATCAGGCCAACCCGTCGACGAGGCCAGGTTCGGTAATACGGCCGGGAAAAAAGCTGATCATCCCGCCGCTGCCATCTAAGGCGATCAAGCCCGTCGGCTCGGCCGGCAAAACGGCTATCTCGCTTATCGGAGGCGGGACGTATGTAGTCAAGCCCGGCGATAGTTTCTGGACGATCGCCCAGGCCAACTACGGACACGGCAAGTACGAATCCGTGATAGCCAAGGCCAACCCATCGATAGACTCGCGCAAGTTAAAGCCCGGCCAGAAGCTAACCCTGCCGCCCAGGTCGGCCGTTAAACTGACGCCGGTGAAGTCTGCAAAAACTGGTTCGGCTTCGGCTGGTTCTGAAGGTGGCCCGGTTTTCGAGAATTACAAAGACTACTAATCGTCAGGCCGCTGGACCCCGACGGCAATAATCGGTATCATTTCCAGTAGTGATGTGATGCCGGTCGATCGGCTGGGTGTATCGGCTGATTAGCTAACGAAAAGCTTAACCGGCAAGCCAACCCACCGTGTCGAAATTTCGGCAGCAAGCAGCCTGAAAACCATTGCCAGCGGGGCTGAAAAACTTTTCAGTATGCCCGTTAGCGAGAGCTTTTACTTCAGGCTTACCCGAGGTAAGCAATGCCCAAGATCACTACCGTTGCCATCGTAACAGCAATTGCGTTTCTGGCCATTTCCGCCGGATGCAACCCCGACGGTCCAAGCAATAACTCGAAATCGCTTTCCGGCGAATCACTCGATAAGGTACCCATTTTTCTCGAAGGGACAATAGGCCAGTACGCCATTTTGTTTGGCGGCGGGCAGATGAACCTCCAGGGCTACGGCCTGGTGATAGCTCTCGGTACCAACGGCTCATCGGAAGTTCCAGGGCATCTCGTCGATTACTACTCCAAGATGCTAGGCCAGCACAATTTAGGCCGCTACAGCTACAACACAAAATCTCTGACGCCCAAGCGGATTTTGAAAGATATGGACACCGCACCGGTCCTTCTGGCAGCTACACTTCCGCCGGGTGCACCTGTCGGAAGCAGGTTCGATGTCTTCGTCAGCAGCTTCCCTCAGGCTCAGACTCGCACATTGGATGGCGGGTATCTAATGCCGACTGACATGTACGTCGCCTGGGGCGGTCAGGCTAAGCCGGGCGGCCCGAGTTTTGTCTGGGCCAAATCAAGCGGGCAGATATTCGTCGATCCGTTTGTTGACTTTGCCGACCCTGCGGCCATGCTGGCTACTCGCAAGGGCCGCGTCATCGGCGGATTGGTACTGAGGCGTGACAGGCCGATTAAAATCCAGTTGATCCAGGGCGATTACGCCCGATGTCGGCAGATTGAAACACGCCTGAACGAACAGTTCGGCGAGGGCGAGAAAATTGCCAACGCCACCGATTCCTACACAATCAACATAAAGGTTCCACGCCGATGGCGGAATGATTACGAGCATTTTCTGTCGCTGGTACTGCATACGCCCTTGACCTTGACGGGTCCGCGTTGGGAGATGCATTTGTTGGATCTGGTTGAGGAATTAAGATCAGGCCAGGCCGACCACGAGCAGATTGCATTGGTCTTCGAGGCTGTCGGCAGGCAATTGCTACCGATGCTCAAGCCGCTTTACATTTCGGATGACTATAAGACGAGCTTTTACTCGGCGCGTGCCGGTTTGCGGATGGGTGATTTCACCGCCGCTGATGTAATTTTGGATGTCGCCGGTGACGATAAGTCTCCCCTCCAGATTCTTGCGGTGGAAGAGCTTCGTCTGCATCCGAAGGTTCTTCGGGCCGTGCCGGTTCTCAGGAAATTGCTCGACAGTCCAAATGCCCTTGTCCAGGTGGCCGCTTATGAGTCGCTTCTCAGGCATGGCAGGGTATCTCACATCAAGCGGTACAATATCTCAGATCAGTTCGATCTGGACCTGGTTCAGACCAATCAGGACTATGTAATCTACGCGACTCAGACCAAAAAGCCTCGGATAGTTCTTTTCGGTAAGGATATGATCGTTTCCACGCCAATCTTCTTTACCACCGACGATGAGCTCCTGACGGTCAAGGCCGGCCTGGACGACAAAAAATTAATGGTCTATCGCGTGGTTGATGGTCCAGCCCAGTTCAGTGAGACTTTTAAGATCGATTTTTCGGTAGCGAAACTCGTCGAACTACTGGGAACAAGGCCTGAACCGGACGTTAAGGGCCGTGTCTACGGGTTGGGTCTGACGTACGGACAGGTCGTAAGGGCTCTTTATGGCTTGTGTAAGGAAGATATACCTGCAAAGTTCATCTTGCAGCAGACAGACGAGATAGTCAAAATGTACCGGGAGGACTTCGTTTCCGGCAGAGGAGATACGGCCGAGTAGGCCTATCGCCGGGGACTATAAGGATGGACGCCGAGTTTGGGCGTTAAGGAAGACGCAGAAGATGAGACTTAAGAAACTCTTATTGGCAGGGTTCAAGAGCTTCGCAGACCGTACTGAGTTTGAGTTCGATGATGGCATAACTTGCGTCGTCGGGCCTAACGGATGCGGAAAGAGCAATATCGTCGATGCCATCAAATGGGTACTCGGCGAGCAATCGGCTAAATCACTTCGCGGCAGTGAAATGCTCGACGTGATCTTTAACGGCTCTTCAACCCGCAGGGCATCAGGCTCGGCGGAGGTTACCCTAGTATTCGACAACTCCAGCGGAACTCTCCAACCGGTCGGCAAGGACGATCAGACCAATAATTCAATGGTTGCCATTACCCGCCGCCTTTTCCGTTCCGGCCAGAGCGAATACCTGATAAACAAGGCACCCGCTCGGCTGAAAGATATCCGCGAGATGTTTATGGATACCGGCATTGGTAGAGATGCCTATTCCCTTATCGAACAGGGCAGGGTCGAAGGTTTCCTGCAGGCGTCGCCGGAAGACCGAAGGGCGATCTTCGATGAAGCCGCCGGGATCAGCCGTTATAAGGCACGCAAAAAGGAAGCCGCTCGCAAACTCGATAGAGTCGATCAGAATCTGCTGCGGCTTAACGATATTGTCGCCGAAGTCGAAAAGCGGCTCCGTTCGATTAAATACCAGGCCGGCAAGGCGCGTAACTACCAGGCCTACACCCAGCAGCTTGGCGAATTAAGAAGCCTGCACTTGCTGGCCCAGTATCATAGTCTTTCCGCCCAACGAAAAGATCTCCAGGGCCGGTTGGATAAATCCACCGACAACCTAACTGCAATCGAGTCGCGGCTGGATCAGCTTGAAGCGGCCCGCAGTTCGGCAGAAGTTGAACTGGTCGATATGGACCGTCAGGCGGCGTCGCTTCAAAGGCAGATCACCGAGGCAGGCGCATCTATCGTTACCACGCACGAGCGGGTAGATATGCTTTCTCGCAGGGTATCAGAACTTGGCGAGCAGATCGTCTCGGCAGCTTCGCGTTGCGAATCCGCGGAAGCTAAACTCGAACAGACCAACCAGCAGGTAACAGCCCGCCAGGAAGAACTTACCCAGATTGATCTGCAAGTTACGCAATACGAAGCCGACCATCAGGAAGTAGTGGGCCTCTACCAGGCAGGTGCCAAGGGGCTCTGTGAGTTGGAGGTCCAGCTTGAAGACGAAAAGGCCGGCACGATAGACCTGCTAAGACGGACGGCCCAACTGCACAATGAAATCCAATCGCAATCCGACCTCCAAAAGAGCCTCCACGGCCGGAAGAATTCCCTCGCCGAAAAGGCCGACGAGGTTTCCAGCGAGATCGAACAGTTGCTGATCGGTAGGGCACAGGTAAGGGCAAAGCTTGCCGATGTGGAATCCGTCCTGGCCGATTCACAACTCAAACTGGACCAGACTCGCCACGAGCACCAGTTAGTCGCTACCAGCCGCTCAGCCCAGCAGCAACAGCTCGCTCAAAAACGTGAGAGCCGCTCAGGGCTTGTCAGCAGGATCGAAACCCTGCAGGAAATGGACCAGCGACTCGAGGGTATCGGTGCGGGTGCGAAAAAGATTATCGAAGCCAAACGGGCAGGCAAGTTTGATTTTATCCATGGGATGCTGGGCGAATTCGTCCGGTCAGATACCGCACATTCGTTAGTGATTCAGGCCGCTCTTAGCGGCTGCGAACAGCAGTTGGTGCTCGACAGGCAGACAGATGCCGCCGCCGCAGCCGACGAACTGGTTGAGACTATCGGCGGAAATGGCTCGGTTGAGTTTCTCTGCCTGGATCAACTGGGCTCGTTCGCTAGCGATTTCGACGCGAGCAGATGCCCGAACGTTATCGCAAGGGCGATAGACTGGGTGCAGTTCGATGCGTTCCTCGCCCCGGCCATGTGGCGATTGCTCGGCCGGACGTTTGTAGTTCACTCGCTGGCAGACGTCGCACAAGCATCGAAGGCAGCACCGGCTAATTCCAGGTTCGTAACCGCCGACGGCGACGTTGTAGAACCCGACGGCCGGATTCGTCTGCGGGCAGCCCAGGCAGCGGCGGGAGTTATTTCGCGTCGCAGTGAGCTGGCGGAATTGCAGGCACAAAAGCAGACCCTCGACGAGCAGATCGAGAATATGGCCGCCGGTTTCGCCGCGGCAAGTTCGCAGCTTGAACACCTCGAGCAGGTTATCCAGTCGCTAAGGACGGCCGTCTACGAAGCCAACACCGAAAAGGTGACGCTCCAAGGCCGGGCCAATCAACTTTCCGAGCAGGTAGCTCAGTTGGAACGATCCCAGCCGCTGATCGCAGGCGATATCGAGAAGTTGGGTACGGAGATAGATCGTGCCGTAAAGGCCGTCCACGAGGCCAAGGAAAACGCCGCCGACCTCGAGCTTCGCAACGAAGCCAGGCAGGAGCAGATCGAAATGCTCACCGCCAGGATTGCCGATGGTCGAATCACGCAGCAGCAGCTTTCCGATCGCACGACGGACCTTAAGGTTCAACTCGCGGCCGCACAGGAAAAGAAATCGGCACTTGCCCGCGCGATGGCCGAAGCGAAGTCTCAGGCTCAGCAGATCAGCCATGATCTCGAAGCCGGCAGGGCGGAAATCGAAGCCGCCCGATCCAGGCGAACGCAGGCCGAGACCGATATCGAAACCGCCAACGACGAACTCGCACGCCTGGCTACCGCCCAGGATGAACTACGCGACCAGGCATCCGAGACGGAAGAAACGCGTCGCGGCCTGCAGGAAAAACTCCACGAAATTAGCGCCAGCGTATCCGCCGGCCGGAAGGAAAAAGAAGAAGCATCCGCCATTTCGGGCGATCTGCGTGTCCAGCTCGGCGAAGCCGACGTGCGGGTAGAGTCCATTATAAGCCGCGCATCGGAAGAACTTTCGATGAACCTGCCGGAGCTGTACGCCAGCTACGAACACGACGACGAGCGAGACTGGGACTCCGTCGCAGCCGAGATCGAGATCCTTCGCGGGAAGATCGAACGGCTGGGCAACGTCAATCTCGACGCCATCGCCGAGCAGGAAGAGCTCGAAAATCGCCAGCAGTTCCTCGTCGAGCAGCTTAAAGACGTCGACGCGTCCAAGCGCCAACTGAACGAACTCATTCGCCGGATCAACGTCGAAAGCACCGAGCGGTTCGTCGAATCGTTCGCCAAGATCCGCGAGAATTTCCGCGAGCTGTTCCGCAAGCTTTTCGGCGGCGGCCGGGCCGACATCATGCTGACCGACCCCGAAGACGTACTCGAAAGCGGCATCGATATTTTCGCACGCCCGCC
>SDBS01007343.1_pt1 | contig 10710 bp, 8 predicted proteins | sample 2277091 | NCBI WGS metagenome assembly SDBS01 (sample SAMN10404972, study PRJNA504765) | marine sediment metagenome | isolation source: marine sediment core GS10_PC15, 163 cmbsf | place: Arctic Ocean: Southern Knipovich Ridge | collected 2010 | reverse complement strand
CTGATTTTTGTGAGTCAGCATCGATATATCTATTGCTGCAAGCGCTGAGAGCTCTCTTGTTAAGTTAGTTGAGTTAATTGCTCTCTCTCTTATCAGTAGTGCCGGCTCAAAGATTAACCATTTTATATAATCTTGAGTCTCTTTATCAAAGCACTCGCTTTTTATTAATTTCAAGAAGGCATAAAAGCTCATATTTTGAAGTGCTCCTATATCGATCGCATCTTTACATGAAAAGCTCAATATATTGGGGTTATAGATCTCTATCAATTTCAAAATCAAGAAATTATAAAAAATATTGATAAAATCTAATCTATTTTTTCTGGTAAATACATTTTTATTTATAAAAAAGAGCTTATGAATAATTTTAAAAGCTTCATCAATAAACGTTGTTATCTCTTTGAGAGCTAATAACCCATTTTTAGATAAAATCTCTTTTTTAAACTCTTCGAAAAATTTTTCTGGGTTATTCAAATTTATATATATTCCGCTTTGATGATAAAAGTCCGATTTTTTATCTAAAGAGATAATTTTGAAATTATTTTTAAAATCAGTTCTTTTTTGCAGAACCTCAATGACTTGGCATCTAGCTGTTTCCTTATACGATTCTTTATCCTGGAAATTAATATACAAATACCTTTCATCTTCTTTTAAAGATCTTAAAAAACCTAAAAACTCTTCATTGACTTGAGCATTAGTGATAATATGCTGTCTTGTCGGGCTAGGACATCTAATAATTTTTAGATTGTTTTTATTATGATCAATCTCAAAAGCTCTATGTGATACATTATCCTGCATAATTGGATCAAACTCAATATTTTCTTCTAACCTAATAACATCGAGTATCTTCATCAAAGGACCACTTGGATAAGCCTCTAAAATAACTCTAATGCTCTCTTCGTTTTGCTCTATCTCACTCCAAAAACTAGCTTTATTAGGATATTTATATTTTCTTTTTTCATCCCCTTTTCTAATCAGCATATATATGAAGCCTAACATCTCTTGTTTGATAGAGCCTGTTCTCAAAAATAAATTTTCACAAAGAGTATGGATAAGATTAGCAATACATCTGCTTTTTTTATCCTCTATAGAATAAGCGATCATTTTTTGATATTCATCAGAAGAGATAATAACTCTTATAAATGATAAAAAATCATGAAAATATTCTATTGAATTTTTAAAAAAGCTATGGGTTATCAAGTTTTTAGGATTAGAAGCGAGCATTAATGAGAACAGAGCCTCATTAATCAAAGATACGAGATCGCTATTTTCATCTTTTTGCGCTCTTAGCATAAAGTAATTATCAATAGCTTCATGAGAGGTTTCAAGTATCTGATTGGCTGACATTTGATAATCTTTATCTAAAAACACCCTAATCTTTAAAAGAGGGTCATGTTCAATATTTTTTAGCTCGTCTTCATCATACGTACAAAAAAGTTTAATATTTCTGATAAGATCGGGATCAAAAAAGCTTTTCTCATCATCATCAACCAGATAGAAAAGCTCATATTCTTCATCTTTTTTTAAAGCTTCAAAGTCTTTAAGTCCGCTTTTTTCAACATCTAAAAGAAGTGATTTTTCATTATTTTGCCACTCATCTTGCCAAGGCTCATCACCTTCTAGGGCTTCTTGAAACTTTTTAGCTATTTTTGATAGATAAAACTCTTTTAATTCTTTAACCTCTATGCTATCAGCAATTTTATCTAGATTAGGTTGCTTTGGTAGTAGCTCTATATATTTATCGATCTTACTTGCTGCATCTGATGCCATAACCATAATAGCCTGAAAGCCTTTTCGACATTTGCTATCATCCCAATCTATAAAATCTTTGGTATAAATCTGCTTTAAATACTCTAATAATACCCGATAAGTCTCTTTGACATTCTCAATTAACTCCTCAGCATTCTCTGGGATAAACCAATCAACAGTCTGATAGTTAAATTCTTCATTTTGAATAACTATCTTGTTCTTCTTTACAATCCCAATCGGCTCATTAATATCGATTTGCATATCAGCTATTGCTGATAGATTAGCTAAAGCATCATGAATGGTGAGCTCTAGGGTTTCTTTAGTTTTTATTTTCAAGGACTTACCCTCTTATTAATAGTTAGTCTATTACCTATTTATATTCCTAAATTAATTATTGAATTTATTAATTATTAATTCAACTTTATTAAATAAATAATTATATTAATTTTACTATCAGAAAATATGTCGAAATATAACTAAAAGATCATAAACGATTTAAAACTCGGCCATCTGAAAATTTAACTTTCAAAATTTATATCTAAGCTGAAAAATTGATTTTTTCTGAAAAATTAAAAAAAATTTTATAAAAGTTAAATTTTTTTTTATATTAAATTCCTTGTATGTTATATCTGTTAAGTTTTTTTAAGAAACTGTAAATAAAACAAATTTATTTTTTGAGGTTAAACTTCTTAAAATAAGAAACATAAGGAGAGATTTTATGTTTGGAGATGTTCAAATAATAGGAGATTCCGCTTCACGAGTCGAGCTTAAAGAAGTGAATACAAAAGGCGGAAAGAAATTAGAAGGTGGCCCACAAAAATACGACGTAATCCAAGCTGAGATTGGCGGACGTAAGGTTAATGTATATTTTCCAGTAGATAGCGATGGCTCACATTCTGGCGAATCAATTATTGATTATTCTACTCGCAATTTACCAGCTTTGTTTGGGAAAGATGGTTATTTTGATTCATTGAAAGCAAATGCGTCAAGAAGACAAATGACTCCAGCTCAAGCTGGCGAAGAAAACTTAAAATTAAGAGCCTATCAAATCTTAACTGAGAGTTATTTATCACGTTTTAGTAGAGCAACAAGTACAAAAATATCTAATGGCTGGACTTCTGTTAAAAATGGAGCATCTTGGGCAAAAGAAAAAACAGGCTCCGGAATGATTTCTACTAAAGAATATTATGGCAATCATCCAGTGGCATTTAAAAGAACATTTCTAGCAACTGCTTGTGTAGTAACTAGTATTGTGAGTTATTACATTCAAATGTCTTTTAATCCTATTGGAATGATGCAAAATGCTTATTACGGAACACCGATTGTTTGAATTGAATTTACTGGTAAATAATAAAATTGTTGAGAAAAAAATTATGAAAAAAATTAATTAAAAGAGAGGGAAAATATATGTCAGCATCATCAAGTACAGAAACTTTAAGATTTCTAAAAGAATATACCTCTACTATAGGTATAAAAGTTAGAGAAGATGATAAAAGATTAAATGCTAAATCTACTATATGGGAAGCCAGATTACCGGATGGCACAACAACCAAATATACTGTTACTTTGGTAAATTTACCTTCTAAAAAAGCTGAAAAAGAAGGTGGTAAATTAGAAGTTGTAGCAGAAACAACTCACTATCAAGCATTGAGAAAAGATTACTTTGAAAAAGGCGCTCTTCCAGTGTTAACATTTACAGGTATTCAATACTATATTCGAGGGATAACTAAAAATATGTTAGGTATTGAGAGCCGTCATTTTACTAATCTTGGGAAAGATCTAATGAAGGGGGGTACGCTTGAAGAAGGTTGGCAAGACTCTGTAAAAGCTAAGCTTGAAAAACAAGTAAAAAATGACTTTAAGAGTAAAGTGGTTTATAACGAAGATGATAGAAAAGAAGCTCTTAGAACAGATGGTCCTAGATTTGTCGGTGTCGTCAGAGGAGCTGAAAAAGTTGATGCCAATGACTTAGAAGAATCTGCATTAACTGATGCAGTTAGAGATGGAGCTGGCCTTCCAAAGGCTCCGATAAGCAAACGGGCAGGCAAAGGTCTTGCTAAAGTTACACAATCATCTACATGCAGAAACATTTCAATGGTGGTATTAAGTGGAGCTATTGGTTTTGGTTTAGCATATTATTCTGGAGCGAGCGTTCAATAAAATCTTTTTTTTTAGATTTTGATTGAAAAAACATCCCCTAATCAATTTAGGGGATGTTTTTTTATCTTTTAAGGTGTTTTAATTCTAAATAATTCGTAAAAAAGCTAAATATCCAAACAAGAGATCCCCCTATCATTATTCCTGTTAGATTGGCTGATACTCCAAAGTCAACTAGACTAATGATAATAAAAGATAAAAAGCTGATAACAAATCCAATTATCCCAATCTTTAAATTAGTGGCTTTTAGATCTAACCCGACAAGAAGAGGAACAATAATTGAGTTTAAAAATCCAACTACGATGGAGAAGAGAAGATCTGCTCCGATATTGGGAACATTTTCAAAAGGGTGAACAGTTACACCTGGGATTACTTTTGCGACAAAAAAAACGATTAAAAAATTTAAAAATAGCGAACGTAGATAGGTCATTGATCCTCTTTATGGTTTTCTTTTTCTTTCTCTTTAATATAGCGTTTAAGTTCTAAGTGATTGGTTAGATAAGCGACAAACCAAACAACAACAGATGTCCAGATATAAGCACCTGGCGCTGTAATTTTTATTCCGACTGGTAAAATATTTACAATAGAATAACCACCAAAACTGATTAAAAAACTTGCGAGGCCTACTTTGAAGTGGGTAGGTTTAACTTTAAATAAAATTATTGCAGGATAAATCAAAGAGTTTAGAAATCCGAGTGAAAAAGCAAAGATGAGATCCCCTCCTATATGGGGTAGTTTGGAGTAGTAATCCATTTCTACATTTGGAATTACATGGTTTACAAAAAAGACGGTTAAAAAATTTATAATCAAACTTTTGAAATAAGTCATAAAACACCTCTTTTTTTTTTATACCAACTTTTTTATAATATTGCAATTTTGCTATTTTCAAGATTTGAAAGTTTTTACTAGGAGGACATTAAATGAGCGCTATATCTAAGATTGAAAATCAATATTTACATGCCGCAAATATCAACAATCCAAAATCTAGAGAAGCTATAGCCTCAAAGTGGGAAAGTTACCTTTAGGGATGGAAGAGTTTTTTTATATACGATTACGATAATGAGAGGAAAATTTGAAAATGAATATTTCCCAGCCAACCTATTTATTCAGATAGATGATTGTTCAACTCTCAAAGATAGGAATATATTTATATATTCGAAAAAAAAGAAACTTTCTTTAAATAAGAAATCTACTACTACCAAAGAATGTTATAAAATTGCTGAGAAGCCTTTTGATGATTTTAAAAATGAAGATAGCCTTTCTTTTGATAAGATAAACAAAGAAAAGTGGCTCAAAGCTCTAGAAGAGCCTTTAAGAAATCATATCAAAACAGAAACCGAGGTTGAATTTGAAACAGTTCCTCTATTAGCTGACGGGCGCTCAGAGAAACATCTCTCTTTTAGCAATGATTCTAAGATTTATTCAATAAACGATCATAAAAAATTTACTGAAAGAAAATTTTTAAAAATCTTTTTTTCATGTTGCTTTAAGTAGTTTTAAGACAATTTTGATTTATAAATATTTCTTTTGTTTTTTTTAAAATTTTTGAATAAATTTTCTTTAAAAAAATTGTAAAAACCTCTATATCCATCTAGATACTTCTAAAGAGATTTGCATGAAAAGGCTATGTTTATTAATTTTATTAATAATATTTGTTTGCACTAAAGTAGATGCAAAAGAGGCCAATTTAAATCAAAAAACTCTTAGGACTTGTATTTATTCAGATCCAACGAGCTTAGATACTAGAAAAGCCTCAGATTATATTTCTTCACAAATCTTATTTATGCTGTTTCGTGGGTTGATGCACTATGATTCAAATGGAGATCTTATCTGTTCACTCGCAAAATCTTACACGGTATCAAAGGATCAGAAAAAGTATACCTTCTACTTAAAGGATGTTTATTGGTCAGATGGAAAAGCTATTACAGCTTATGATTTTGAAAAATCTTGGAAAAAAATTTTAGATCCAAAATTTCCCTCGCCGTATGCTGAGCTTTTATATCCGATAAAAAATGCTGAAATGGCTAAAAAAGGACTCCTTGATCTAAAAGAGGTAAAAATAAAAGCAAAAGATAAAAAAACTCTTATAGTGGAGCTTGAATATCCAAATCCTTACTTTTTATTTTTAACTTCATTTTACACCTTTTTTCCAATGCCTAGCCATCAAAGTGAAAAAGATATGTTGAATGATAATATTATAACTAGCGGTCCTTTTAAGCTTAAAAGATGGCAAAGAAACAATCGGCTGGTTTTGGAAAAGAATCCTTTCTTTTACAATAAAGACAAAATAAATATAGATTCATTTGAGATAAATATAATAGCTAATGAAGAAACCGCTTTTCAGATGTATGAAAATGGAGAGGTTGATTTTATAAGTTCTTTTTTGTCCCCCTTGAGCGCTGAAACTCTTGGAAAAATATCTAAAAGAGAAGATGCTAATATTGTGCCGATTGGCGGTTTTAGTTTTTTATCGTTTAATGTTGAAAAATTTCCTTTTAATAATAGGAATTTAAGATATGCTTTTTCGCTCGCGATAGACAGACAAAAAATCGTTGATAACATTACTCAATTAAAAGAGAAAATAGCGAAAAGAATTATCCCCCCTATTTTTTTAAAAGATGAAAATAAAGTTTTAATTGAAAATAACAAATTAGATTTAGCTAAAAAGCTTTTTGATAAGGCTCTCACGGAGTTAAATGTCTTGAAAGATGATCTAAAAATATCTTTTACTTTCGGTTCATATATTATTCATAAAAAAGAAGCTGAAGCTCTAAAACAAATGTGGGAAAAAGCCTTTAATATTTCGATTAAGTTAAATCTTTTAGAAGATAAGACTCTTTTATCAAAGCTGCATCAAAGAGATTATCAGATAGGTTTGGCAAGATTAATGGTTAGATATAATGATCCTTTAAATATTTTTGAAAGATTTAAATACAAAAATCATCCAAAAAATTATGCTAATTGGGAAAATATTGAATTTATTAAAACCTTAGATTTGGCGAAAAAAGAGTTTGATTTAAAAAAAAGATTTGATTTAATTCTAAAAGCTGAGAAAATTTTAGTAAAAGATCTTGCGATTGCTCCTTTATATTTTTATAATTATACCATGCTAAAAAAAAGCTATGTAAAAGGCATCTATAGTAATATTGTAGGAGATTTATTATTTGATGAGACTAACGTAAACTAAAAAAGTAATATGAGTCTAAATATATTAAAGAACAATATCAAAAAAATAACCCCTGAGAAGATATCTAATATCGCTCATCCAACTATCAAGCAATCAATAATTGAGAATCCTATATTTGAGCATTTAAAAATAGAGCCGATCTTTGATTTTCCTCCTAACTACAATTTATCAAATCTTCAAGGATCCATTGAAAGTCTATTAATCTCTATTATTCCAGAAAACATCCTATTAGATTTTGAGAAAGCCTCTTCACAAGAAGAGATTGAAAAAGTTTTTGGAAAGGTTAATGAAAAAATGCCAATCATTATCCATAGTAATTTAAGCAAAAATCCCCCCTTTTGTTTTTCATTTTGTGTATTTTGTTTTTCAGATTTAAGCTCTGGCATTTCAAGGTTTATTACAGAGATGCTAAATAAGTGGTTAATTCCTGGAAAATCCATAGATATTAATGGACATAGATCTATCCGTTTCAAATTCAAAAATTTTTCTATAAGAAAATATTATTTTTGTGAGTATTTTATAAATATCTTAACAGATGATGAGCTATCTTTGATAAAGAGCAATATATCTAATTTTATAAATGAGTTAAAACTAATCATTTTATCTGTTCAAAGAGCGAGTGAGATAAATTTTAATATGGATTTATCAAATAGCGAAAAATCTAAGATCATTGAAAAAAACATCTCAAATCTTCAATTAAAAAACTCAAGCGCAAGCAATGCTTTAAACCAGATGCAAATTTTTTTATCTAATATTTCTAAAGAAAAAAAGTTAAATGACATCACAAAAAATCTAGCTATGCTGATGCACAAAAAACCTCAAGAGTTCGACAGAAATATTTTTGATTCCTTGCATAGTACATCGCTCATTTTTAAAGGCAGTTTTACAACGATTAGAGAGACTTCTCATATCAGCAAAATAATTGCCGAGAAGTATTTTTTAAAAAAACAGATTCTAAATCAATCTGATAAAAAAAGAGTAGTAAAACTAAAGTTTTTGAAAACGCGACTAAAGGATTCAAAAAGAGAAGTTTTAGGAATTTTGATCGTCATGAATCTTTTATATGATAGTGAAGTATTTGAAAAAAACTACATCATAAAATCCATAACAGAAATACTAAATAATATTAAATATGTAAAAAACTCATATATCACGGATCTTCGAGAGGATAAGGTAATTTCTTTTTACCTAGAGATAGAAAAAATCAAAAAAACCCCTTTTACTCAAAGGGAGTTAAGCAAGTTAGAGAAAAATCTACCCACATCTTTTAAAGTTAAGACTAAAAAGCTAATTAATCCAATATTTCATCCGAGAAACGAAGAAGAGATTTTAAGAAATACCGTAGTTTTAACAAAACAGTTAAATTTAGTACAAGATATCCCTCAGGTAATAATTTCTTATGATAAGCAAACATCTAAAGAAATTTCATTTTTGGTAATACTTTTAAGATTGATCAAAAAAAACACTCCCCCTCTTAATGATCTTTTTAAGAATACATTCTTAAAATTCTTACTTGATGAATCTAAAATAGTTGAACTTTTAAAAAACAAATATCCCAAAGAGGCTAATATATTTAGAGTGTCTTTAAACAAATTTGCTTTTTTAAGAGATGATCACTCATTGGATCTCAGACAAGCGAGACAAAAAGTTGCAAAAGAATTAACAAGTGTAATCGGGACATTTAGAGATTTTAATGGTGGACTGTTGAGCAAACAGTGTGAAGCTTTAGATGCCCTAAAAAAGTTAATGCCTAATTTAAAAAAGGCTAAAGAACCTTTTTTAGAAGATTTTTTCTATTCAATTCAGCCGGCTGTTATGCAAAGTATTCTAGATACTAAGATGGTCAAAAAATTCTATTTGATGTTTGATAACCAAATGAAAAAATCTATAGACAAAAAAAACGCTATGATTAGAGCTAAACAAGCTGGCAATTACTATTTTGTTATGATTAAGACAGCGGAAGTTAGCCTTAAAGAGGAGATAATTTTAGCTGTTAACAAATTAAAATTTGCATCCTATGAACTGATTTCTTCATCTATAGATCAAATGGACAAAAAGACGCTTGGGTATATTTTACTCACTAATGATCAAAAGAAAAAAGACTTCCTTATAAAAGCCATTAAAAAAGCTATTTAAAACCGCTAGTTAGCACGTTTTTTCTTTTTAGTTTTAAAGCTTATTAAGACATAGATGATAAGCAAAAATATAATGCTGCCAGCTATTATATTAGCTATCAAAAAGGCTGACATAGAAGAAGTGAAATATCCATTTTTAACAATTTCTTGAACATTTTTAGGAAGTTTATTTAATGCATCTAGAGCTTCTGGAGCTTTAGCCAAAAGACCATCAAACATTGCTGGGGTAAGCTTGCTTGTTGAAACACTTTTTTCTAGATCATGCGAAAAAAACAAATGTTCGACATTGAGTATTACAGACCCAAAAACTGCTATACCTATTGCTAAACCACCATTTCTAAAGGTTCCTAAAACTCCTGTTGCCATGCCTCTGATTTTATTTGGAACAGATGTGATTCCATAAGCAAATGCTGGGGTAAAAGCGAAAGAAGCTCCAGCGCCTAGCATTAAAAGTCCTGGCATGAGAAGCATTAATGAACCTGTCTTAAAAAAGATTGTAAACCAAATAAATGCGAATAAAAGCAAAAAAAGACCTATTATTATTGGCAATTTTGGTGAAAATCTATCCATTAGGTTACCTGCCACTGGAGCCATTATCATCACAGGCGCAGCTCCAATCAATGATGCAATCCCTGCTTTTGTGGGAGAAAAGCTCAGTAAATATTGATAATATATTGGCCAAAATATCGTAATAGAGAATGCAAGCACAATAAGTATTATTATCATACTGACTATTTTATAACCTTTGCTTTTAAACAATGAGAAATCCAAAAAGGGATTTTTGGTGTTCTTTTTAACAATGGTTACAAAAAAGATAAAGAAGATGATGGCAAAAATAAAAAGCAATATTATCCCAGGAGAGATCCAACCCCATTCTTTGGCTTGCATGAAAGCCAAAATAAAACAAAGCATAAAAAGAGCAAATAAAAAGAAACCTTTAAAATCGAATTTTTCTTTTTCTATTTCAGGTTTCTCAATTGCTAGAATCGCAAAGATTTGTCCGACAAAGCAAATTGGGATATTTATCCAAAACACCCATCGCCAAGATAAATACTGAGTAAATACCCCACCGATATAAGGAGCTGCAACCAAAAAGAATGATCCAACAGCTGTATTCAGACCTACCGCAAAGCCTCTTTTATCGGCTGGAAAAAGATCGAGCAATATAGCATAAGAAGATGGTATCATCATCGCTCCTCCAATGCCTTGAACAACTCTAAAAGAGATAAGCCAAATACTATTCATAGCAATAGCACAAAAAAGAGATGCGAACAAAAATGTGCTAAGGCCTAATAAAAATATTCTTCTTCTACCTATAATATCGGTTATTGTTCCTGAAGCCAAAATAAAGATAGACATCGATAAAAAATAGGCATTTATCATCCATTGGGTTTGAAAGGAAGTTGTTTGAAAGTCTCTTTGAATTGTTGGGATTGCAACTGGCAGAATTGATTGATCGGTAAAAATTAAAGCAATAGCAGATAC
>SDBS01007342.1_pt1 | contig 10711 bp, 7 predicted proteins | sample 2277091 | NCBI WGS metagenome assembly SDBS01 (sample SAMN10404972, study PRJNA504765) | marine sediment metagenome | isolation source: marine sediment core GS10_PC15, 163 cmbsf | place: Arctic Ocean: Southern Knipovich Ridge | collected 2010 | reverse complement strand
GAGAACTTCTCCCAAAGAACCTACAGGTGTCCTGTCAAAAAAACTTATCGGTCAGCGTTTGACCACGAAACTTTAGCAAAACTAAATTTATTATAAATCACACAATAATTAGAATACAGCCAAAAGATTTAATGCGAGTGCTTCTTTTGAAGGTATATTCTGCAAAGCAAGATCGATGAAATATTTTTGCTGTTCTTCTTTAATTGATGCAAGTGACTGCGTTATATCTTCCACTGATACATCAGAAATATCTTGTAATTTATAAGGTTCCTGCTCTCTCTTCTTTAACTGTTTCAGGGCTTCATTAATAACAATGCGGCAAAACCAGGTGGAGAATTTTGAATTCCCTTTAAAAGATCTCAGTTTCCTGAAAGCGATAATGAAGGCCTCCTGAACCGCATCTTTTGCGTCAAATTCACTTTTCAAAACGGATACAGCAAGCAAAAACGCCATATCCTTATACTGCCGAACAAAATATTTATAAGCATCAATGTCACCATTCAATACTTTTTCAATATAAAGTCCATCCATTCTGTTATTTTTTCCGGGGCCTGTCTGCGAAATAAGCAATGATCATTGCAATGCCACCGAAAAGAACTCCTGAAATTATCAAAAATGGCCCGGGAACACTCATTATATCATTGTCGGGCATCAGAATCATCAACAAAACAGCCAGCGAAACTCCAATGCTTATTCCTGTTATAATAATTCCTAATTTCAACCAGGGAAAACGAAAAGTCACTTCCTGTTTTGAATAGATATCAGATACATCCGCACCTTTCTCAATAAGTGCCATCCGCTCTTTGTTTCTAGCTTGAAGATAGAAATACCATGCAAGAAGAACTGCTGCAAAGAATCCCAGCCAGGGTAAGGATTCGAATAAATACTTTGAACTGTTCATAATGGTGTCTTTTATAATTTTGTTTCTCCTTAGATACCAGATTACTGAAACAGGTTACAAATTATTTATAATATTTAAGAATTTTCAATCCTGAAAGTAGTGCAAAGTATTACATTATGTATGTCCGTGTAGGTCTGGCCAATAAAAAAGCCGTCCTGCAATGCGGGACAGCCTCCTTATTATAATATTTACGGGGATAATCCCCGCTGGTGAAACTAAAGCAGGTTTACTGCAACGGTTACACCGGCCATCACGATTGAGACCATGCTCATCAGTTTGATCAGTATGTTCAGGCTGGGGCCGGAAGTGTCCTTGAATGGATCCCCAACAGTATCACCAATTATGGCAGCCTTATGATTATCAGATCCCTTGCCGCCAAGGTTCCCGGCTTCGATATATTTCTTGGCATTATCCCATGCTCCTCCTGAATTAGCCATGAAGATGGCCAGTACAAACCCTGAACTCAGTCCACCTACAAGCAGTCCCATCGTTCCTGCAACCCCGAAGATCAGACCTGTCACGATAGGAATTACAATAGCAAGCATGGAGGGAACAATCATTTCAATCTGGGCACCTTTCGTCGATATAGCTACACAGGTTGCATAATCGGGTTCGGTTTCTCCTTCCAGTATCCCCTTGATTTCCCTGAACTGCCTTCTTACTTCCTCAACCATTTTCGCGGCGGCACGACCAACTGCATTCATTAACAGGCCTGAGAACATAAAAGCCATCATGGCACCGATGAATAATCCCACAAGGGTCTTCGGATTCATCAGGTGTACCTCAAACAGGCTCATGAAATCAGCAAATGAGAAATGTTGTAGTTCTTCGGCACTTTTGATTATAGTATTATTTGGGAAAATAAATTCCGTCCAGCCGGCATCAACGAACAATCTTTTAATCCCAACCTTAATTTCCTCGATATATGCGGCAAGCAAGGCCAGGGCTGTAAGTGCTGCAGAGCCAATGGCAAAACCTTTTCCGGTTGCTGCTGTCGTGTTCCCGAGTGAGTCTAGTGCATCTGTACGTTTTCTGACCTCCGGATCGAGTCCGGCCATCTCGGCATTCCCGCCTGCATTATCAGCAATGGGCCCGTAAGCATCTGTTGCAAGTGTGATGCCGAGTGTTGAAAGCATTCCCACAGCAGCAATACCTATCCCGTAAAGTCCCATACCCATATTCGTAAAATCGAATCCGGAAGCAAACAAGAAGGCAAATAATATTCCGACACACACTGAAAGAACAGGAATTACGGTAGAGGACATACCCACTCCGATCCCGGAGATGATCACGGTAGCCGGTCCTGTATTCGAGCTTTTTGCAATTTTCTGGGTCGGCTTGAATTCCGCAGAAGTAAAATATTCAGTTGCTTTCCCAATCACTATCCCTACCAGGAGTCCGGTTACAATGGCTCCCCAGACCCCCCAATAATTAGGCACATCCAGCATGTAAAGGACCACCCAGGAAAGGATCACAATTAGTATGGAACTGACATTCACACCCCTTCCCAATGCATTCAGCAGATTTCGCTGAGTGGCATCCTCCTTGGTGCGAACCATATAGATCCCTATGATAGACAAAATGATCCCGACAGCTGCTATCAGCATGGGGGCCAGAACGGCTTTGAACTGTAGTTCAGGATCCCACATAAAAGCTGCAGCACCCAGTGCACCAGTGGCCAGTATGGAACCGCAGTAAGATTCATACAGGTCAGCTCCCATGCCTGCAACGTCACCCACATTATCGCCAACATTGTCAGCAATTGTTGCAGGATTTCTAGGATCATCTTCAGGTATTCCGGCTTCCACCTTACCTACCAGGTCAGCACCAACATCGGCAGCTTTGGTAAAAATACCTCCGCCCACCCTGGCAAACAGGGCCTGTGCAGAGGCACCCATACCAAATGTCAGCATGGTTGTCGTAATGATGGACAGCTTTTCACCAGCTTCAACGTCAACAAAATAATTCAGCAGAATGAACCAGAGGGAAATATCCAGCAATCCCAAACCCACAACAACAAGTCCCATTACGGCACCACTCCTGAAGGCAACTTTCAGTCCCCTGTTCAGGCTTTTCTGTGCTGCATTAGCGGTTCTTGCTGAAGCAAAAGTGGCCGTCTTCATCCCCAGAAATCCTGCCAGTCCAGAGAAAAATCCCCCGGTCAGAAAGGCGAATGGAACCCATTCATTCTGAAGGTTTAAACCATAGGCAAGTATGCAAAAGATTATGGTCAGTACAATAAAGAATATACCTACAATCTTGTATTGTTGCCTGATATAGGCCATGGCACCTTTCCTGACGTGTGAAGCGATTCTTTTCATTTTATCTGTACCCTCACTCTCCTTCATCATCGTCCGGAAAAAGAACCAGGCAAAGAACAGTGCAATCACTGAAGCAATTGGCACAAACCAGAATAAATTACTCTGCATCATATAGCAATTCTTTTAATGGTTAGTAAATAAATAAACCTGCCGGGTTTTTCTTTTCCGTCAGGTTATAATACGCTGTTTTTTAATTATTTAGAAGCATCCAGATGCCGGCAAAAAAACCATTTTTATCGCGAAGGGATAAAGATAATCAAAAAATAAAGATAGCAAAGGCCAGTGAAGATATAAAGTGGTGAATACTAAAACTTTTCCATCAGACCGTAAAGAACAGGATTCCCTTTCCTGCTTTGTACAATGAAATCATCACTGAGAAAATTGATCTTATCCCTGTTCCAGATATAGATGTTGACCTGGAGATTTTTCCGGTGAGGATTTTGGGTGGTGCGGTATGTATGATGTACCGTATACCAGTCGCCCTTTCCTGGATCGTAATCCTGGAAGCTACTGGCAGTCCATTCCACCAGTCCATGCTTTCCACTGATTCCCAGCACCAACAAGGACTGGTTAAGGGAATCCCTGTTCCGGATGCTTACAGAAACATCTATCATGTCATTTTTTTGATCTGCCAGGTCCCGCAGCGGAAAGCTGAAAGTAGGACTATACTCCTGTCCCCCGCTCATCAGATATGCAGGTGATCCGGAAATACCACCCGAATCCAGTAGTAATGAATCAGTGATGGCAGACCAGCCAGGCTCATCCCCGCTCAAGCCGTTACCACTGGTAAAAAGGAGAGATCCCTTCATGCTTATACCGTTCTTTGAGAACAGATAATAATTGCCCCCAAAATAATCTTTCTTAAGTATCATTTGCGGGAAATATTGCATGATAATCCCGGGCAATGCCAGGTCTGTCCTGGAATCCACGGCCAGGCTCAGGTAATCCTTTTCTGTGTTCTTTAAAAGGTTGATAAATTCGTTCCTGTGAGTAAAATCATCATAATGAAAATGGTCAAACCGGATATCCAACGCATCATAATAATAATCTGAGATTTTTTTGTGAGAATCCATGATTACCAGGCAGTTATCCGCACCGTATTTACTGAGGGTTTGTTCGGTATCAAGGATCAGGTGTTTGAACCTAGACTGATAAAAGAGCGAATAGTATTGCCGTCCATAGATAAGTGTAAGGATCAGGACCAGGGAGATCAGCGGGACAGCCAGGTATTTGATCGGTTTTTTAATATCAGGCAGGTTCCCAAATAAAAGGAACAGGAAAAACGGAAATGTAAAAATCAGTCCGGAATACTGAAGCAGGGCATTGACATACCTGGAGTAGAAAAAACCGATGAGTATCGGAAGGCTGAACCAGGCCAGTGAGATATAAAAGAATTTATTTTTTAGCAGACCGGGGGCCCTCTGCAACCTTAACCCTGCAAAAATGATGATGGCCACCATTGCATAAACCAGGGGAGAAAAGTGGAATATGTATCCTGTATAGTCAATTATGAAATCATTGCCTGGCTTTCCAAGCCAGCCTTCCACACCTTTTTCACTGAACTGGTGGAAGAAAATTGGAAGATGTGGGATATAGAGTCCAAAAATGGCAACACCCGAAAGCGAATAATTTATGAGCCTGCGACGGGTGACAAAGCACAACCCGGTTACCCCGACTATAGCCGCGAACATCAGTGAGAAATAATGGTTATAGGCACAAACTGCACTGGCCAGTACATACAGAATGAGCCAGGCTATGGGAGATTTTCCGGGCCTGAAAAGGTATCGCTGCCAGCCATAGACCATCAGCAAACTGAAAAACATCCCACTCATATATGGCCTGGCAATCTGGCTGTACATCACAGTGTATTCAAGGCAGGCGACAAAAACCGCGGTGATCAGTCCCACATTAGGATTAAACCATTCTTCCCCAATCTTATAAACCATCAGGATTGAAAAAATCCCTAAAAGAATGAAGGGGAACTTGACAGCTACCGCACTTTCCCCGAACAGAGCCACCCAGTAATTCATAAAAACCTGTACACCTGCAGGATGGACATCAACCCTTACCCCTTGCTCTATAAGGTCAGCAAATGAATCATACCCGGTCCGGAAGACCACACTGAACTCATCGTGGGTCAGGGGGATCTCCATGAGATGCCAGATCCTTAACAGGGTACCTGCGAGAAGGATGAATATTAATACAAGGTGATTGCTGCTGATTCTGATATTCATAGGAGGCTAAAGTTTCTCCCCGCAGGATTTGCAATAATTGGCATCCACATCATGTACTCTGTGACCACAATGCTCGCATTCCCTCTTTTCTCGAGCGGACTTTATGGAGCTGGCTATTTCAAATGTGACGATCCCGGTTGGGACCGCTATGATCCCGTATCCCATGATCATAACAAAACTGGCAATGAATTTCCCGAATGTTGTTAAGGGGGTGATATCACCGAATCCAACCGTTGTTAATGTAACAATGGCCCAGTATATCCCGGCGGGGATACTGGTAAAACCGCTGCCCTCTCCTTCAATAAGGTACATCAGTGTGCCAATGATCAATACGACCACAACCACTGCAAACAGGAATACCAGGATCTTTACCCTGCTGGCCTTTAATGCCTCTACAATAACCCTCCCTTCCCTGGAATACCGGGTTATCTTCAGTATTCTGAAAATACGAAGAAGGCGGAGTCCGCGAATAACAGCCAGGCTCATGGCCCCGGCGAAGATCAGGTCCAGGTAGGTCGGGATGATGGCCAGAAAGTCAATGACACCATAAAAACTGAATACATATTTCAGTGGTTTGGGATGGGACCAGATCCTGGCAATGTATTCGATCGTGAAAATGACGGTTATAACCCATTCTGTCTGATGAAGCAGATTCCCATACCTGGCATTAAAAGCAGGGATGCTTTCGAGGATTACCGATACCACACTGACCAGGATCACAAATACCAGGGCAAGGTCAAATCCCCGCGCTGCCCGGGTATCAGTTTTAAAAATGAGATGGTAGATGCTTTGTCTGATGGTATTCATGTCCTGGTAAACCAGTTATTTAACAAGTTTCGGAGTGCCGAGTCCAAGGCTCTTGAGCGGTTCCAGCTGGGAAGCTGCATCACCCACCACCACATAGTACATATTGTCAGGATCAATATATTTTCTGGCAAGGTCACTGTGTTTTTCCAGGGTTATTGAACTGGTTACTTCCTGTTGCCTGGAAATAAAATCAAAGGGCAGATCATACATGCTGATTGTTTCCAGCATACCCTGCAGAGCACGGAGGGTTTCGAACTTGCGTGCGTTGGATTTAAGGAGGGCATTCTTGGTAAAGGCCAGATCCTCGTCGCTGATACCATCACGGTACCTGGTCATCTCGTCAATGAAGATCTCCATGGACTCAAGGGTGGCATTGGAACGGACACTGGAGCTGGCCTGGAAGGTCCCGTACAGGTTGTTTCCACTGAATCCTGAGCGGGCACCATAGGTAAATCCCTTTTCTTCACGAAGTATCAGGTTAAGAAATCCACTGAATGAGCCTCCCAATTTGTAGTTCATCACCTCCGCTCCATCATAATCCTGATGTGTCCTGGCAAGGGCCAGGTTCCCGATCCGGATAACCGATTGCTTGGCACCGGGAACATCTACAAAATAGATTTCGGGGTTTTCCGGATTTGAAGGAATTTGGAATTCAGGCAAAACTACCTCTTTGGGTTCCCATCTGCTTTCAATGCCGGCCAGGATGCTTTGCACTTCGGTTTGTAGGATATTGCCTACAAAATGAAAGGAGGTTAATGCGGGACTGAAATTAGATGCATAATAATCCTTCAGGTCCTCCACAGATATGGCTTCAATGGTTTCTATGGTCCCGTTGACAGGGATGGCCAGGATGCTTTCCGTTCCGAAAAGTAGGTTATTGAATGCATTCCGGGCCAAATAGGATGGATTAGCCCTGTTACGTTTGTGTGTATTGACAATCCGGCTTTTTGCAAGTTCAAATTGCTCTTCGTCCCACCTGGGTTCAAAAAGGATTTCCTCCACAAGGGCAAGGGTGCTTTCAAAATTCCTGGCCAGTGTATTTACGTTAATTGAGATGGATTGCTGACCTGCCCTGACACTGATATTGGCACCCAGCATTTCAATGGCCTCCTCGAGTTCTTCCGGTGTCTTATTGACAGTGCCTTCCGTCATCATGGCGGCCACCATATAAGCGGTGCCCGAAAGCTCTGGTTTATCCAGCATATGTCCACCTTTAATTACCAGGGAATAATTCACAAGGGGAAGCTCATCATAAGCAATCCCATATATCCGGATCCCGTTGGTTAATTCACCGGTCCAAACCTCCGGTGGAACAACCACTGGGTCAGGACCCATTTCAGGTTCCACCGAGCGGTCAAATGAAGAGGGTGTTTTTTGAATTTCTTCTTCCACATCCGGGATCTCCTGGACTACCTCAGTTGCATCCGTTATACTCTCTTCTTTTACATCAGCCTTCACAGAATTAGCAGCAACCAGGTCAAGGGAACCTTTCGGCACAAAACTGGTAGCCACATAAGGCTTATCTTTGATATAGGTTTCGTAGACACGTTGGATATCTGCAATGGTTACAGCCTGGATATTGACAATATCCTGCTCAATAAAAGAGGGGGAGCCGGCATACTCGTTGTACCTGGCCATCTGGAATCCCTTCATGAAGAGTGAACTTATGCTGTTATAAAACTGGGTCTCCAATCCTGCTTTGATCCTTTCCAGGTCATTCTCTGTGATCCCTTCTTCTTCAAACAGTTGGAGTGATTCGAAAATGGCGTCTTCCACGTCTGCCAGGCTGGTCCCGGCATTGGCATTGATGGTGATCCGAAAGGTTCCGGCCAGTTCCTGGGCACGATTGTAGGCTGATGTCCTGGAAGTAAGCTTTTTATCTTTGACAAGAACCCTGTACATAGGTGCCTTTTTACCACTGGACAGAATTTCGGACAAGAAATCCAAAGCATATGCATCCCTGGTATATTGTTCAGCTGTGGGCCATACCATGGTGAACAGGGGAGTTTTCGCAAAATTATCTTCATGGTATAACTTGCTCGTCTCCTCCAGGGTAACGGGCATGGGTTCCATGTCTTCAATTGGATTTCCACCGGGAATATCTCCGAAGTACCTGGTTACAAGTTCCCGGGCCTCTTCCATATCAATGTCACCGGCCACCACAAGGGTTGCATTGTTGGGGCCGTAAAATTTGGAATGAAACTCTTTTACATCTTCAACGGTAGCATTAAAAAGATCTTCCATTTCCCCTATTACCTGCCAGTTGTAGGGATGACCTTCCGGATAGAGTTTTTTGGCAATAACATAAGAATTATGTCCGTATGGCCGGTTATCAACCATCTGACGCTTTTCATTCTGAACCACATTCTGCTGGTTGGTGAATGCCGATTGAGTGACCGTATTAATGAGATAGCCCATACGATCTGACTCCAACCAGAGCACGAGTTCCAGGGCATTTTTTGGCACAATGTCATAATAGATAGTGCCATCCGAACCGGTACCCCCGTTCAGGGTTCCGCCAGCAGCCTGGATTTTTTTAAAGAACTGATCCTGACCCACATTTTCCGATTCCTGGAACATCATATGCTCAAAGAGGTGGGCAAAACCTGTCCTTCCCGGCTTTTCCCTGTTGGATCCGACATGGTACTGTATAGCGACAGAGACGATAGGATCGGAGTGATCGGTATGCAAGATCACATCCAGTCCGTTTTCAAGGGTGTATTTCTCAAAATCGATGGAAAAACTGGTTTTTTCACCGGTTGACATGCAGGAAACCATCAATACCAGCATGATTCCCAATAAATAGAGACTAATTTTCTTCATGGAGCACGTAATATGATTATTTTAAGAAAACTAAAAAATGCAAATTACAATTTATTTATTCATTCAATAAGCCTAACAATTCTCCAAGAGATTTTCCCGACCGGTATATTTCCGAAATTGCTTCTTGGGAAAGGAAACTACTTAGAATGAAAAAATCGTCTATCTTTCCTTTGAATCCCAGGCCGATGCGGATTTCCCAGTCATCGATATTCCAGTCCAGTGTGTGTTCGAATTCCGTGATTTCGCCAACCAGAATGCCGTCAAAATACAAATGTAATACCCCTGTATTTCCGGTGCTGTTCAGGTTTTTCCATGTACCCACAACGTGATGCCAGCTCTCTCCGCTGAAATCTATATGCGGAATGATTATGACATGATCCTCATCCGGGTTGTTCTTCTTCCCGGATACATGCCGGTCCGCTGTTGCACCGAATCGGAAAATCGGAGTATCCGGCAGTTCACTTGTTACAAAATCCATCCATATCTTGCCGCCATTAGGGTCACTTTCCGCAAGCAGGTGAACCGGATCCAGCCAGATAAGTGAACGTAACCTGAGACTCTCCATGTCAACCTTAAGCCACATTCCGATTGCACCGTCAAACGACTCCCCGCAAGCATAGGGGAAATTCCCTTTTGCGGGGTAACGTGCAACGTCTTTCGTCCAGATCGTTTCGAGTTTGTCATCGTAGATAAATTCCGCTGCCTCGCCGAACAGACCTCCGTTCCCAGATGTGATAAATGGTTCATATTGATCCACTTCGATAAGCGCCTTTCCGTTTCCCACGCTGAAAACAGCATCAAATGAGCCGTCAAAATCGGCATAAAACAAAAGTGAGGAAAGAATCAGTCCGATTTCAAGAGAAAACTTTATCATGATACTTCTTTATGTGATTAGCGGCGCAATTTCTAATATAATCCCTGCAAAATTAGCGAGATTAGGATCATTCGGGCATAAAGAGATAAAAAACTTTCATGCTTGTCAAAACCTATGCATCCGCCCTCCACGGAATCCATGCAAGCACAGTAACGATTGAGGTGGATATATCTCCCGGGATTAATTTTTTTATGGTCGGACTCCCGGATTCTGCAGTTAAGGAAAGCCAGCACAGGATTGAATCTGCTTTGAGAGCCAATGGCCTTGAAATCTTAAAAAAAAGAACGGTGATCAATATGGCACCGGCAGACATCCGGAAGGAAGGTTCAGCCTATGACCTTCCACTGGCCATGGGAATCCTCGCTGCATCGGGCATGCTGCCCACAAACAAGCTGGATCAGTATATCATGATGGGTGAATTATCCCTTGATGGGAACCTGGAAAGGGTTAAAGGTGTTCTTCCCATGGCCATTAATGCAAGAGATGACGGTTTCAGGGGGATTATCCTGCCAAAACAGAATGCAAAGGAGGCCGGCGTGATATCAGAAATCGAGGTTTATGGCATGGACAACATACGGCAGGTGGTTTCCTTCCTGGATGACCACTATCATGCCAGGCCAGTCAGGGTAGACCTGGAAAGGATATTTCACCAGCAGATGGATCACTATGGATATGATTTTGCTGAAGTAAAGGGACAGTCGATGGTTAAACGAGCCTTGGAAATCGCTGCCGCTGGATCACATAATCTCCT
>SDBS01007341.1_pt1 | contig 10711 bp, 12 predicted proteins | sample 2277091 | NCBI WGS metagenome assembly SDBS01 (sample SAMN10404972, study PRJNA504765) | marine sediment metagenome | isolation source: marine sediment core GS10_PC15, 163 cmbsf | place: Arctic Ocean: Southern Knipovich Ridge | collected 2010 | reverse complement strand
CCGTACTGGCCAACTCGTTTCACCCCTGAATCCACGGTAGAATATCCATTTTTTTTGTCCTCCCATTCCTGAGAAAACCTGACCTTCAAATCACCAATAACCTTTCAATTCACCCACAAATTCCGTGAAGAACCGTAAATTTCAAAGCTCTCGCAAATTTTGTTGCTGTAGAGATGGCCGTCTGGCCCGTGGAACTCATAGCGCAGATAAGTAGCTGACATTCCCCCGGAACCCGACTGTCTTGTAAATTTCTTTTCGACTCTGGCCTGGCCGACAACGCCTTGATGTGCCAGGTTCTTCATTTGCAAACCGCGGCGGACGATCATAAAGATCACGCCCAGGAGGATTGCCACAGGGATTAGCCATGTCATACTCTTCTCCTGTCAGTTGTAGATGGTGGTAATTCCGATGGTTCCGGGGCTACGAGGCATCTCACCGATCGTCACGACCAGGTAGCGTTTGCCCTTTTTCGCGCTTAGCATGGCCGGAGCCTTGTGGTCGATCGTCCACGACAGGTCTAGCATCTTTTTCTCGTAGAACGCGCGGACCTTTCCCACCGAATCCGTCGTTTCCAACTGAATCGACGTTGAGGGGGATTGCCGGATTCCACCTTCTGACGTGCCGACGTACGTCGGCTTGGCGCCGGGATAGACTGGGACGTCGGCCGGCAGATCGTCTGGCAGCAACACCACCTTTCGGCCCGAGCTCCGTTTGTTGTTGACGTTGCCGCCCTTGCTTTTGGTTGTCTCGGCATCCCCACAACCAACGGCGACGACCGCCACTGCAATCATCAGGCAAACCATGCGTGTCATCTTTGGTCCTCCGGTTACATCAATGCCGTCGGTGTCAAGTTACTCTGTCGGCGGCCCACCGTCAAGCACGGTGGGATGTCCGGGGGCTGAGTCCGACAAACCATTGAGAATTCTGTGCATCCGAGGAACCTCGGCACGACGGCTTTACGGAACTACCCTACCCCCAAGCAGCGAAAAGACTCCCGTTGCCCCGAGTTGCGTTCCAAAATGGGTCCTTTTCCGAGACGACCGAGAAAACAACTGGGCGAGTAGGATAAGCCGCCTGAGAAGTATGACTGCCGTCTATTCAGGGTAATTGAACTGGACAGAGATCGGAATATCAGGATGAAAGCTGGGCTTGATCGGGCATAGTCCCGCCGCCCTTTCCAACTTGTTTCTCCGAGCCACGGCACCCAAGGATAAGAACATGCAGCCTGCCAGCGACGTCCCCGCCAACTCCCCGGGCGAAAACTCCTCGCCTTTGCCCGCATGCGGACAATCCATCGCCACGGTCTTGGCGTGAGATTCCTTCAACGACGTGCAATGTGTTCGCCGGCATAAGTGACTCGGACCTTGCTCATCAGAACCTCCTGTTTTGGCTGGTTCATTGAGACAAATAGTCAGGTACTTTTAGCGCGAGATGCCACGCCTGTCATGTCAACTGGCACCCATCAACTTTTTCCGCGGCATCCGGAATAGCCGCGGTATCCTTGAATATCTTGGCGGCATACTGATCCATCTTCCCGGCAGCACCCTTTCGCACGGTCTTGCCGACGGCGATCGCCTCCTTGATCTCCTCTTCCTCGGCCCCGTTTTCCCGGGCCTTGGCGACGTGGTACTCCAAACATGGTTGACAATTCGCGGTAACGGACGCTCCAATTGCAATCAACTCTTTAACTCGGTTATTCATGATAGGTCTCCGCAACATTCCGTTCGACTAGGCTCGATACTACCCGTGAGTCTACATACACGATACCCCTGCGGCAACGTCGGGTTGCAAAAAGAGATGGATTTCGCCAGAATGCCCCACGGATAAGTTGCGGTATGGACAAGACCAAAGAGCAAGCTCAAGTTACGGTCTAAACTCAGAAATCCCCAAACGCAGAAATACATTTCACAACTGCTTATCATTTATGGTGTTTCCGTCACATGTTCGAAACCTTCGACCACACCGCCGACCTGGGCCTTCGCATCCGGGCTGAAACCCTCAAAGGGCTTTTCGAGGAGGCCGCCCTGGCGCTGTTTTCGGTGATTGTGGAAAATCCGCATCGCATCCGTCCCAAGCGATCTTTTTCATTCCAAATCGAGGGAACCAGCAGTGATGAACTGCTTCTGGATTGGCTGGACGAATTACTTTTTATGTTCTCCAGCCGACATATTGTACTGGGTCGATTTGCGGTCGATCTTAGTGCCAGCGGCTTGGATGCCACCGCATGGGGGGAGTCATACAAGCCGACAGTTCACAAGATTGGTGAGGAAATCAAGGCTATTACGTACCATGGTCTAAAGGTGGAAGAATTTGGGCATGAATGGCTGGCCGAGGTGATAGTCGATCTCTGAGCACCCCACTTATAGTTACGGTCGGCAAGCTTGCTGCAATCAACGCAGTCTGCCTATGTTCGTCAAAGCATTTCTCAACCACAACAAATTCCCCACAACTGCTGCTAATCAATCGTTGTACAATGAATACCTGTGAGTTAATCACTATCCCCCACAAGCTGTACCCCCTTACGCTCTGGGGAGAAAAAGCTACACTGGAGGATGAAGGCGGCCCTATCGCCCGCGATTGATTTTGGGGGATCGGCTGTTTGCGTTTGTCTACTCAGAGTGATTTCGTTAGAATGACTGGCTTCGACCGCGCGAGGAAGCCGGTACTTATCCAAGCAAGGAATGAAGGAGCAGACTCGGTGCAAATCAAAATATCGGCTCGACACGGATCCTTAAGCGAAGCGACAAAATCAAAGATCACTGCCAAGGTAGAGAAGTTGACTCGCCGTTACGAGCGGCTGGCCTCCATCACGGTAACGGTCGATCTGGAACATCGCGAGACGCCCGGCGTTGACATACAGGTTTCGGCCGAGCACAAACACGATTTTGTGGCCCGTTGCCAGGGCGAAGAACTGATGGCGGCCGTAGACCAGGTAATTCACAAGCTGGAACAGCAGCTACGTAAGTACAAAGATAAGATCCAAGACCATCACCGGACCGAAGGCCTCAGACAGCAAACTGCCCTGAGCGAATCCACTTCTGATGATGATGCAGATGATTTAGATGATTAAAGGAGAATGGTGAATGAAATTCGCCGACTTTGTCAGTCGTGAAGCGATCAATGCAGAGTTGACCGCGGAGGACAAGGAAGGGGTCATCCGTGAAATGGTCCAATCGCTCATGGATGCTTCGCAGATTGATACCGACGAACAAGAAAGTATCGTCAAGGCAATACTCAAACGCGAGGAACTCGGTAGCACGGGTATCGGTCGAGGAGTGGCCGTTCCGCATACCAAGCACCCCAGCGTGGATCACCTTGTAGGCACCGTGGCTGTGAGTTCCGAAGGCGTGAACTTCAGCAGTCTCGACGGTGAAAAAGTGCAGTTGTTTTTTCTGCTGATCTCCCCGCCCGACCGGCCGGGCGACCACTTGCGAGCGCTGGAAAACATTTCCCGCCAGCTTCGCAACGACACCTTCTGCAAATTCCTGAAACAATCGGGTACCGCCGAAGATATACAACAGTTACTAGACGAAGCAGACAACAACCAGTTCGTTTCCTGATGGCAAGAGCAACACAAACCGTGACGGTCACCAATCGCGAAGGGTTCCACCTCCGCGCCGCTACCCTGTTCGTTGGCCTTGCGCAGCGTTTTAACGCAAGCATCGAAGTTTCAAAAGGCGATCGCACGGCCGACGGCAAAAGCACGGCATTGCACCTGACCGGCTTGGGAGCTTTCGAGGGCGACCAAATGTTGCTGCAAGCGGAAGGCGACGACGCCGAGGAAGCACTAGACGCGCTGGCCGCGCTCTTCACCACGCGCTTCGGTGAAGACGAACTTGAAAACAAACAATCGGTCCAAGGGCAACCCGTCCAAGGGCAACCCGTCCAAGGGCAATCCGCCCCAGGGCAAGTGCCCGAAGGCGTTGGTGAAGACGATTCCGCCTCGGCGTAATCAATTCACCGCGAAGAATATATAACAACCACACATAGCGCAACGGCCCGCGAAAACGGTCGATTGCCACTGTCCAGCAAAAGGGCGACGCCGTGATCCAACGGCGTCACCCACGCGTGGCAGTCATGGCGATCCCGTCGGCACCGTTGACGCAGAGGGTCCAAATGCAAAAGCTGCAGGGCATAGCTGTCTCGCCGGGCGTGGCCATCGGCGAGGCGCTGGTGATGGACAACGAGGGCTTTCGTATTCCTCGCCGGTTCGTGGCGCGCGATACGGTCGAAGGCGAACTCGAACGCCTGGGCAAGGCTATCGACGCCGCAAGCAGCGAAATCTCACACAATCGCGACGCCGTCTCGCAAGAATTGGGCACTAAATACGGCGCTATCTTCGAAGCACACTTCCAGATGCTCAACGACGCGCAGTTGCGCGACGAACTGGAAGAAATGATTCGCGAACGCCACTATTCGCCCGAGTACGCCGTCAGCCGCACCCTGCGTCGCTACGCCCAGGTCTTCCAGAAGCTGGAAAGCCGCTATCTGGCCGAGCGCGCCAACGACATCTTTGATATCGAAAAGCGACTCTTGCGCAATCTGTTGGGGCTGCGGCGCGAAGGGATTTCGCAACTTACTTCGCCCGTGATCGTGCTGGCCCACAACCTCACACCCAGCGAAACGGCCAACCTCGACCGCAAGTACGTCCTTGGCTTCGTCACCGAAATCGGCGGTCTGGGAAGCCATACGGCTATCGTGGCCGAGGCGTTGGAAATACCCGCCGTGGTCGGTACCGGGCCCTTTATGACCGACGTCTCCGGAGGCGATCTGATCATCATCGACGGCGATCAGGGCCTGGTGATTATCCAACCCGATGAAGAGACCGTGGCCCGATATCGCCACGAGGCCGAGGAAATCCGCACCCTGGCCACACAGCTCGAGGCTCTCCGCGATCTGCCGGCCGAAACGGCCGACGGCACTTCCATCCGGCTCTTGGGCAACATCGAATTCCCCTACGAGGTCGACCACTGCATCGACCGCGGGGCCGACGGCGTGGGCCTTTACCGAACCGAGTTCCTCTACCTGGGCGTCGAGAAGGAACCCGATGAAGATGTCCACTTCCAGGCCTATTCACGCGTCGTGCAGACCATGGGCAGCCGCCCCGTCACCATCCGCACCTTTGACCTGGGCGCCGACAAAGTTGCCCATCTACCCGACCCCGAAGACGAGCGCAACCCCTTCCTGGGCTTGCGCAGCATACGTCTGGCACTGCGAAACCTGCCCATGTTCCGCACACAATTGAGGGCGGCTCTGCGGGCCAGCGCGCTGGGTAACGTGCAAATCATGTTCCCCCTCGTCGCCACCCTGATGGAACTCCGCCAGGCAAAAATGGTGCTGGCCGACGTGATGGAAGACCTCGACGAACACGGCGTGGAATTCAACCGCGACATGGCCATCGGCATGATGGTCGAGGTCCCCGCCGCCGTTATGATGATCGACAATTTCGTCGAGGAAGTCGATTTCCTCAGCATCGGAACAAACGACCTGATCCAATACACCCTGGCCGTCGATCGCAGCAACAAAGACGTCGTGGGGCTCTACAACGCCGCCGACCCGGCCGTTTTGAAACTGATCGCCACGACTATCGAGGCCGCCGCCAACAAGTCGATCCCCGTCAATATGTGCGGCCAGATGAGCGGCAACTCAACATACACCATGCTCCTGCTGGGAATGGGCCTGCGGCAGTTCAGCGTCGCGCCGAGCGCCATACCAGAAATCAAAAAAGTCTGCCGTAGCGTTACCGTCGAACAGTGCGAAGAAGTCGCCCAGCGAGTTATGATGATGGAAAACGCTCGCGACATTAACAGCTTTCTCAAGCGCCGGCTTAGGAAAACAGTGCCCGAACTTGGGCAATGAAATTAGAGGACAGAGGACAGAGGACAGAAGACAGATGTTAGCGGCGGGGCTTGCCCCCGCGCTGTATAGTTAACCTGTTTATTTTTGCACAAAACTTGAAACAACTGAACACATAACCAAACAGCACGGGGACCGGCTCCCATGCCTTGGCGTCGGCAATAAGAGTGCCCGTCAATAAAAGTGCCCGCCCCCGTTTTGTTTGAAATTTAACAGGCGTCTCGCAAGAGCTGGGATTTGAAATTTTCCAGTTTGCACGGGACGTCACCAAGGAGTCCCCGCCGCCAACGGCAGCGTCGGGGGCATGACGGATCTGATGGTTCAAGAAAAAACACACGAACTGAAGATTCGACAACGAGTACGCATTCGCTTTTCCAAACTCCGAGACCTGCGCCTAATTGGGCACCGGGATCTGGCTCGTCTGCTGGAACGTCTGTTCCGCCGAGCGGGCTTGCGATTGGGCATGAGCGAGGGCTTTCACCCCAAGCCGCGGATAAGTTTCCCGTCGGCTCTGGCCGTCGGATTCGAAGGGCTAAACGAGATTATGGAACTGGAACTGGCCGAAAATTGGACTCCCCAGGCGCTGCGACAAAGACTGGACGCCTTCTGCCCGCCGGGCATTGCGTTCGGTTCGATAGAAGTACGCCCCCAAGGGGCTAAAAAGGCACAAGTTCGCAGTCTCAGCTACGCGATCCCCATCGATTCCCGACACCGCCAAGAGCTACCGGATCGCATCCGCCGGCTGATGGCTTCCAACTCCTGCGTTGTATTGCGTCCAAAAGACCAAAAAATGATTGATCTGCGACCACGACTGGCGAGCCTGAGCCTTGCGGACGACATCCTTTCGATGAGTATTCTAGCAGCGGCGGAAGCGACACCCGGCCCGCACGAAGTGCTGGCCGCCTTAGAGTTGCCGCCCGCCCAGGGATACACCCGGAAGAACGGCTTGTACCCCAGGCGGACGACCGTGGAGCTCAAAGCATGAATGATCTCGAATTGCGTACTCGCCAAACTTGCCGAGCGAGAAAGCTACACCATGAAACAAGAAATGTTGATCAACGTTTCGCAGCCGGAAGAATGCCGGATTGCGATTGTTGAAGACCGTGTTCTAGAAGAACTTTATGTAGAACGAACCACGCAAGATAACTATGTAGGTAATATCTACAAAGGCGTGGTAATCAACCTGGAGCCCAGCATCCAGGCGGCCTTCGTCGATTTCGGCGTGGGAAGAAACGGATTTCTGCACATCAGCGACATCGAGCCGCACTACTTCAAGCAGGGTGGTTACAATGCCAACGGTGTCAGCAGCGGCTCCGGCAGCGACTCCGGTAGCGACTCCGGCGGACGTGGACGCCAGCGGCGCACCAGACCGGGCGCCCGACCGTATATCAAACCGCCCATCCAAGACATACTCAAACGTGGCGACGAGGTTCTCGTTCAAGTCACCAAAGAAGGCATGGGCACAAAGGGGCCGACCCTTTCCACCTATATCAGCATCCCCGGCCGCTACCTCGTGCTAATGCCAGCCCTGGGCCGCGTGGGCGTGTCGCGAAAAATCGAAGACGAAGACACGCGGCTGCGACTGCGCGATATCATGCTCGAACTCAACCCGCCCAAGGGGCTGGGCTTCATTGTTCGCACGGCCGGATCCGATCGCACCCGACGCGAGCTTTCCCGAGACCTGGCCTATCTGCTGCGGCTTTGGAAGGTAATTGTCCGCCGCATCAAAAAGCTGCCGGCGCCGATCGATATCTACGAAGAGAGTGATATGATCATTCGCACGATTCGCGATATCTTCACCAGCGACGTCGACACAATTTACATCGACGAGAAAGCCGCCTACGAGCGCACACGCGAATTCCTGCAACTGGTCATGCCACGCCACGTAAACCGGCTACAGTTTTACAACGGCAAGGAGCCGCTCTTCCATAAATACAACCTCGACGACGAAATTGCCAAAATCCACCAACGCACCGTGCCACTGAAACTGGGAGGATCGATTGTCATCGACCAGACCGAGGCTCTGGTTGCCATCGACGTAAACAGCGGCAGCTTCCGGGTAGACAATTCGGCCGAAGAATCCGCCTATCAGATGAACATGCAGGCCGCCAAAGAAATCGCCCGCCAGATCCGTCTCCGCGATCTGGGCGGGGTTGTCGTTAACGATTTCATCGACATGCGCCACGAGCGGCACCGCCGAGGAGTCGAACGAGAGCTGCGCGACGCGGTGCGCCGAGACCGCGCAAGGACCAAGATCCTTCGCACCAGCCCCTTCGGGCTGATCGAAATGACCCGCCAGCGAATCCGCCCCAGTCTGAAGCGAAGCGTTTTCAGCGACTGCCCATACTGTCGTGGTGGAGGGGTTGTCAAAACACCCGAAAGCATGTCAATCGAAGTCATACGCATGCTCATGCTGGCTTCTCACGACCCACAAATCTCAAGAGTTGCGATAACCGTTGCCGATGAGGTTGCAACCTACTTAAGCAACAAGAAGCGTCGCGAGCTCTCAAGGCTCGAGGACGAAGGAAAGATGACGCTGCAAGTCCTTGGCGACAAAGGGGTTTCGCCCGAGCACCTGAAGGTGGTGTGCCGTGACGCCGACAACCGCGAAGTCAAATTTTCCGGCGTTTGAGCTCTGGTGTTTATTGAGGGGGGGTTGCCAAAGTGGTGACCCCTTTACTAGACTGAAGGGTTCGCCCCACGATAACAAACTACACGATACAAACCAATATATCAGACAGGACTGCCATGTACGCAATCATCGAGGCCAGCGGCCACCAAATTAAGGTCGAAGAAGGCCAAGAGATACAAGTCGATTATCAAGATATTTCGGCCGGCGAAACAATCACCTTCGACAAGGTTTTGGCATATAGCGACGACGACGGCCTCAAGGTCGGCCAGCCCACGCTCGAGTCCGGCAGCGTCACCGCCACGGTTATCGGCGGCGAAAAGGGCCCCAAACTCACGGTGCAAAAGTTCCGCCGCCGCAAGAACTCAAAAACCAAAACCGGCCACCGCCAGTTGTACACCAAGGTGAAAATCGAGAAGATCGACGTCGCCTGAGGGTCTGCTAATAAGGGTGCCACTGGCTGCTTGTCAGCCAGTGCTGAACCACGCTGTAGTCTCGATCAATACGCCCAACGAACAATAAACACGTTCGGGACTAACTAGCTCGTAAAAATCGTATCACTTTCTTTGGCAATTTCCGCGACTATTGTGAGTTCGCTGGGATTAAGCGGTGTCAGCGCTGCTGACTGGGCCAACTCAACGGCCATCTTAAACAGTTCCCAATGGCCGGGCGGCAGTATCGCGCTGACCGGTAGGTGAAGCGAAAAACGGAGCCCCAGGGCCGCCTTGTCGACGGTATCGAAGGGTTCGTACCACGTTTTATTCCAACGTCGTTTACCGCCCTTTGTCGGCTTCGGCCACTTCTGATGGGCCATTGCTTTGAGGGCAATAATACCCCGGCCGGCTTCTTTCGCCCTTTTGTGAACAGATAGACCGAACCCACCCTTGATCCATGTGGGAAAGCTCAACGGAAACATGATCGAGTCGAAATCAAACCGATCCATGGCCGCATGTGCGGCCTCTTCGCTGTGTGCCGAGAAACCGAGATAGCGGACCTTGCCTTGCTTGCGGGCTTTTTGGAAAGTTTCCATCGCCCCGCCCGGCGCGAAGGCCTGCTCGACGTCTTTGAGTTTTGAGATGGCGTGAAGTTGGTAGAGGTCGAAGCAGTCTGTCTGCAGGGTTTTCAAAGAAGCTTCCAATTCCTTCATTGACCCTGCCGCATCCCTTTGGGTTGTCTTACAGGCCAAGAAGCACTTCTTCCGGAAAGGTTTCAAGGCTGGGCCAAGCCGCTGCTGCGCGTTGCCGTATGTGGGCGCGACATCGAAATAGTTCACACCCCGTTCGACCGCTTCGGCCACATAGCTGGAAGCTTTCTCGGCCGTCACGTCCCTGACCACAATACCGCCAAAGCCGATTATCGAAATCATATCTTGGGCACGTCCGAAGCGGCGTTTGGGCACAAGATCAGCCGGACTTTCGCCGGATTCAAGTTTCTCTTTGGCGCTGAGGTAAGCCGGATCCAACATAGACAGCAGACCGGCTGCCGACACATTTTTCATAAAGTCACGACGTTCCATGATCTTCCTCCACGAGAATAGTAGGGTGCGTCCGCGACGCACCAGGAGTTCCGTGGTGCGTCACGGACGCACCCTACGAGACTAAACGATACACACAAAAAATCTAAAACTCCGCCAACCCGGCCCCGTCGGTTGCAATGCAGGGGATCACGGCCGGCTTCAAGTCATTGGGCCGATAGTAAAGCCTGGCCAATGCCCTTTGAGTGGCTTCAACTTTGTCACGATGGACGAGGATCATAATGCAGCCGCCCAGACCGGCTCCGGCCAGTTGCGCGCCGACCACGCCCGGCAGCGCGACGGCAATGTCGACCATGCGGTCGATCTGAGTGGTGCTGCAACGGTAATTTCCGGGCTGCATATAAAGTTGGGCTCGGAGCACCCGCCGCGGATCTTCGCTGGCCAGGTCGGCAATCAACTGCTGCAAGTATTGGTCCGTGCAATTCTCTGCCAGCGGCACATAATCGCCGTTCGAATCGGCCCCGTTGGGATTTGCCTGTGAAATTCGGTCGCCGTCGTGGCTAACCTTCATCAGTCGGCCGAATTCCTCGATGCGATTCTCTTCGAGCAAATCCACACAGATCTTGCTGCGCATGATCTCGCTGGCGCCGAACAGCAAAACGCCGCGAGGGTTGTAATACTCCGGCTCGGCATGGGTAGCAAAGTTTGCCTCCATCATTTCGTGGCTCTTTTTAGAGAGCATGGCCCGAAAT
>SDBS01007340.1_pt1 | contig 10711 bp, 8 predicted proteins | sample 2277091 | NCBI WGS metagenome assembly SDBS01 (sample SAMN10404972, study PRJNA504765) | marine sediment metagenome | isolation source: marine sediment core GS10_PC15, 163 cmbsf | place: Arctic Ocean: Southern Knipovich Ridge | collected 2010 | reverse complement strand
GAAGAAAGTAAGCGCTCTGGGGAATTGCCGAAGAATCATTTCAAATTCTTTTTTCAGAGTGTGATCCAGGAAAAAGAGAGCCATATCTTATTGGATATCCTCTTCGAGAATAATCTTTACCCAGAGCTAAATCCTGTTGACATCCAATCATCGTTAGTATCATTGGATGGGCAGGCATCAAAGGTTGTCTGTCCGTCGATTGAGTGTCTGCTTGGCGATAAACTGACTGCTTATGCCCCACACACAACCGGTATCCCGTATGGAAAAGGTAAAGAACTTGAAATGGCAAAACAGTTATTTGATGTCGCTGTTCTTTTTGATGCCGTTGATGATATTAACTTGGTTAGAACCACTTTCTATAATATTGCCCCCAAAGAATTAGCGTATCGAGAAATGAATTAATTAACATGCGAAGATGTTCTATGGGATACCTTTGATACGTCTGTTCTCATCGGTACCCATGGTTCAACATCCGACAAGGAATTTGCAGAACTTGTAGACGGGTTTAAAAAAATGACAGCCTATGCATATTCCGGTTTCTTCTCACTTGACTCGGCCATTCTTTGTGCTGCCAAAGCAGCTTATCTTTCCGCATTGATTTTACAAGAGGCCGATCTGCCTGAGCGATTCAAGAAAGACCAGAATATATCCGACTGGATAATAATCAACCCCGATTTCAACAAATTGAATAAGCTCAAGAAAACAAGCCCGGAAGCGTTCTTCTACTTTTTTCAAGCTCTCCACTTGCTAAAATTTGAGAATAATTAATAACTTGCTTTCTGAATGAAGTTATCGTTTTTACTTGATTCCTAATCAAATAAATCGCGAACTCAACTTATAGTGCAACCTTGATGGTTGAATTCCGAATTCGAGAATATGTCCAAATAGATAATTAGCCGTTATCCGCCAGGCCGCAGGTTCGAATCCTGCCGGGCCCACTGTACTGGACCCAACTCGAACCTCATAGTGAGGCTGTAGAGCAATTCCTGGCCATGCTCAGATTTTGAGCAGAAAAGCGAGGTAGAAAAGCTCTCAGAAGTCCTCAAGTGAGGTTGGGATGGGTTTTTCATTTAAAGCTCATGAATCAGTTTTTACAGGTGAATTCATCACTGTTAAAACAGCTGCGGAGATTAGCGGTTACAACGAACAATATTTACGGCGTTTGTTGAGAAAGAATACTTTTCGATCGAAGAGAATAGGTCAATTGTGGTTAATTGACCGGGATAATTTTATGAAGTACATACTTCAGGTCAAGAGATCGACAGATAATCGCTTTGGACCACAACATAAGCCTACAAATCACAACTAGTACTTAATTAGAGAGAAGTTGCTCTTTTGCTTCCAGGGGTCCTATCCTTTCGGTCGAGAGGGACGAAATGTCCCTAGTATCAACAATTTCTATCAGTACCATTTTTGCTATACCAAACTCCATTGAAAAATCAATCTTCATCCTAGATTGGCGACTCGGTCCATTCACTCCAAGTGTTATACTACCTATTAAAGAGGCAAAGTTCTCATCCGAGCTGTGCTTACGAATAATCCGTTAATCTGAAAATACATGGTAAGCGAAATTTTCCTTAACAGGAGTTATGGAAGTAATTAAAGAGATATTACGTCACCAGAAAAGGAATAATGAACATAACCCCTCCAAATAAAGGAATAAAGGCTCATATCTCCTTACGAGAAGAGGTTAACAATCTTGCCAGAAGTCCAGAAACCGATAAAAGAGGAGCAATATATACCCGCCGAGAAGTTGTAGATTTCATTCTCGATCTTGTAGGTTATACAGAGGATCAACCGCTGTATGAAAAACAACTTCTAGAACCATCATTTGGCGCTGGTGATTTCTTGTTGTCGGTAATTGATCGGCTATTAAACACATGGACAAAGACAAGAGGGGACTCCAATCACCTAGACAAATTGAGTAGCGCAATTCGTGCAGTCGAATTACACATTGACACGTACAAATCGACACAAAAAGATGTAATTGCTCTGTTACAAAATAAGGGATTAACTAAGAAACAAGCGATAACGATCGCACATTGCTGGTTATCTCAGGGGGACTTTCTACTGACACCATTTGAAAGTCGATTCGATTTTATTGTAGGGAATCCACCGTACGTCCGACAGGAATTAATCCCCTCTTCACTATTGGCGGAGTATCGAACCCGTTATCAAACGATTTTTGATCGAGCAGATATTTATATTCCATTTATCGAACGTTCCCTTTCATTGCTAGATGATACCGGTATTCTTGGGATAATTTGTTCTGACCGCTGGATAAAAAATCGTTATGGCGGCCCTTTGCGAAAATTAATTGCAAATAATTTTCACCTAAAAACTTATGTCGATATGATTAACACCGATGCGTTCCACACAGATGTTATTGCCTATCCAGCTATTATTGTAATCAGTCCCGAACCACAAGGGCCAATAAGAATCGCTCGCCGGCCAAAGATTGATAAGGAAGCCTTATTATCATTATCCGACTCTCTCCTTAACCCAGTTCTCCCCAAGGACAATGAACAGGTAGACGAGCTTGATTTTGTTATGAATAATGATGAACCATGGCTTCTTGAGGCGCCGGCCAAGATAGCAATAATCCGTCGTCTTGAACATCAACTACCAAAGCTGGAGGATGCCGGCTGTAAGGTTGGAATTGGTGTCGCAACTGGTGCAGATAAAGCCTTCATTGGGGACTTTGACGATCTTATCGTCGAGCCAGACCGGAAGTTACCACTGGTCATGACAAAGGATATTCAGACGGGGGAGATTATTTGGCGAGGGAAGGGTGTCATTAATCCATTCTTAGATGATGGCGGTTTAGTAGATCTTCATAAATATCCTCTCCTTCGGAACTACCTTGAACAACGACGCGGGGCTATAGAGAACCGGCATATTGCGAAAAAAAATCCAGAGAAATGGTTTCGGACAATAGATCGCATAACTCCCTCCCTGGTAAAATCTCCCAAACTCTTAATTCCTGATATTAAAGGGGATTCTCATGTGGTCTATGATGAAGGAAAATATTATCCTCATCATAATTTATATTTCATTACTTCTGTTTCTTGGGATCTGCGAGCACTTCAGGCTGTCCTTCTTTCTGCAATCTCCAACTTATTCATAAAGAGCTACTCAATAAAAATGAGGGGTGATTATTTACGTTTTCAAGCACAATATTTACGCCGTATCAGAATTCCTTATTGGAAAAATGTTCCAAATTCTATAAGATTAAGTCTAATTACATCTGCAATAAAAAGGGATATCAATGGCTGCAATAGAGCTGTTTTCATTCTTTATAAGCTAAATCAAAACGAACGCTTATCCCTGGAGATTAAATAGATAAATGACTCTAAATCTAACGAATTACAATGAAAAAACTCGCGAAGCTGTTAAGTTCTTTTGGGAAACGCGAGGGGCAGCGAAACAAAAACAACTTCATTCCAGAATGGCAGACCAAGGCGAACGAGGTAGTGTGACTGCCGGAAAAAACATGGATGGTTTTCTATCTCTTATTATTGACATAGTTAAAGCTAATGGCCTACCCGGGGCAGATATCCACAAGAAAAAATCTGTGCTAACCTTGCCCGGTTATTTCAGACCGACAAAGCAATGGGATCTCCTTGTGACTTACAAACAGGAATTAATATCTGGAATCGAACTTAAAAGTCAGGTTGGTCCTTCTTTTGGAAACAACTACAATAACAGGGCTGAGGAAGCCATTGGTACTGCTCATGATTTCTGGAAAGCATACCGTGACGGAGCGTTCGGTGACCAACCCCGACCATTTCTGGGGTGGATAATTATGGTTGAGGATTCTCCAAAATCCCGTCGTCCAGTCGATACGCCCTCCCCACATTTTCCCATATTCAAAGAGTTTGTTGGTGCTTCATACTTAATTCGATATGATTTATTATGCAAGAAATTAGTAAAAGAGCAACTATATACAACAGCAACATTAGTAACAGCAACTCAGGAGGCTGTAAATACTGGAGCTTATTCACAGCTCTCAAATATGGCTAGTATAAAATCGTTTGTTACGGCATTTGCCGGACACATTGCTTCTGCGGCATCTCGGCTTGGATAAAACCACAATATTTCTTATCTTGAATAAATCAAAGGCGCCGACAATAACAATTTTCCCTGAAGGGAATTATTTCTTTGTGTGTCTGGTTTACTATAACCCTAGCCAATATCCCAATTTGGCACAGATTGTAAAACCCAAAGCTATAGACTCTAACATGCTATACTCAATGTTGATATAAGCTGATTGATTTCATTGGATAATCAGTAGCGTACACCGTCGCAATTTCTTGTGTAATTGTTCTACAATTGATTTATTTATTTTCATGGATGACTATGTTCTCCAGGTCATCCATTGAGGTGATATATGAAGGATTTATATATAATTCGAAAAGAATTGTCACCAAGCAAAAAGGTGACGAAAGCTTTATCAGAATTTATAGAAGAGTTCTCTCCAATTGAAAAAGGAAATAAAATCCCTCTACTATTACACTGGGATAAAAAAAGTGATTCGTATTACATCACATGCCATATCCTTGGAAAAGATTTGTCTGATAACGCTGACATTGATGCAACTATTAGCGACGATGATGATGAACTTTATAAGTTAAATAGGGAGATTACAGAAGACCAATTCGCTTACAAACAAATGGAACTTGACGCAATTTCAAGTAGAACATTCGAGGATATAGTATCTGAATATGACAAGTCCTATAGATCTAGCAAGCCATTGAAAATATTTGGGGGGCAACATAGAGTGAAAGCAATTACAGAAGCGGTTGAAAAAGGGGCTTCAGTTCCGCAAGGAATAAGGGTTTATTTTGGATTAAGTCGCGAGCAAAAAGTTGAAATCGCAGTAATAAATAATACTTCAATTGCTGTTTCAAACGATTTGCTAGACAGAATGCAAGAACAAATTATTGGAAATGAATTGCGAGTTTGGTGTCAAAAAACTGGCCTCTTGAACCCTGGAACTGACTTTGCCGATAAACGTAGCCCTGAAATTCCTACCGTTAGAATTGCACGCACATTGATAGTTAATTACCACGCAGGTAAAGAGGCTGATCTAGAAGACTTTCACCATCCACTTCTATGTAGTTCAGGTGGCTTTGATGAAGAATACGAGAAAGCAAGAAAGAAAGTTGATTGGGATGATAAATCCTTATTAGAGATGGGCAAGCAATTTGCTCGTCTTCATAAAATCCAGAGCGAAAGAGTCAAGTCCAGGGACTACGCTAGTTATGTTGAATATGTAAGAAAAACATACTCATATTCAATAGTAGTTGGATGGTCTTATGCCGCAGGTTTGTTTCAAGACCATCCTGAATTTTTAAAAATACTATACAGTATTCCTGATATTGTTGAAGAACCAAATGACCCACTCAATGCAAAGGCTCTTTCTGAAGCAAGACTTAAGGGAGTAGATTCTGACACATATCGTGGATTAGGTACACGTAGCACATCAAGAGAGTTTGGAAGAGTATTAGAATTATTCATTGTTCTAGCTACAAAAGCAAAAAACAAAGTAATTAACAAGAAATTGGCCAATGCTGCAATTCAATCATTCGAAGCAAAAAAAGCTGTATATGAAGCTGAAAAAACTTTAGGGAAAATCTGAAGGATGTATGTTTGAAATTTACTTACAAGACGCTCATGCTTTCTTTGAAAAAGCAGCAGTAAAGGAAAAATCCTCGAAACCGAAAATTTCAAATCGTTACTTTCGAGCTTCAATATTTTATTCTGCTAGTGCAATGGAAGCATTCGTAAACTATATCGGAACTTCTTTCGATATTGCTGGTAGTCTTTTGCCAAACGAGACTGCATTTCTTAATGATAAAGAGTTATGGTTTGATCCATCTAAAGGTGCAATAATAGAACGGAAAAGATACTATAGTGTCGAAGATAAACTTAAGTTTCTTATTCATAAGTTTTGTCCAACTCTGGATATTGGCACTTCAGTTTCATGGTCAAATTACGTCAAGTTTAAATCATTCAGAGATGAGCTTGTACATCCCAAACAACTCGATGATGATTTTGAATTAACAGATTATCACAATGTGGCCCACGATGGCTTAATGGGTATTATTGACCTTATAAATGATCTATTGATTGGTATCTTTAAAAAACCGTTAAGGAAACAAATACTTGATCTAAAACCGGATTAGCATCTCATCGCTATACTAGGAGTACATATTCGGTTAAGAGGTAATAGACCCTTTGATAATCGGTATCTAAGTAACAAGTAAGAATAGCCTCTACGTGGATTATTTTCCATTACCCAACTTTCCAATATATCCTTAAAAAGAGAGCCCTTATGAAAGACCAAATAGAAATCGATCACCCAAGCTTTGAGGTTTATATCGACCTAATACAGACTGCGATTTCAAATGTAAGTGGGGGCTTTTTTAGAATATCAACAACTTACGAACCATCTGGTATTGTTCGAGAAAGATCATTTTGCTATGAGCTCTACCATCAAATTAGGTTACTAATGAGCGAACGTGATCCTCTATCATTGAATGGCGAGATAGATAAGAGGGGGCATATAGATTTCGACGAAGAAGATCGTAAGAACCCAGATTTCGTTTTCCATATACCAGGTGTTCATACTGGTAACACAATAGCAATTGAGGCAAAGGGTACGTTAGACAGAAAAAAAGATATCTCTAAAGACCTCTCCACTTTGCTCACTTTCACGGAAAAGTATCAATATCAGGCTGGTCTCTTTATCCTTTACAATCATGGACAGAAAGAGTTTTTGACCAAGATGAAAGATTATTTAATAGATCTTTCTGATAGGCCAACCACAAAGAGTGTTTTCATTCTGGCTATCCTAAGTGAGGGGGAAGCAGTTGAAATTGAGGATCTACAATCACTAATTGCCAAATGCGGTTAAACTTCAAATCGGAAAAATCTTTAAACATCAAAATTATCCAGCATTCATTAATTCAGATTAAATTCCTAATAAACTAGCTATATGATCAAAAGAAGTGCATCAAAATGGATTGAACGACAAATTCGAAACACGGTTGAAAGATTTATCATGAAAGAAACTTAAATCCAGGTAGACAAATCGACGTAGATATCTGATTAATAAGGAATGATGTATGAAACACCGGAAACAATTGCTCGATAATTTTGTTAATCAGTCTCTGTCTGGGGGATTGAAAACAAGTTCCTACCCAAAAGTGACCTGCCCGTAATATGTACCAGTAGTTATCAAAACCTAGTGAGTTTAATACTTATCCTTATATACTTCATGTATACAGATAATTTCTTATCCGGTTATCCATGCATTTAAAAGATAATAAACTGTAGAGGAATAATATGAGGATTGTGATATGAGTATAACTAATATTGAATTACTTGCTCAGATTGCTACATGGGTTACTGCATTTCTAGTACTCCTTACATTACTAGAGATGATTCGGCAACGAAAAAGCACTTATAAGCCTGATGTTGTTATAAGTAGGGCTCCCATATATGCATATTTAGGAAAAGTCGGCCTGCCAAGCTTGTGGTTTAGCCACAAGTTAACAGATGAAGAAATTGAAACAGTTAGTAGCGTTCGTGAAGGATATTCAATTCCTGTCCATAATCTAGGATTAGGAGCTGCACGCGATGTTCAATTTTCATGGAGCTACGATATTGAAGAATTCATCCATCAAATTGATTTGATTTCAAAATATAACCCAGTCCGCATTGAAATATCGATCCTCGATGAAAATTATCTAAAAATTGAGGTGTATGAAAGAATGCATTCAGGGACTGATATAAATTCAGACTTAGAGAAATCCGTGGACTTCATTCTTCCTGCATCAATAGAATCTGAAGGTTTCAAGTTATTTGTTCCTTCATCATACATAATGCTAGTTTCAATATATTTATTGAATTTAGTTTATCGTGAAAAAAAAGATGAATCGTTCAATATCAATATACTTAATATTGACCTTCCTTCATTGGAACTTAAGGTCTTATATCGTGATATTGGAGGATCAAGACATTCAAAAAAATTCCAGCTAAATTTATCATACTTCTTCTTAAGAATTGGGGACTTGCTTGATGGAGACTTACTATTCTCAGCATTTCTAGAATAGGCATAAAATTCTGTAATCCCCTTAACGTCTCTCTGGAGAAGACTTCATCCGAATTGGAAATATAATTATTGTTTTATACAAGGCTGCTCGTTTCGAAGCTGTTATCTGAGTTAGAATATCTTACAGTTTATATTCTATTTGCTCTTCCGTAAATGTAATACATAAATTTATAACCGAGCAGGAATAAAGCCGTTATCCGCCAGGTCGCAGGTTCGAATCCTTCCGGGCCCACTTCGAGGCTAAAGGATGCTTGTGTTAGACACAGGTGTCCTTTTTTGTATAAGGATGGAGAAAAACAAGAGAGTAATAAGTAAGCTGTAACCAGTAAACAGATTAAGGCTTATCGCTTCAATACTGATTACTGAACACTGCGCCAGCCGGCCACTGTTCACTCCTGGGACTGTCCCCCTGGGGGACACTTTCTATCCCAGGCTCAGCCGGCACCTGTTTTTGCAAGGGGGACTGGCCAGTTACGGGTCACTTGTTCTGATCCCGGCTCAACCGGCCGTAATCCACACGTTTTCACGCCGTAAATCTAAGACTGACCCGTTACGGGTCACTTGTTCTAGGAACGAGCATTACGGACCCATAATCCTGCTGTTTTTGTTCAATAGATCGCGCTGGTATAGCGTTTTTTTTACTTACTTCAGCGCATGAAAATAACAACTATTGAGGTCCTCGAACATGGCTGGACACGTTTAGGAAAACTGGTTATTACATATTTTGAATCTTCATGGTAATAATAGCAATATGCTGTAGTTTCTGGACTTCGTCGCTGTCATCAACTCCTAATAAAATCCTTATATTTATAAACACTGCAGGGCAGCGGCTTAGGTTTTGCCAATTATTTTTACAGTCATTTTATAGATGGTTTAAGGTCATTTTATAGACGGTTGTTTAGAAATTTATTGTATGATTTATATAATTCCCGAGCATTTAGTGAAACTCTTCTACTTTTTGAGGGAAGCATTTATATGATCAATAGGGCAAAAATTGTAACAATAACTTCTAGAAAAGGGGGCGTAGGAAAAACCGTCTGCACCTCTTTACTCGCCAGATACTTTACTGAGGTTGAAGGAAAAAAAGTAGTGGTTGTAGATTTCGACGGAAGGGGGGGAATTACATCTGTACTGCATAATAAACCAATCCAAAACCAGGAAATGAGTGTCTCTGAATTGCTTCTTGTGGCTTTTGAGCAGGGGGATGTTAGAGAAGTCCTAGCCCGGGCCTTGATAGAAACCCGACTGGAAAAAAGCAAGCATTGGGAAGATAATGGAGGATCTTTATACCTTCTCCCTTCTAAGCCATCTCTGGACACAATATTGCCGGGGAAGAATTCCTCTCTTCTTAGAATTGCACTTCATAACCTGGGTTTGTCTGATGAGTATATCTTCTTGATTGATACCGGTGCTGATGGCAACAGTGTACTAATGGGAGTAGGCGCAGCTGATGTAGTTTTTCTTCCTCTTAAATTTAGCAGGCAGGATGTCCACCCTGCAGTGGAAACCTTGAGAACAATCATCATGGAGCAAAATGGTAATGGTAAAGCAGCCCTGGGGGGGTTGATTATCAATCAGGCCGGCAATGCCAAATGGGAACAGGAATATATCAATAACTATACTCAGCTGTTTGAGAAATTCAAAAGTAAAACCAATTTAGTCAGCGCGTCAGATGATTTATTTATTCACCTCCAACAATCACGGATTATTCAACGAGGGTCCTTTATGGATTGGTCATTCCGTGACAATTTCCTTGACACAGCTAAAAGGATGGCAGACGCTGTGAATAATGTTGATGTCAATATTCAAGGAGCTGCTTGATGGTGAACCAATTTGAAACCCTAGGCGATCTGATGGAATTTGAAGACACTGATCGGACAGGAGCCGATAGCTTGTACGCGGTCAATGAAATCGATGGGATCGCACGCAGGTTTTCTTTTATCCTCTTCGACGAGATCATTGAATCCAGCCCGGTGCAGAGCCGTGATACTGTGTTCGATCCAAAGAAATATAATGAGGACAGGGAGCTAGTAGAGTCTATTCAAAAACACGGGATCACTCAACCCATCGTTGTTAGAGAGATTGGTACTGGTGCTGATTCAAAAGATCTTCTTCTGGGAAAGAAACCAGGAGAAAGAGAGTTTGCTCTTGTAGCCGGCCACCGCAGGGTTGCCGCAGGGAAAGCCGCCGGTCTGAAAGGCGCTGAGGGTGTGCTTGCCAGATCCAGCGATGATCATGAGATGATCACCTGGGCAGAGAACGTGGGGCGCAGGGAATTATCCTCCTTTGAGAAAGCTATGGCTCTTAAATCCCTCCAGGAAAGAAGGGGTCTTTCTGAGCGAAAGACCGCAGAGGAAACGGGTGTCTCTCAAACACACATAAATAGATTATTTTCCGCTTTTTCGTCTCCTGGCATATTAATGAACATGTGGAAGGCTGATACATTATCAGCAACAGCTATTATCGCTCTAAAAGAACATTGGGATAAATTTGAAAAAGTGAAGGACCCAACCTTGTTAGAAAAATTGCGGGGGCTGTCCCAATCTGATGCCAAGGGACTAAGGGACCAGCTCTCAGCCGGCACGGACCTGG
>SDBS01007339.1_pt1 | contig 10712 bp, 10 predicted proteins | sample 2277091 | NCBI WGS metagenome assembly SDBS01 (sample SAMN10404972, study PRJNA504765) | marine sediment metagenome | isolation source: marine sediment core GS10_PC15, 163 cmbsf | place: Arctic Ocean: Southern Knipovich Ridge | collected 2010 | reverse complement strand
TTTTTGCATCCAAATTCACAATTAATAACTAAAAAAAATATGATGTAAAAAAACCTCTATTAAAACAGTTTGCAGATTATGAATTGCTACTATTAGAGATCATAGGAATACAATTGGGAGAATTTATTAATAAAAAAGACCATTAAGTTCGCCTTCTCTTAAAATTTCCCTGGTTCTACTATATTCAGTTATATCATTAATAGTTCCTTGAAAACCAATTATTTTTCCTTCAACATCACTTATATTTTGAGATGATTCAAAAATCCGTTTAATTTGACCGTTCTTACAATATATACGATATTCCCTTTGGATTGTATGATCAGTAATATTAACCATTTTGTGCATTTCTTCTTCAGATGGTAAATCATCAGGGTGAATGAGTTTAAACCATGGAAGTTTTCCTTCAACAAATTCTTGCTCTGTATATCCTGTTATTTCTTTTACGGCACCATGGAAAAACATTGGTATATAGTTAGTATCTCCTCTAAAAGCAATACCACTATAATTTTTGACGAAATTGATAATTTTCTCCCCAGCATTTGCTTCCAAGACAACCTCGGGAATGCTCAAAACCAAAGAACTGATTTTTTCTTCACTTTCTTTTAGTTTCTGTTCAATTTCCTTTCGTTCAGTCATATCTCTTCTAATACCAAATATTATTCGATGTGAAATCACAATGAAATATGTAAGGAAAATTGCAAGGATAATCGCTAGGAAAACTGGAATGAAGATCTCAATCATCATTATTCAATTTTTAAAGTTTGTTTTTTACACTTTTACATTAATAATTTATAATATTTGTTTTTATAAAGTTATCCATTTTTCGCCCAATTTTGTCTAAAAAAAGACCAATTTATGCAAAATTTTAGATGAAATATGCCATATTTGATTTTTTTTATTCATAAATAGGTAGTATTTAGTTCGAGATCAGCCAAAAGATTACCATTTTATTGATCCTTTAGAATTCTGATTGTTTAAATTAAAAAGCATCAACATGACTTATATTTTAATAGTTTTCATTTCTTTGGGTTAAATATTGATCAAAATATTAATAAATAAATTTTCAACTTTTTATATATGGCAGATGATAAAAGGCACGATTTGCATATTCCAGTAGATAAAGATATATTTGAAAAATTAGAGGTTGTTAAAGATTATCATGGAATAAAAAACAATACTGAAATAATCAGATTTCTTATTTCCAAAGAACACAGAGAGATACAGAAATGAAACAATACTCAACCGATCTACTTTTTGGAATGTGTTATTTTTTTCTTAAATATACCACAAATAATACTTGCATTGGATGGACTAATGAATTAATAACTCGTATTTCAGATAATCTTTTAATTCAAGGAAGAATTTGAGCATTCAAAGACGAAGATATGTTATACCATTTTTACGAGAATTAGATACATTCTGATGAATATTATGCCAGATCTAATAATCGTGGGTTAACAGGTTCACATCGTATTAATATGTAACAGTGAACTATTCCGTCGGTTTCTACGAAACATTTATAGGAAAACTTTTCCTATTGGAAATACGGAAATGTTTGGAAAATTTTAACACTTTCATAGAAACACTGGTAAACAACTAAAATTATCGTTAAATCCACAGAACAACACTTTATCGAATATAAATTTAACCCGATTGATGAAAAATTTGTTCTACCGGGTGTTTAATCTGGCATCTAAATTCTTAATTTCAATAAAAAAAATCTGATTTAAAAAACCATTGTTAAAACAGTTTGTAGATTATGAATTGCAACTATTAGGATCAAAGGAATACAATTGGGAGAATTCATCAATAAAAAAGACCAATAAGTTTGCATTTTCTTAAGATTTTCCTTGTTCTTTAAAAATCAGTTATAAATATATAACATTATTATTTAAATTAAAAAAAAACGTAAAGGACTTTATATTGATATTTTTCATTTCTTTCGGTTAAATGCTTATAAAATACTTAATAAATAGATTTTCGATTCTTTAAGATATAACAAATGAAAAAAAACACGATTTGCATATTACATTAGATAAAGAGATATTTGGAAAATTAGAGAATGTTAAAGATTATCATGGAATAAAAAACAATACTGAACTAATCAGATTTCTAACTACCAAAGAAAATAGAGAGAAACAAGAATAAAATAATAAAAAACCAATCTAATTAATGGAGTGGTTTATTCTTCTTGCACTTATTAGTTGATAACTCGTATTTCGAAATAACTTTTAAGGTAAGGAAGAATTTAATCATTAATACCTACTGAATAAATAAAATTATTCTAGCCAGAATTAGATAAATTCTGATGAAAAACCTATGCCAGATCTAAAAAAACTCGAAGTTATGATACTTGAAAGACACCAAGAGCCAGTTAATCTTTTCCTTTGTAGTCAAGGAGTAGCTCAATATATAAAGGTAGATTGTGAAAAGGAATATTCAGGATTATTGAATGCCTGTCCGATTCCTAAGGATGAATCATTAAAAAATTCAGATATCCAAACACGAATTAAAACGATATTGGACAAATATGATTTAAAGCCATATAATGGATTTGATCACGTGGCGCTTCTACCCGGAAGTACCATTATAGATATTCTTTCTAATATGGAGCAAAAGTTAATAGATATTGAGGAACAGATTTCAGAAGCGACACTTTCCAAAAAAGAAGCGCTTTCCAATGAACAAACTTCCGGAGCAATGCATTCTAAAGCTTATAAAGATTTAGAGGAGAAGATTAAGGAAATTTTGGAAACGCGAAACCGCGAGTATTCTGAAGACCATTCCGATAAGAATATTCCGTCTCGCAAGAAAAAAAAGGAATACGAGGCAAATGGAGATATTATTCACCAAGTTTTTAATTTGCGAAAAAATCGGCCTGTTGAAACCCATTCCATTGAGGATATTCCAGAAACAGGTACAATTCACTCGACCCTCTTAGCTCTTTTGGGAATGACGTTGGAAATCGATATTCTCCTTGAAATAGAGCATGATATGGCCCATTGCGGTTCAGTCGTTTATTTTGAAGCATGGATATTGGCAAAAGAGATTCCTAAAATAATAACAGGAATAGAAGAGATAACAAATGGTACATGCGTTATCGAACTGGAAAAACCTAAACCCGAAGATAACGTACCTAACGTAATTAAAGAATCCCCTTTATTGTTTGAAGGATTTGAAAAGTTAACATTTTCTCTTGGATATCCGCGCAAGGGAGAGATTAATCCCACTTATATGATGGCATTTACATTTCCTTTTCTTTTTGGTATTATGTTTGCCGATGTAGGTCAAGGTATAATTCTCTTTCTCATGGGCATTTTTCTCCTTCGTGCAAGAAAAAAGGCTGATATGAATAAAGTGGGAGAAATTGCTGGTTATTTCTTGCAGGCTGCCGGAATAATAACACTTTGTGGTATTGGCGCGATTTTCTTTGGATTCTTGTTCGGAGAATTTTTCGGTCCTTCTGGGGTTCTTAATCCCATTTTATTGTTTGAAATCGGTCCCTTCAAGTTCGGAGGATTTGATCCTGTTCACGAACCACTTACACTATTAAGATTCACCATTTTAATTGGCGTTTCCTTTATCACATGGGGTTTGTTGTTAAGTGTAGTAAACCATATTAAGAGACGAGATTGGTCAAATGTTATTACATATTTATGCTGGATATGGTTTCTACTCGGCGGTTTCACCATGTGGGTCTATTACGGTGGTATTTCAAAAATTACCGTCTGGTTCGCTGAGGGTTTGCCAATGTTCTTGATGTTAGTTATTATTCCACTGATTATCATGTTGCTCGTTACGGCAAAGGCTGAAAACTTCATGGAGGGTGTTGATTTAGCCGTTGAAGCTTTCATAGAGTCGTTAGGGCATACATTATCGTTTTGCCGCCTTGCTGCCTTATTTTTAACACATACAGCATTGAATACCATGTTCCTCGATCTTGGTGGAGTGGATGTCGTTAATGGTATTTTTCCTCTAGGCAGTATTCCACTAATCGCGGTTGGTACTTTATTGGCCCTATTCATAGAAGGTCTTCTTGTAATGGTACACTGCTTAAGACTTCATTGGATAGAAATTCTCCCGAAATTCTATTCGGGCAAAGGAATTCTATTTAAACCAATAAATATCCAACATCAAATATAGTTTAATTTCAAATGAATTATATTTTAAACAGGAAAAGGAATTCTATTTAAACCAATAAATATTAAATAACAAAAAATAAATATAGAGATGATAAAAATCGAACCAACTTTAATCGCAGTTATCGCAGCGGCTCTAAGTATTCTTGCCTGTTCCGGAGCGGCTTTACTTTCGATAAAAACTTGTGCACCAGCCCTTGCATCAGTGACTTCAGAAAAGCCTGAATTGGGGAGTAAATTGTTGATCACGATCATTTTAGGAGAAGCTTTAGCTATATATGGACTGCTTATTGCTTTTATGATCATCGCCCGTTTGCCCGAAATCGCCGCATTGCCTGTAATCGAGGGTGAACGAGTAGCTATACAAACGTTACTTGCCGCAATAACAATAAGTGGCACAGCTCTCTTCGCAAGCATTGGTATCTCGTACACTGGTCCCGCGATGATGACTGCTGCATTGGAAAAGCCTGAGAGTTTCACAACTAACATATTGGGCTTGGTATTATCCGAAGCATTGGCAATTTATGGTCTTTTGATTGCTTTCATGCTTAATGGATAGAAAGTATTTGGAAATTAAGGGTTAAATTTCAAAAAAAAATCCGTGATGTCACTTGCATATAGCGTTGATTGCCGATATTGATACGATAAATTTCTTCAAGTTAGGTGGACTGGAGTATGTTTTTGATGTTACTAAACCTGAAGAAGCAAAGAAACGCTTGCAGGAACTCATAGAAGAGCCAGAGTTTAGCATTCTAATAACAACTGACAGCATCGCAAATAAAAACCGAGCACTTATTAATGAAATAATCGAGGAACACGAATTTCCCATAATTATTTCGATTCCGACTCTCGGAGGTACCTCCCAACCTGTTACAGATACCATCACGGAGCTTATAAAGAGAAAAATAGGTATTGAACTCAAAAAAGAATAAAAAGGTGAATCGTTTTTTGACTGAAACATCAATTGGTACTATATCCCGTATTGCGGGTTCCCATGTCACAGCGAAAGGTATGCCTAATGCAAAAATGTATGAGCTTGTAAAGATAGGTGAAGCTGGAATCATTGGAGAAATAATCCGTATTTCGGGGGACACAGGCATTATTCAAGCGTACGAGGAAACCGAAGGGATAAAACTCGGTGAAAAAGTTATCGGAACGGGAAAACTCCTGTCTGTAGAGCTTGGGCCCGGGCTCATGGGACAAATTATTGATGGTATTCAACGACCACTCCCATTGATTGCAGAAAAAATTGGTCCATGGATGGAGAAGGGTATCGAGGTACCTGCAATCGATCGAAACAAAAAATGGCATTTTCAACCTAAAATTTCGAAGGGTACCAATGTTACAGGGGGTGACATCCTAGGCATAGTGCAAGAGACGCCCTCCATAGTAAATAGAATTATGGTCCCACCAGAAATAGTCGGAGTCGTGGAAACGATTTGTTCCGAGGGTGATTTCACTGTCACCGAACAAATTGCTGAGATCAAGACGTCTAATGGAATTAAGGAAGTATTCTTAATGCAAACTTGGCCTGTTCGGCATGCACGACCGTACAAAACAAAACTCCACATAGACACACCACTTTTGACTGGACAGCGAATCATTGATTCTTTCTTCCCGGTAGCCAAGGGTGGAATTGTTGCCGTAATTGGTGGCTTTGGAACGGGAAAAACAGTCTTATTACAAACGATAGCAGTGTGGATCGATGCAGACATCATCGTATATATCGGTTGCGGTGAGCGTGGGAACGAGATGGCGGATGTCTTGGAACGATTCACTTCTCTGAAGAAGCCTGGATCAGATTATCCCTTAATGAGTAGGTCAGTTCTGATAGCAAACACTTCAAATATGCCTATCCTCGCAAGAGAAGCAAGCATTTACAGCGGTATCACGATCGCAGAGTATTACAGGGATATGGGTTACAATGTTGCAATAATGGCTGATTCCACATCGCGATGGGCTGAAGCTCTTCGTGAAATTTCCGGAAGATTAGAAGAGATGCCTGGTGAGGAGGGGTATCCAGCATACCTTGCGACACGTTTAGCTGAATATTATTCACGTGCTGGAAGTATTAAGACACTCGGTAGTGATGATAGGGATGGCTCGATCACTGTAATGTCAGCAATATCTCCTCCTGGTGGTGATTTCTCCGAACCGGTAACTAGGAACACACTTCGTTTAGCCAAGGTATTTTGGGCACTTGATTTCAATCTTGCCCATCGTAGGCATTATCCTGCTATCAACTGGTTCATGAGTTATTCAGAGTATATGTCCTTTTTAGAAGATTATTTCACCCGTATTGATAGAGACTGGCAAAGATTATGCGGAGAAGCTAGAGCTTTGCTGCGAGAGGAGGAAGAACTCAAAGAAATTGTTGCACTTATTGGAGCAGACATTTTAGGTGATAAGCAACGAAGTATATTTGAATTAGCAAAGATGATGAAGGAATATTTCTTGTTACAGAGCGCCTATCATCCAGTTGACATATATTGTCCCATTCAAAAAACTTATGATATGCTTAGAACGTTACTTAAGTTTAATGAAAAAACCAAGGCTGCGATCGAATTGGGAGTATCTTTGGAAAAAATACTGGCACTCCCTGTTAAGGTGGGTCTCAGTCGATTAAAGATCGTTCCAATGGACGAATTTAATGAGGTTAATTCAAAACTTTCAGTTGATATGGATAAGCAATTCGAAATTCTTATCCAAGAAGCAAAGGAGGAAAGCGACAATGACGAAATCTGACAAGAATATAAATTTCTTTTCGGTCAATGAAATCGAGGGTTCATTACTTCTTTGTGATTCCGTGGTCGGTATCGGTTATGGTGAACTTGTAAAGATCAAGAGTAAAGACGGGAAGGAAAGAACCGGTCAAGTAATTGACGTAAGTGATAAGATCACGGTTATTCAAATGTTCGAGAGAACATCTGGATTAAACCTCAAAACTACTGGGATTCGTTTTACAGGTGAAACCATAAAGTTACCAGTTTCAATGGATATGCTTGGCCGTATTTTTTCAGGAGTCGGTAAGCCGATAGACAATGGTCCAGAAATAATTCCGGATCAATTTATCGATGTGCATGCTGCAACGATCAATCCTTATTCCCGTGCTCATCCTACGGAGGTTATCCAAACTGGAATTTCTGTGATCGATGGCTTAAACACGTTATTACTCGGACAAAAGCTCCCTCTACTTTCCGGGTCGGGAATGCCACACAAGCGACTAGCATCCCAAATCGTGAGTCAAGCAAAAGTTCCAGGTTCGAATGAGGAATTTACGATCGTATTCGCTGCAATGGGTATCACTTCTGACGAGATGGTGTTATTCAGGGATGATTTCTTGAAAATGGGAGCGATTAGCAGGGTTGTGATGTTTATCAACCTTGCCCAGGACCCTGCCGTCGAGAGACTCCTCACACCTAGATTTGCACTGACCACTGCCGAGTACCTGGCATTCCAACATGACCACAATGTGCTCGTTATTATGGTTGACATGACAAATTATTGTGAGGCATTGCGTGAAATCTCTGCTTCTCGCTTGGAGATTCCAGGGCGCCGTGGGTACCCTGGTTATATGTATACGGACTTGGCCATGTTGTATGAAAGAGCAGGTATAATCAGAGGGAAAAAGGGATCTATAACTATGATCCCGATCTTGACAATGCCTGACGATGATGTAACCCACCCGATCGCTGACTTGACGAATTATATTACAGAAGGTCAGATCATCCTAGATCGTAATCTGTTTAAAAGGGGAATATATCCTCCGATTGATCCTTTGCCATGTTTATCCCGTTTAATGGATAAGGGTATTGGCTTGAATAAAACTAGGGAAGATCACAAACAATTGTCTGACCAGCTTTATTATTGCTACGCTGAAGGAAAAACAATCCAAGGAGCCGCCATGGTCTCTGGAGAAAAGGCGCTAACAAGCACAGATAAACTTTACATCAAATTTATAGAACGGTTCGAGAAGGAATTCATCAACCAAGGATACTATGAAAACCGTTCTATCGAGACCACCCTGAACATAGGTTGGAAACTCCTAGCAATATTACCTGAATCGGAACTCTCCAGAATCGATCCTGAAATTCTGAAGAAATTCCATCCAAATCACAGGAAATAACGTGATATACTCGTGTCTGCTGACAGATTAGAAGTACATCCTACTCGTTTGGAATTATTAGCATTAAAACGCCGAAAAACATTAGCAGAAGGAATAGCGGACATTTTACAAAAGGATCTGGAAGTCTTAATCCGATCCCTGATTGAACACAGAGAAAAGGCATCCGTCTTGCAAACGCAGTTATATGAAATCTTGGCAAAATCTTACGGCCAATTCATCGAAGCCGAGATGGTGAGCGGTAAGTTGAAAGTTAATGAGTTAGTACAAACGACCACCCCGATAGATTTTAATGTAGAAACAAGTACGACAACAGGGGTTCTTGGGATTCAATTTCCTTCTCTAGAACTCTCCAAACAAGCGGAAAACGAACATAAACCTCGCTTGAGTTTGAGTGATGCTCCAATACAGTTGGAGGCGGCCGCTTCAAGGATCAATGAAGTGATGGATGCCGTTGTCAAGCTCGCAAGCCTTACCGCGGCGATACGAGAACTTCTCGAGGTAATATCGCTTAAAAGAAGGCAAATCAATAGAATACAATTCAAAATCATCCCACAGTTCGATAAAACGATTGAATATATAGAATATATATTAGAAGAAATAGAACAACAAGACGCTATTCGGGTTAGAGTTCTTCAAAGAAAACGAAAAGAAAGAAAGGAGAAATCTTATGAAACCGACTCAGTATAGCACTATAATGCCCCGAATTGCAATCGAAAATCTCAAGCTTATCGATTTGAAAGAGTTGGTTTCTTTAAATGGTAAAAATCTTGAAGAAATTTTCAGATTTTTATTAAATTCTGCATATCGGGAAGAAATTATCAGTAGTTGTGGGGATATAATTGAACCAAATCTTATCGAAAAAGCCTTATACCAGAATTATGCTAAAATATTATATAAACTGGTAAGAGATTCGTCCAAATATATCAAAAATTTACTCGTTTCTTTTTTACATAAGTTTGATGCATTAAATCTTAAAACCATGCTTAGAATGGTACAATCTGGAGCGAAAACCGAAGATATATTAGAACATATCATCCCTTTGGGGATGTTTGATGAGAAAAAGTGCTTGTCAATTCTTTCCAATGTCAGTTCGATTAATGATATTATAGATTCTCTACAAGAGCAAGATTTTGGTTTTATTTTAAAAGATATTATTAAGGATCAAAGGATATTTGATGATTTATCACCGCTGGAAACAGCTCTTGACAAGGAAGTATTCACAGGAATATTAAAAGAAATCAAAAAACTCAAAAGAAATGATAAAGAAATTGCCACTAATATCTTGGGAATCGAGATTGATGCTTTAAATGTCTCAATAATTCTAAAATACAAATCATTGATGATTGATCAAGAAAAAATAAATGAAAATTTGATGCCAGTAGTGTTGATCGATAAAGAAATCTTAGAATCAGCGATCAAAGAACCAAGCATAAAATCTACACTTCAATGTTTATTGAATTTTGTTGAAACAAAGCATAAAGTGTATCAAACTTTATTTACTAAACTCGTGAATGAATCCGAATCACCGATGTCACGATTGAAATTTATTCTAGAGAAAGCCCCACTCGAAATGAGCTTTTTTGAGTTGAAAAAAAACCTGAAGTATTACAACATTGGGTATATCTTGGCATTTTTAAATATGAAATGGGCGGAAATTAAGAATTTGAGATGTATCATCAATGCAATGGCGAGAAACGTAGGTCCGGATCAAACACGTGCTTTACTATTTTTGCCGGATAAATTTTAATTTAAATCAGGCTTTGGGATGATTACAGCCCAATTTAGAAATTTTTTTTTTTAAACGTGATGGACACGGATTTAAAAATCATGGAAATAAAATCTGTGCAATCTTAAATCGGATTTCGCTTTCAGAATAGTTTAACATACCTTCAAACGTATTATTCATGACAACTTTACCATCAATCGATTGTATTATCGGTCCTCCAATTACATCTATTTTTTTTGCAGATTTCGTGATTTTGACTTTTAGTCCAGTTTTTTTACTAATAATCCCCGATAGCTTATCCAAATCCAACGGAATGTTTGAATCCCTTTCATTTAAGATCACTTTCAAGTCTGGTTCACCCACGATAATACCTCCTTCCACGATGAGATCTTCGAGGACATTAATGTATTCATCTGTTTTTATCATGGTGAGTAATCCTTCTTTTACTTGGGTAAGAACATTATCGATCAACGTTTGTTTTGTCTCGAGAATCAACCAATTTGCTTTACTTTCAGCAGCAGCTGTATTACGTAACTTAATAATCACAGAGTCGTTTTGAGCTTTATTTTCTATTGAAATAATTCTGTCCCTTGCCCTTTCCTTTCCTTTTTTGCGTTGCTTTTCCATAACGTCTTGAGTCGTTTTTTTTGCGTTTTGAATGAGTTTTTCTGCGGTTTCATGAGCCTCAGACATTAATGCTTGGATTAATACATCAATCGTT
>SDBS01007338.1_pt1 | contig 10712 bp, 13 predicted proteins | sample 2277091 | NCBI WGS metagenome assembly SDBS01 (sample SAMN10404972, study PRJNA504765) | marine sediment metagenome | isolation source: marine sediment core GS10_PC15, 163 cmbsf | place: Arctic Ocean: Southern Knipovich Ridge | collected 2010 | reverse complement strand
GAGATGCGTATCGCAGCGCACCTCTCTCGTGATCCTGAGATGATGCGCTGCTTCACTGACGGCATAGACGTGCACTGGCGCACGATGATCGAGAACCTGTCCATTAGTAAAGAGAGCGAGTGGACTGACAAGGTGTGGGTGACTGCAGAGAGGCTCAAAGCAACACGCATACGTTGCGGCAGGGTGTCGTACAGCGATTGCCTCGACATCATGCTCGAAGCAGGACCAGCAGCCTGCATCAAGGCCGAACCGAAATGGTACGACGGCAGAACGCGTGCGAAGGCAATAAATTTTGGGTTCATCTACGGCATGTACCCCCTGAAATTCATCGAGCAAGCGAAGAAAGACTACGGTTGGACCCCGACGATGGCTGAAGCGAAGAACGCACGTCGCGCATACTTCCGCCTGTACTCCAGACTCGAGAATTGGCACAACAAAACGAAACGCTTGGCAAAGGCGAACGGTTATGTGCGCTGCCTGACTGGTCGGTTGCGCAGACTTCCTGGCATCCACGCCAAAGACAAGGGGGTGCGCATGGCAGCTGAGCGTATGGCCGTGAATTCAGGTGTACAGGCAATGATCGGCGACTACAAAGCAATGCTCCTGATCGAGATCCACGAGACTTTTCCGCGCTCGAAGTGCAGGTTAGTCGGAGAACATCACGACGCAGTTCTGACCATAGTCAAGGACGAATATATAGACGAAATCGTCCCGAAGATGTTGAAGATGGCAGAACGCCCAGCGCTGATGAAGACATTCAAAATCAAACTGAATGTCCCTATGGAGGGTGAGGCCGAACTTGGACCATGGGGCAAAGGGGTGAAGTACGATGTCGCAGCCTGAGGTAAAGCGCACCATCGACTGGGACAAAGTAACCGGGTTCGACGATATCAAAGCCATCTTGATAGCCATGGACCTCAACGTCACAGATATTCCTGACGACCCAGACACTAAGATTGCTGGGATTCGGTATCTACTCCACCCATTGCCGGAGCAGGCTGATGGAACACATTAGTTTCAGCGAAGTCAATTCGTACCGGCGTTGCCCGAAGGCGTGGGAGTACCGCTATTCTCAACGCATCAAGCGCAGGTTCAAAGGCGTGCGTCTGCTGAAGGGCGAGATGCTGCACGAGATGCTGAACGCTTACGTGTTCGCGAAGATGGACCACGACTACGAGGGTCCTGATCCGTGGGACGTGCTCGAAACGTACGCCGAAGAGTTCGCCACCTACTTCGAGCAAGAACGCGACATGCACGGAGATGTCATCGGCGACTGCGGCAAGATCTTCGAAGGATACCTGCGTAAATATCGTAAGGATCCGCTGACGTACGAGGCAAGCGAGATCAAGATCGAGGTGGATCTGAACATCGACCCGTTCCACATCCCCGCCATATTCATTGGCTTCATCGACAAGATTGCAACTGATCCACAGGGACGTCGGTGGGTCATGGATCACAAGTTCATCAAGTCCATCCCGACCGCTGATGATCGGTTCAGTGAGCTGCAGCTGCTGCTGTATGTCTGGGCTTACGGCATGGAGAATCCGAAAGAGAAGATCGACGGGGTGTGCTGGGATTACGCACGCTCGAAAGCACCGACGGAGCCAGAGGTACTGAAGAAGGGAGGCCTGTCGAAGCGCAAGAACCTGGACTGCGATCCGTACACTTACCTCAAAGCAATCCGCCGGGAAGGTCTCGACGCCACCGAGTACGTAGACATGCTGGAGCTGCTCGAAGGGAAGGAAGACACATTCTACGAGCGGGTGTTCCTGCCTACCCCCAGTAGCGACATGATCATTGAGGTGGTCAATGATTTCCTGCAGACTGCGGCAGAAATTCAGGCGAAGCGAGACGGTGGACGCTGTTCTCGGAGCATGTCATCGTTTAATTGTGCCACCTGTGAGTACCGGCTGATTTGTGAAGCTGAGGTCCGTGGTCTCGACGCTGACTTCATTAAAAAGAGCGACTACGTAGAAAGAGGGAGCGCCAATGCCAGCTAAGAAAAAAGTTCGAAAACGGAAGCCGGGGAAGAAACTGGATCCGAAGCCTACCTCTATCCTTGACCGGATCAAGCCGGTAACGGAACTCAAAACCAATCTGGTCATGCTCGTGTACGGTCGCTCCGGCTCAGGCAAGACACACTTCGGCTCGACATTCCCCAGGCCTATCCTGTTCATCGACACGAACGAGCGCGGCACTGAGACCATCGCGCAGGAAGAAGACATCGATGTCGTGCGTGTTAACGAATGGGGTGAATTCGACGAGCTGTACTGGGCATTGCTCAATCAAGAGACCGCAGTTCAGTACGCATCCGTTGTCATCGATCAGGTCACCAATTTGCAAGATCTTGGGATGGCTGAGGTGCTGCGCAAGTCACGCAAGGGACGCGACGAAACTTTCACACAGCGTAACTGGGGGCAGCTCTCCGGCATGCTGAAACAAACAATCAGTGATTTCCGCGACCTGTCGGATCACTACCACCTGCTACTCATCGCGCACGAGCGCATCGATGAGCCCGGTGACGAAGAAGATGAACACATCGAGCCGAACATCGGGGCTCGTGTGATGCCCTCCGTCGGTACTTTCCTTGATGGTGCGGTAGATGCTATCGGCTGCACGTTCATCAAGGAACGGTGGGAAACCGAAGACAAAGAAGAAGTGCGCCACGTGGACTACTGTATGCGGATCGGTCCTCACGCATTTTACTCAACCAAGATCCGCAGACCGGTGTCCGCTGGTCCAATCCCTGAGCTGATTGTCAATCCGACGTACAAGAAGATTAAGGATCTAACCTCGGGCAAACAGAAACGTAAAATCAGGAGACGAAGTTAATGGCTACACCTAGACGAAAAGCACCAAGTAAAAAGCGTGGCTCAAAGAAGAAAGCAGGGCGACGGGGCAAGTCCAATGTCATCTCAGTAGATTTCACGGACGTTGAAGCCGGGGGTGGAATGCCTACACCTGACGGTTACTACGTCGGAGAAATCATGAGCGCTGAAATGGAAGCCAGCGCAGCAGGCAATGACATGATCACGGTGCGTTGGAAAACGCACATCGGTTCGACCGTGTTCGACCGGTTCGTGTTGGTACCGCAGTCACTGTGGGTACTGCGCACTGCACTGAACTGCATGGGGTACGACACTCCAGATGGTCCGTTCGACTTTGATCCCGACGAGCTGATCGGAAACAAGTGCGGTTTGGAAATCCAAAACGAAGAGTACGAGGAGAAGGACCAACCTCGCGTAACTGGCTACCTAACTGAGGAAGTGGCAGAGCAGTACGTCGAGGAGCAGGGGGGAAGCGTGGAGACAGAAGAAGAAGAGGAGGACGAGCCCGACGAAGAAGAAGAAGAGGAAGAAGAGGAAGAAGAAGAGGCTCCAGCCCCACGCGCTAAGAAGAAGGCATCGAAAAAGAAAAAGACAAGCAAGAAAAAAGCTGCACGTAAGGGTGCTCTACGTCCCGGCGCACGCGTCACATTCGAAGATGAAGAGGGTGACGAAATCCAAGGTGTCATCGAAGGTCTCGAAGATGACATGGCAGTTGTCGTGGATGACGAAGAGGGCGAATGGGAAATCCCGGTCGATGAGCTGAAGAAGGCTTAATGATCCGGACGGAACTTCGTCCGTACCAAATCGAAGCCGTCGCTGCCGCACTCAAGCACGATGGCTTCGCTTTTTTTCCGGAGCAGCGCACAGGGAAGTGCCTGATCTCTCTGGCTGTTGTAGACGAACGCAAGCCAGAGGTACTAGTCATTGTCTGCCCGAAGAAAGCAGTCACGACGTGGGAACAGCAGATCGAGGAGCATCTCGACCTCGACTGGGACTGCGACATCCACATCGTCACGTACCAAGAGCCCGTCAAGAATCTGAAGCTGCGTAAGCAGTGGTACAAGTGGTCGAAGGACTGGGTCGATGACGGTGGCACGCTGATGGTCATCGCTGACGAAGCTCACTTCATTAAGAAACCCGGCACAGCGCAGTCCAGGTTCACCCGAACGCTGGGCAAACGTGCACAGTGGAGACTCGCACTGACCGGTACGCCAGCCGACAAAGGCTTCGAGCAGTACTGGGCGATCTTCGACTTCATCGGTAAGAACGAGATCTTCGGCACCTATGCCCAGTTCAAAGGACGTTACGTTATTTACGTGATGCAAGAGAGGAGAGACGGACGTCAGTATCCGGTGCTCACGGGTTATCAACACAAAGAAGAGATGCTCGAGAAAATTCACCAATACAGTTACCGCATCACATTCAATGAGGCGCGCGTTGCCATGGGCAAAAAGCCTGTGCGCATTCGCCGAAAGAAAGTGTACTTCGATCTCAAGCGCAGCACTCGCCACATCTATAAGGAGTTGGAGAAGGATTTAGAAACCACAATCGACGGGCTCACGGTTGATGTACCGTTACCTGTCACGTTGATCCAGAAACTGCAGCAGGTGTGCGGTGGTTTTCTCCTGCACCAAGAACGCATCCCAGGCCAGAGGAAACGCAAGCGTACCGTTATTAAGGTTGGCCCAGAGAAAATGACCAAGCTCATGGAACTGCTGTCTGGCTTAGGTCAAGATAAAGTAGTCATCTGCTGTCGATTCACGCACGAGATCGATGCCATCGCTGAGGAGTTCGACGACTTCAACTGGACCTACAAAATTATCTCGGGGCAGCACGAGTGGGACCATAAGTTCGATGTGGACTTCGTCATCTTGCAGGTGAAGAGCGGACTGGGCTTTGATCTATCTGAGGCGAACACCTACGTGCTGTACAGCTGGGATCATAGTTACATCACGTTCGAGCAGGCCAGATTTCGCATCATGAACATGGACCATACGGAGTGGGTCAACTATTATTTCTTAATGGCACGAGACACAATCGAGAGTGAGTACTACACTGCAATTGCACGTAAAAAAGATTTCGCGACGCTGGTGCTCGACAAGCACCGCAAGAAGAAAGGTAAGAGAAGAACGTGCGCGGTATTCGCATGAGCCATCGAGAAGAAAAGGTAACGGAACTGCCTCAGGTGTTCCGCTGCGAGCGTTGCAACCGATACGTGTCACGCGTCGAAGTAGTCTATCGAAGAATGATGCCGGGTAAGTGCAAGTGCGGCGGAAAATTGAAGCTTATAGAGAAATCGGTGAAAAAGTAGTCAAATATTTTGGTAGGAAATTGGTTTTATGAACGAAAGTAATTTATGGGAATGGCTGAGGAATGTTGTTCTCCCTATGGGGAATTACTCCAGAATCGAATCCCCGGATACTGCGCCTGGGTTTCCCGACGTTCACTTCACTGTCACCAAGGATAGGATACATACCAGTGGGACACTGGAACTCAAAGCCACCGACCGCAACCTGCGAGTACCTTTCCCAGACCAAGAGAAGGGACTGCACGAATCACAACTGAACTGGATCTCCAAAAGCGTAGCCCACGGTGGCGTCGTCTGGATCATTGCTGAAACACCGCGCACCATCTACATTGTGCACGGTCAGGATGCTGATTGGTTTAACGGATCTGAGCACAAAGACTTGCTCGATATGGCATGGAACACAGTAAGCCGAGACGATCCTAAAAAAGCCTTCCATATTTTAGATGATGCGCTCAGAGTGCCAGAAAACTATCGTCTGTGTAAGGAGTACGTCCGTGACAACACGTAGCTGCACCTTCCTTAACCCGCACAACACCGTGTGCTGCACCGAGTGCGGCTCCGACCTGTCACTCTGTCAGTGTGTTGCGTGGGATCAAGCTGCTTATGATCGACTCACCAGTCCCGACGGTTTAGTCTTCCGCATGATCACCGACGAGCTGGCAGCTGCACGTACAGCATTCCCCGGCACCACGCACATGTTGTGCGCACTGGTCGAAGAGGTGGGTGAGGTAGCTAAGGCAATGATGGAACATGATCGCAAGGAAGGTACCAGCACGCAGCAGGTGCTACGTGAAGCTGTGCAGGTAGCCTCGATGGCGATCAGAGTTGCAGTCGAAGGTGACGACAATTTCTTGTACGAATTTCCCATTGTTGAGGACGAGCTGCCCCGTGGTCCCATCAGTAGGAGGTATGATTAGGGGAGCGCAGCATGATCCCTTGGTGGTGGTTGTGGCCTACTTTCGTCGTAGGATTTCTTGTAGGAATGTGGTTGTCGAGAGTATTTTATGAAAACGACATCCTTTACCGGAGATTAAAAGATGACAGAGAAAGAGTCTCAAGATGGGACGACTGAAGAGAAGCCCAAGCTGAACATCCAGGTGGGGGTAGAAGAGGGGAAGGTAATTGTCCTGTTCTCTCAGCGACTTACCACGTTTACGCTGCCAGCGGATGACGCTGAGAAAATGGGTCTTGCCATGATCCACCATGCCAAAGAAGCACAGGCGCTAAGTGAGACCTGATTCTCTTTACACGCAAGCGGATCTGTGTATAATAGGGGCCAGAATCTAGCTCCAAGGAGAGGAATCATGGCAGCGAAAGCGCTCCGCAGACAGAGGAAGGCCCACAGCGATAGCGTCGGTGCCCAGATGGCAATGATGCGTAAGAAATCCAAGAAAACGTGTGCGAGTCCTGAGTGCAGTGAGAAGTTTGATGGTCTTGCCATCACTCAATACTGTTCGGACGAGTGTCGTTTCAGAGCAGCTTATCTGCGACGTCCACAACAATAGGAAGGAAGACATAGTGATCAAGGTCCTGAAACAACATCGCAAGGCAGAGCTACGGCTCGACAGTAAGAAGCTCAGCGGAGACTTCGAAATAAGTCTGACTAATCTGGGGGATCGTGAGGTACTGACCGAGTTCATTACTGAGGTGCGTAAGCAGCTCCGCGAGTTCGATCCCGCCAAGAAAAAGAAGCGAGCTAAAAAATACGTCCGATGATCGCTGAGTACCATTGGAAGGGACCAATGGTGGACCTCGAAGGGACGCTGAGCGATCACACTGCCCGCTTAGCCATCCTTCTAGCTAACACCAAGACTGACGTTCGTCACCGTCCATCGTGGAAGGAATACTACAAGGGACTGATTAAGGATAAGCCACGTCAGCACATCCTGGATCTTGTGCGTGAGTGGATCGAGAATGAGATCCGGCCCCTTATTTACAGCACCCGTTTCATAAATAAATACAACCACGAAGAAGAGTGGCTGCGCGCGCACGACTTGTGGGATGGGATAGATCTCATTCAACGCCTGCCGACACAGACCACGATCAAAGGTCCCGACTTGGTTGTACAATGGGTGAAGAAGTACCGACCAGAGATCATCATCGATGATCGCGACGACGTGCGCGATAAGATCCGGGGGCTAGTGCCGGGGATGAAGGTGTACGGACCCGACGCTTTCCTCAAACCAGAGGGAGACTCACATGGACATCCACTGCGTTGACAACTGGCTGTACCACGACTGGGGTATCAACGGTAAGTGCACCCGCTGCGGTGTTACCGCATTCCCCGACCGGGGAAGCCACCTCGCCTTGACATCGGACGACGACCCGTCCCTCTCTGCAGTGCTCTCGACAGCCCGCCCTGTTGATCCTGCTGACCGACACGGTTCACGCCACCACCGACATTAGAAGGCGGACGGTTCATCATTCGCCGCTTCTGCAGGGAACCTGCAAGGCTCGGAGGCACTCTGGCTCCGCCAGTAATTCCTCCTCCACCTCCCGATGGATCATTGATTCTTGGCATCCATGGTGGAGTACGTCTTCCCGGTCTCATCGGGTTGGTCTCTGGTGATCCTTGCCATGGACCTGTTAGTCCCTGACCACCAGCAACGCTACGCGCTTGTTGCTGCAGTTGTTGTTGATATTGTTGCGCTGATCCGTCATTCAGGAATGCTCGCGTATTCGGCGCTCCTGGCTGCAGACCCCGCTGCCCAGCTTGGTAATCTGCCATCATCCCTGCCGTGCGCCCAGCTAGTTGCTGTGGAACAGCCCGTTGCGCTGCGAAATTCGCTTGCGCCCCTGCCATCCCGGCCTGTTGCTGCTGCCTTCCTCGCCACGCCTGTTGTTGCTGTGGAGACCAGCGGCCTCCACCCCCTGGTTGCAGCGCTGCTTGCCCCCGTTGGTAATCCGCTTGCATCCCTGCCATCCCGGCTCGTTGCGACAATGCCTGCTGCTGTTGCTGTTGCTGTGCGTTTGCCATCATCCCAGCTCGTTGCTGTGGAAGAGCCCTTTGCTGCTGCATCTGCTGCCGCCCACGCCAAGATGCCTGCTGTTGTGGTGACCATCGAGTTGGCCCACCAGCTTGGTACCCCTCGGGCTCGATGTATCCGGCAGGTTCAACCCACGGAGGTATCCCTCCAACCGGTGCAGCCATCGCAAGCCCACCACCTTGGTAACCACGTACGCGACCACCCCCTCTGTACCTTCTCATGTAACCCCCTCGGGCTTCGCCTATTGCCTCAAGTTCTCTTTCGGTTCTGGTCTTGCCAGCTTCAGCTGCACCGAAACCGAATAAGCTAGAAAAGAAACCGGGCTCCTCTTCTGGTTCCGGAGGCGGAGGCGGAGGTGGAGGAGCAATATGATACTTCCGCTCCCACATCCTATATCGGCTCGGTGAATTAGCCAAGGTGTAAGGGTTAGCCCCTTCCTGATGACCGGGCACTGGTGCGCCCCCTCCGGTCGGTGGTTTAGGGACTGCGCCCCCTTCCTGATAATTCATATAACCTCCTTTCGCTCCCGCAATACCACTCGTGTAAATCACGCCTTGGTTTGCGTTGCGACCTTCGTAACGAGCCTTTAGAACCTCATCCGTTATGTCGGGAGCCGTGATTCGCTGTTGAGCTGCGAACTCCTCATAAGATCGATCATCATATCCCGGCTGTGATGGGTCTCCTTCGTAGCCATACCCACCACCACTCAGCTGTCCACCACGACCTGGACCTCCCGGTGCATAGAATCCGGGAGTACCACCGGGGTAAGCCATGCCGGGTTCTGGTTTGTCACCATATACCGGTGGTTGGGGAGCCATTTTAGTTGGAGCCATAGGACTGGGCTTTAATAAATCTGCAGCACGAGCTTTGTGTGCACGTAACCGATCTCGATACGGACTCTGTCTCTCTTGGGTTGTCTGCCACGCTTCTACCTGTGCCGGGGTCCATTGCGTCTTACCTTCCCCAAGGAGCTGCTTAACCGCTCCGAAGACCGCCCCAGTGATCCCACTGCCACTACCTCCTACAACTCCCGGTGGGCTAGTTGTGCTTCCCGGTTGAGGCGCTGCGCCGGGGATGTCCCTAACTACCGGTGCAGCTGCGTCGGCAGCTTCTTGCCGGAGTCGGACAGCTCGGGCAGCTCGGATACCTGCACCTCCACCTCGACGGCGGCGACCACCACGACCTCCCATTGCTAATCTCAATTCGTCCATGGCTACACGTCCTCCTGTCGCCTGCCCCGTACCTAATGTAGCTGCGATACGAGCTTTGTGTTCACGTAACTGATCTCGATAGGGACTCTGTCTCTCGCTAGCTGTTTGCTGGGCGTTCCATGTGGCTATTTGTTCTGGAGTCCATTGACTACCTGTGCTCTCACCGGCACCGGTACCACCAGTTATAGGTTCAAGAGTCCCTGCACCTGGAATGTCTCTTACAGGAGCTGGTTCTGGTTCGGGAGGATTGTCAAGCAGATTTTGACTCCAATCAGCGTAATTACCGTAACCACTCCAATCCCATCCTCCGTAGTAAGGAGCAGGATCGGTGGTGGGAGCAGGAGCGGTGGTAGTAGTGGGCTGGGCCTCACCGAGGATAGTCTGTTCCACCGGGCCGGTTGGGACTCCCGGTGGGTATATCGTGCTGGTGTCTGCATCCCAGGTCCATCCCTCACTTACGTACCAACCCTGCGCCAGAATATCCTTGAAGTCTCCCATATCTAGGACGCGTGGTTCTAAAACTTCACCACCCTCTTGGAAGTTGAGAGTTTGCGGCACGCCGGAGTTAATCTCGTTCATGGCAGCGAGACCACCGGTCCAGTACCTGTTCTCTGCAAACCCACCGGAGTATTTCCGGTCAGCGTTTACGAACTCACGTGCCACGGCTCTCGATGGACCTCCACCTCCTGGCTTATTCCAACCGTGCGCGACAGCTCGCATTAGGTTCGCTTGTGCAGGGCTCTTTGATGGCACGTTATTTCTCCACCTCGCCAGTGCGACCATCGATGGTCACGTTATCTGGTTTGGGTTTGATCAGTGCGAGGATGCTCGACATGACTTCGAGCTTCGTCTCATCTCGAATACCTATGGGTGAATCTTTGTTGCCGCTCACCTCAGTTTGGTGACGATCAGCCCAATGTTCTCGCTGTCGGTTGGTCATCCATAGCTTGATCGCTTGCACGTCTGGTTTGTAATGCTTGATGGTGTCGGCACGGATTACTTCTCCGTCCCACTGGAAAATCTTTTCTTCATCGTGTGTGTAGCCGGTTGCAACTTGATACAAAGCACCCAGCACAGCAGCATCAGCGTCGGTGTAACCTGCTTCGAGTGCGTCCTTGAATGCAGGGTACTGTGTTTTCCACAGTCCCAGCTGGCGAGGACTGATGTCGAACAGCTTCGACATCTGTTCCTCATCGATACCACGCATTGCAATTGCACGCACCTGATCAAGGTGATCGGGCAAAAACATACGGGAACCTTCTGCAAGCAGATGACCCGCTCGATTGCGAGCGAATCTCTTTGAAGGAGGTCTGGTACGTACGGCAGGCATTACTCTTCTTCTCCACCAAGCATCTGCATCAGTCGCGTGGTTATACCG
>SDBS01007337.1_pt1 | contig 10712 bp, 10 predicted proteins | sample 2277091 | NCBI WGS metagenome assembly SDBS01 (sample SAMN10404972, study PRJNA504765) | marine sediment metagenome | isolation source: marine sediment core GS10_PC15, 163 cmbsf | place: Arctic Ocean: Southern Knipovich Ridge | collected 2010 | reverse complement strand
ACGGAACCGTAAACATTGATAAACTATTACAGGGCCGAAGGTTGTCTAAAGAAAACAAAACATCAAAAAAAAGCGAACTTGCTACTTGACACCAGGCAGCCTTTCATGAATAGGGTGGGCTCTTAGCCCACCACTAACTGAACACTGGCGCTGGTTTGGACGCGACCACCCGTAAGCACAGTACCTGTTTAGCCACATGTGGGGTGGCATCCGCCGAAGTGAAGCGCAGGCGGATGGGAGCCTGAGCAAGGGCCTTGTCTTCATATTTCCATCCACCGAAGGTGGATGCCACCCATCCCCTGGCTAATGCGTTGGGGAACCATCCCTTTGCTCCGCTGCGCTGCGCAAAAGGATGCCACCTATTTCAGGCTAAACACGCACTTATTTGCGCCAGAATCAGAAGCTTATTCTAAAGTCATTGTATCGGGGATCCGGCGGCAGTTCGACGGCCGTGGTGTCGCGGATGTAGCCGCCGAAGCTTTCTTTGATGTCGGCCAGGCAATCGGCGACGTCCTGGGGATGACCCTGGATCAGCAGTTCCACCGAGCTGCCGGGCAGGTTCTTTACAAAGCCGGTCAACTCGTGCCGCATTGCAATCCGATGACACGTATATCGAAATCCAACGCCCTGGACTCGACCCGAGAAAATCACATGTTTTGCAGTATCGGCCATGTTCAAACGCAATAATCAGTTCCGATAAGCCACCGATGGAGAAAAAAATCGACCCGGCGATTAAAACGCATATATTATTCGATAGAATACGTTATAATCAACACCGGGTACAACAATTTTGTTATTAATCCACAAGAGATGACGGAAAAACTGTCAAAAGAGATGCTCCAGCGCCGGGAGCAGATGTTTCAGATTACCACCCTGGTGGCGGGTAATTTCGAGTTGCAGGAGGTCCTGGACCGCCTGGCCGAGGCCGCGGTGATCGTCACCAATACGACGGCCTGTTCGATCCGGTTGCTGGATGACGAGCCCGGCGACTTGAAGATGCGCAGCACCTTCGGACTCAGCGAGGAGTACCGCAACAAGGGCGTCGTCTCCAAGGAAGATCCGGTCATCAAGGCCGCCTTCCAAGGTGAGGCCGTCATTTTGGACGATATGCGCGTCGACTCGCGCGTCAAATACCCCCAAGCCGCTGCAAAGGAAGGGCTCGTCAGCCAGCTCACCGTGGCCATGAAGTTCAGGGACAAGCCCATTGGGGTCCTGCGCCTCTACAGCCCCGAGCCCGGGCGCTTTGACGAGGCCGCCCATGCCATAGCACGCATCGTCGCAAGCCAGTGTGCCGTCGCCATAACCAATGCCAAACTCTATAGCCAGGCGATCGAGGGGGCGCACATAGCAGAACAGATGCGATTGGCGGCGGTTATCCAGAGGCGGATGGTTCCCCGCCAAGCGCCGTGCTGTTCGGGCCTGGACATCGCTGCGCTCTATCAGCCGTGTTTCGAGATCGGCGGCGACCTCTACGACTTTGTCCGCCTTGATGAGCACACAATCGCTATCGTCATCGCAGACGTCATCGGGAAGGGCATTCCCGCCGCCATCATGATGAGCATGTTTCGCGGCGCCATCCGCGCCTATGCCGACGGCGGATACGGGCGACACACTTTGGCCGAAATTTGCGGCAAACTCAACAGGCTTACCTGCAGGGAATGCCGGGACGGCGAGTTTATCACCCAGTTTCTCGCCGCCGTCAATACAAAGGAAATGACGATCACCTACTGCAACTGCGGACACGAGCCGGGTCTCCTCATAAGGGACGGCCGGGTAACTGAACTCGACAAGGGAGGCCTGGTTCTGGGCGTCATGGAAGATGCCGAGTATGCCACCGAAACCCTGAGTATCGAGGAAAACGATTGCCTGCTGCTGTACACCGACGGCCTGATCGACGCGATGAACTTCGACGGGCAGCTTTGGGGAAAAGACAGGATGCTGACGGCGGCAAAGGAGTGTCTGCAATGCTCGGCCGACCAGATGGTCAGACGGATTCTCGCCTACAGGAGAAGATTTGTCGGCCTGGCGAAACAGATCGACGACACCAGCATAGTCGCAGTCAAAATCGACAAAAACACCAGCCCCCCGGACTGCAAGTGCGACAAAATGGATTGCCAGGAAGCGGATTGCGACAAGCCAACAGAGTGATTTAACCGCGGCATCAATCGTTCTTTACCCGCATCTTCCTGCATGTTATATTCATAATGACCAATGGCTGAAATGATCGTTACAATTGACGGGCCTGCCGCTGTGGGCAAGAGCACTGTTTCCAGGATGCTTGCAAAGATCCTTGACGCTGCGTTTCTGGACACGGGGGCGATGTATCGGGCTCTTACCTTGGCGGCGTTGAGGAAAAATGTCGATCTGAAGGATACCCAAAAGGTTCTGGAAGTGCTGCAGAACTGCGAATTTGAGTTTACAGCCGCCGATGACGAAATGAGAGTCGCTATTGACGGTCGGGACGTAACGGCCGCCATTCGAAGGCCTGAGGTGACGGCCAAGGTCAGGTACGTTGCCGCAGCGGGGCTGCTTCGCGGCCGGCTTGTCGAGATGCAGAGGCGATTTGCCGCCCGACACGACAGGATCGTTACCGAGGGCAGGGATCAGGGTACGGTTGCGTTTCCGGATGCCGACTTCAAGTTTTTCCTCGCCGCCGATGTCGCCGAAAGAGCGCAGCGAAGGAAGCTCCAGCTCGAACAGGACGGCGCCCACGCCGACATCCGGCAACTGAAAGCCGATATCATCAAACGTGACGCATCGGATGAAAATCGTTCGGCCGGTCCGCTGATACCCGCCGAGGACGCCGTTATTATTGACACAACGCACTTTGACGCAGCCGACGTCGTAAAGGAAATGGTCGACATTATCAAGAGAAAGACAAATGGCGCAAAATCCGGGTAAGGAAAAACTCGTCAAGAGGATATGGCACTCGATTGCGCGCATCTTGTCCACAGGCATACTCTGTACTCTGTATCGCGTGCGCGCTTATGGTATGAAACATGTGCCGCGCAAAGGTCCCGTCATCATCCTGTGCAATCATCAATGCTACATCGATCCGATCTTTGTACAGTCGTGGGTGCCCCGCAATTTCCATTTCATTGCGCGTCAGACGCTGTGGAATTCGAAACTCTTAGGGGCGCTGCTTAACACGTTGTACGTAATTCCGATCAAGCAGGGCCGGGCCGATATCGCGGCGATGAGAACGATCATCGCGAAACTCAAAGCGGGTAATGCCGTATGCCTTTTTCCGGAAGGCGAAAGGACTTTCGATGGCAGGATATCGGAGGTTAAAGCAGGATTCGGCCTGATCAGTCGAAAAAGCGGCGCCGACGTCGTACCGGTCGTCCTGGAAGGCGCATTTGAGTGCTGGCCCAGAACGAAGAAATTCCCGAAACTCGGCAAAGTTGTTGTCAGCTTCGGCGAAACGATTAAAACCGAAGAAATCAAACGGTTAGGCGACCGCGAATTTGCAAAGTTCCTTACGCGCAGGCTGCGACAGATGCACAACGAACTGAGACTCAAGATGGGCAGGGAGCCTTTCGATTACCCCCAAGATGCACCTGATACGGTTGTCGGTGTCCCCTCGCAGATCTCAGTTGATGAGCCGGGGTTCGAGCCCCGACCGGAATCTTGAAAGAAGGTTATCGATGGAAGTTATCCTTGCCGAAAAATGCGGTTTCTGCCTGGGAGTCAAGAATGCCATTATGTTGGCCAAGCAGACCCTCGCCCAGAACACCAACGTCTACAGTCTCGGCTCCATCATACACAATCAGCAGGTCATCGAGGAACTCGCACAAGCCGGACTGAAAACCGTCGACACCGTCGATGACATTGCCTCCGGCACGGTCCTGATTCGTTCACACGGGGCAACTCGACAGCAACTTCAGAGAATAAAAGAAAAAAAGCTCGAACTTGTTGACGCAACCTGCGTCCTCGTCAAGAGGCTCCAGAAGATAAGCCACACGCTCAACGAAGACGGTTACAAAGTCGTCATAATTGGCGATGAAACACATCCTGAGGTTCAGGCCATCGTAGGCTATGCCGACAATGTTGCGGTCATAGGTAACGAGGCTGATTTACATAAACTCTCCGGCCACGGGAAGTTAGGAGTGATTTGCCAGACCACGCAAAGCCCCGACCACTTTGCACGGATGGTCGGCGAAATCATAAAGAAAGGCTTTGCTGAACTTAAAATCATCAATACCCTCTGCAGAGAGGCCATAAAAAGGCAGCAATCCGCCATCAAACTGTGCAAACAAGTCGATATCATGTTCGTATTAGGGGGACTCAACAGTGCAAATACAAAAAAACTTGCCGAATTGTGCAAAAAGTACAATAATATGACGTTTCATTTGCAAAACTGGGATGAACTTGATAAAACTATCCTCAGCGGGAAGAAAACCGCAGGCGTCACCGCCGGGGCCTCGACGCCCCAACGGGTGATAGATGAATTTGTCGAGAAACTCTCTGCTTATGACACTGGCTGCGGCGATGACACGGATTAGAGATTCAGCAATGTCAAAATTGCATTGGCTGTGTGGGTCAATGTGTTTTTTATTATTAACTTTGTAGAGCCGTTTTTGGTGGCTTGTCGGCGTAAATGTGGGGCGCCGACGAGTCGGCCCAACAGACTCCACAGTAGTAAGGTGTAATTCTATGGTAAGCAGAAACATTATCAGGCAATTAGGTCTCAGCGAAGAACAAGTCGATCTGGAAGTCAGCAAGCTCTTTGACGAAGAGCTTCAGCAAGTGCTCAATGAAGCACTCGACCAAAAGGTCGGCGCCCTGGTGCCGGGAACCATCATCAAGGGCAAAATCGTAACACAATTAGGCAATGACGTCATTGTCGAACTCGGTCTCAAAAGCGAAGGAATTGTCGCCTCCTCTGAGTTCGATGACCCCGAAGAAATCGTCGAAGGAAAAGAAATCGAAGTACTCCTGGAGGAAGTTGACGCAGAGGGAGGCATTCTTCTCAGCAAGAGAAAAGCCGACCGAATCAGAGGCTGGGAACGCATAATTGAAACGAACAGCGAAGGCGATGTCGTTACCGGGAAAGTCACCCGCAGAATCAAGGGCGGCCTGCTTGTGGACATCGGCGTGCCCGTCTTTCTGCCCGCATCTCAGGTCGATATCCGCAAACCCGGCGATATCAGCCGATTCATCGGGCGGGCGATCGAATGCAAGATACTCAAGATCGACACCGAAAACCACAATATCGTTGTCTCGAGACGGAAACTCATCGAGGAAGAACGCCTCAGCAGCAAGATAAAAATACTCGACGAAATTGAGGTCGGGCAGTTGCGCAAGGGCATCGTCAAAAACATCGCGGATTTCGGTGTATTCGTCGATCTCGGAGGCCTCGACGGTCTCCTGCACATCAGCGACCTGAGCTGGGGAAGAATCAATCATCCCTCCGAGGTCGTGGAACTCGACCAGGAACTCGAATGCTTCGTCATCGGCGTCGACAAAGCAAACGAAAAGATCTCGCTCGGACTCAAACAGAAAGTCCAGAGCCCATGGGAAACCGTCGAAGAGCGTTATCCTGTCGAATCGAGAATCAAGGGAACCGTCGTCAATATCATGAATTACGGCGCGTTCATAAGGCTCGAAGAGGGTATCGAAGGGCTTGTCCACATCAGCGAAATGAGCTGGACCAAGCGCATTGCACACCCCGCCGACATGCTCAACCTGAACGAGGAAATCGAAGTCGTTGTGCTCGATGTAAACAAGGGCAAACAGGAGATATCCCTCGGCATCAAGCAGCTTGAAACCAATCCATGGACCGTCGCGGCCCAGAAGTATCCCCCCGGAACCATCGTTACCGCCAGGGTGACCAGCCTGACCAACTACGGCGCTTTTGTCGAGATCGAGCCCGGCATTGACGGTTTGATTCATATTTCCGATCTGAGCTGGACCAAGAAGTTTAACCATCCTTCTGAGGCTATGGAAAGAGGACGTGAGATCAAGTGCCTTGTGCTGGATGTCAACGAAGAGAAGCACCGTGTCTCACTCGGTATCAAACAGTTGACAGAGGACCCCTGGCTCAGGGCGATTCCTGAGAAGTATATTCCGGGACAGATCGTCAAGGGCACGGTCACCAAGCTGACGAATTTCGGCGTCTTTGTCGAACTTGAACCCGACCTCGAAGGCCTGCTCCACATCTCCGAACTTGCCGACCATAAGATCAACTCGCCCCAGGAGGTTGTCAACATGGGTCAGGAACTCGAGATCAAGATCCTTCGTGTAGACACCGATTCGCGAAAGATCGGGCTCAGCTTGCGAAGGGTCCAGTGGGCTGCAGAGGAACAGAAGAAAAAGTCCCAGGGACTGGCCGAAGAGCCCAGAGCTAAAATACAAGCCAGACGCGGCGGACTGGACGGCTCGCTCATGCCTGAGATGGCTATCGTAACGACCAGTCCGATAAAACAGCCGGAAGCCGGCGCAGAGCCGGAGGCAAAACCCGAAGAAGCCAAAGAGCAAACACAACCCGAACCGGAACAGGCACAGCCCGAACCGGAGCAGGCACAGCCCGAACCGGAGCAGGCACAACCCGAACCGGAACAGGCGCAAGCCGAAGCCGAACAGCAGGCACAACAGGAGACTCCCCATGTACCCGCGGAGGAGTCCAAGGAGACAACGGATGGTGAAAATGAAAATCCCGCCTCGGAGGATAAGCAGCAGGATTCGCAATAGGTCAGGCATCGAGGGATGGCTCCAAGCCATATACTCTAAACCTGAGCCTTCAATTTGCCGATAAACCATGGGGCGTACCATCGATAGTACGGCCGGTACGTCCCATAAAAAGGGCCTTTGCGACTGTGCGGCAAATCGGCTCACGTGGTACTGCAAACTGTAAGTTCGCCTGGGAGACATGTGTATGGCATTTGACGCGACAATAAGAGAATACCTAAAGGAAATCGACGAATCCCCCCTGCTGAGTTGGGAAGAGGAAAAGGAACTGGCCTATCGAGTCATTGAAGACAACGACCCCGAAGCCAGGGAACGCCTCGTCAGCAGCAATCTCAGGCTCGTCGTCAACATCGCAAAGAGATTCTCCGGCAGAGGTATGACCCTTGGCGACCTGATCGAAGAGGGCAATCTCGGTCTTATCCGGGCCGTCGACACGTTTGACCCGGAACACGGCGTGCGATTCAGCACATATTCTTCATGGTGGATCAAACAGGCAATCAAGAGGTCTATCCTGGCAAATGCCCAGCCCATTCATATACCAACCTATATGGTCGAGTTGATCAACCACTGGCGATATACGGCCTCTCGGCTCGAACCACAGTTGGGCAGGACCCCGACCGTTGAGGAAATGGCAAGCACCATGAAACTGCCTCTCCGCAAGGCCAAGGCTATTCAGGAGATTGTCTCCGTGGTAAACGCAGGCTTCCATGGAGACGGCACCCAGGAGAATCCCGGTCTGGATGAAACGATTCAGGATAACAAAGTCGCCTTGCCGGAGGACGTACTCGGCACCGACGAAGAACTCGAAAAAGCCGTTCGATTGCTCGAGGAAATCGATGCCAGGGAAGCCCAGGTGCTGAAACTGCGGTTCGGACTCAACGGACAACAGGCAATGACGCTCAAGCAAATCGGCAAAAAAATGAACCTCACCAGAGAAAGAGTTCGGCAAATACAGCGCAACGCCCTTGAAAGACTCAACGAACTGATGACCTCATAGCGGCATGGATACGACATGGAGGTTATTTGAATGTCAACAGAAACCCTGAATCTCAAAGCATACATTCGCGACATACCCGATTTCCCCAAAGCCGGTATATTGTTTCGCGATATCACGCCTTTGCTGGCGAACAAGACCGCACTGGCCCAGGCAGTCAGCGCCCTGGCAGAGCCCTTCAGGAACGACCGCATCGACTATGTTGCGGCGGTGGAAGCCAGGGGTTTCATTTTTGGGTCCGCGGTGGCAAAGGAACTCAACGCCGGTTTCATACCGCTGAGAAAAAAGGGCAAGCTTCCCTACACCACTGAATCGGTAACGTATCAACTGGAGTATGGCACAGATACCATTGAAGTTCACAGCGACGCCATGAAAAGCGGCGACATGGTGTTGATGGTCGATGATCTGCTGGCCACGGGCGGCACGATGAGCGCCGCCTGCCAACTCGTCAAAAAGCTCGACGCACAGATTGCGGGCCTGACCTTTCTTATCGAACTGACCGACCTGGCGGGCAGGCAGAAACTTCCTGACTATCCCATTCATACCGTCATGGCTTTTTGATCCATACACCGACAGGGCAAAGAAACCATGAGCCAACTCAACGTAAATATTCCACCCGTACCGGCCGGCCGTTACGCCATTCATATCGGAAGCGGACTCTTGGGCTCGGTCCTGGCGCAACTGGAAAAGGACTTTTCCCGCCTGAGCAAATTCGTCGTCACCGATTCCAACATTGTCGCCGCCGGCCATCTGACGACTCTGCTTGGAAAGGTTCAGGTTCCCACTTACGTTATCGATCCGCCCGGCGAGGGGTCCAAGCATATCGATACCGTCGTGTCAATCATCGAAGCCATGGAAAAGGCCTTCCTCGGAAGAGACACTATGATCATCGCATTGGGCGGAGGCACGGTGGGTGATATCGCCGGCTTTGCCGCCGCCATCTTCAAGCGCGGTGTCAAAGTCGCCCAGATCCCCACCACAACCGTAGCCCAGGCCGACTCCAGCGTCGGCGGAAAAACCGGTGTCGACTCCACCATCAGCAAAAACGCCTACGGCGCATTCTGGCAGCCGCAAGTCGTTTACATCGATGTCGAAACCCTCAAGACCCTTGACGACCGGCAGTACCGCTCAGGCCTCGTCGAATCCGTCAAACACGCCCTTATAGCCGATCCAGAGTATTTCGACTATCTCAAAGAGAATATGCCCGCCATACTCGACCGTGATCCGGATGTTCTCGAACAGGTCGCTTACACAAACTGCCGCATCAAGGCCGCCGTCGTCGCAGAAGACCCCACCGAGAAAAACAAACGCCGAATCCTCAATTTCGGCCATACCATCGGCCACGCCGTCGAATCGGCAAGCAACTTCAACCTCCTTCACGGAGAGGCAGTCGCCGTCGGAATAATCGGCGCAGAACTTATAGCCCGGAAGATGGGCTTTGCGACTCCTGACAGGCTAAAGCGGATACAAGAGGTGCTTGCGATGCTCTCGGCGCCCCAGAAAATACCTAAGGGCTTGCAAAAGGAAGATTTGTTTGATATTATCAAGAGGGATAAGAAAGCAGTCAATCAATGGCCTAAGTTCGTGCTGCTGGATAGAATCGGCCATGTGTATTTCAAGGACGGCCAGTGGGCACATGATGTCCCCCGGCAGATTGTTGACGAAAGCCTGGACCGGCTTTACCTGTAAAGGCTGGCCCTGTTGATTTCCCGATCGGGACACTGAGAGGAACAAGAATGTACAGAGAGGCAATTAAGGTTCTGGATTGTACCATCAGGGATGGAGGCCTGATCAATAATCATCACTTCACCGATGAGTTCGTGCGCGCCGTGTACAAGGCCCTGTCGCAGGCGGGAATCGACTACATGGAAATGGGCTACCGTTCCAGCAGACAGGTTGCGCCGCCATCGGAGTTCGGTGCATGGAAATACTGCGACGACGACAAGATCCGCGAGATAATCGACGGCATAGAGTCCAACGTCAAGCTCAGCATAATGGTCGACGCCCACCGCGTCGTCGAGCAGGAATTTGTCCCCGTCGACCAGAGCCCCATCGACATGATCCGCGCGGCAACCTACGTCAAGGACATCGACAAGGCCATCGCTCTGGTCAACAAGTGTCATGACCTCGGCTACGAAACCACCGTCAACGTCATGGCCATTTCCGCCGAGAACGAACACGACCTTATCGAAGCCCTCGATCAACTCGCCAAGACACCCACCGATACCGTCTATGTCGTCGACAGCTACGGCTACTTCTTTTGCGAGCAGATTGAATACGCAGTGAAACTCTATCAAGAGCATCTGCCCGGCAAGCGCATCGGCATCCACTGCCACAACAACCAGCAGTTGGCCTTCGCCAACACCATCGAGGGCATCCGGCACGACTGCAATCTTGTCGACGGCTCACTTTACGGCATCGGCCGGGGAGCGGGAAACTGCTGCCTCGAACTGCTCGTAGGTTTCCTCAAGAATCCCAAGTTCTGTATCGAGCCGATTCTCAAGGTCATACAGGACTATATGATACCAATGCGCGAGGAACTCGAATGGGGCTATATGATACCTTACGCAGTCACGGGATTCATGAATCAGCATCCAAGATCGGCTATCGCCATGCGCAAGACCGACGGAAAAGACAAGTACCTCGAATTCTACAGCCGGATACTCGACCTCCTCGATTGACGGGCCACCGCAAGGGGGGGATTCGACGCCCCCTCAAGACAATCCCACAGGGGTCGTGTGGCAGCCGCCGCAGGTGGATGGTGACCATTTCGCCATCGTCAATACCAAAGCCGCCATCCCGATGAATCGGGGCTTCGGCACATGCCGCCATTATTGTGTTTCCACCCATAGTGATTATTCAACAAGCCCACTGAGCCACTGCTCAACTACAACAATCAGGTCGCCCAGGTCGACACGCTTATTCTGATTCATATCGCAATCGTTGCACCAGCCCGGCGCGCGACATGTCTTGTTCCAGAAGCTCGCCACGATGCCAAAATCGCCTGTATTCACAACCCCGTCCGGTT
>SDBS01007336.1_pt1 | contig 10712 bp, 13 predicted proteins | sample 2277091 | NCBI WGS metagenome assembly SDBS01 (sample SAMN10404972, study PRJNA504765) | marine sediment metagenome | isolation source: marine sediment core GS10_PC15, 163 cmbsf | place: Arctic Ocean: Southern Knipovich Ridge | collected 2010 | reverse complement strand
CATGATTTGCATTTATATTTGTTTGCTATGCCGGATATATATGGCAAGGATAATTTTCTTGAGTTTGATGATAAAGATCCAGAGCAGCATCAGTTACTACATGATGCGTTTGAGATAAAGGCGGCTGGTAATCATTTATCTACAATCGTGGCAGGGAGAAGTGTGCATGCAATAAATCCGATGATTGGTGGCTTTCTTAAGGTTCCTACTCGCGAGGAAGTTGATGAGTCAATAAAGAAGTTGGAGGCAGTGCGTCCGGCCGTGCTTAGGTTAATAGAGGTATTTAAGAAGTGTGATTTTAAATTTGATCGTAAGACTCATTATATGGCGTTGGTATGCGACCCGTTTGGTTTTTTGGAGGGTGAAATTAAGAATGATAAAGGAAAAGTTATTACGGAGGCGAAATATAGGGATCATTTAGAGCATACGGTATTACCTTACTCGCAGGCGTCAGCTTATCAGTATGATGGAGAGTCATATATGGTAGGTTCTTTGGCTCGTCTTAACTTATCTAAAGATACTTTATATAAAGACACGAAGAAGGATGCAGAGAGTGCCTTGAAGTTATTTCCTTCAACAAATATTTTTCACAATAATTTAGCGCAAGCTATTGAGATATTGAATTCAGTTGATATCTCATTAGAGCTACTAAAGAGCACAGTTTTTGCAAAAGAAGCATTGGTTAAGCCGACGAGAAAGTCAGGCGTTGGGATAGGAGTAATAGAAGCACCACGGGGTACTTTATATCATAAGGTTGAGATTGGTGAAGATGGAAAAGTGGTTGAAGGAGAGATAGTGGTGCCAACGGGGCAAAACCAAATGAATATTGAATTGGATTTAGCGCATAGAATTGAAGAATTATTGCCGCAGGATTTAAGTAAAGAGGAAATTCAATTTGAAATGGAGAAGTTGATTAGAGCGTATGATCCTTGTATGAGTTGTGCGTCACACTTTTTGAAGATGAATTGGGAGCACGTGAATTGACAAAGTAATTGTTGGGTGTAAATATAGGGCATTGTTTGTTTTGTTCTTTGAAATTTTTGTTTTGACAATGGAGGTCTTGGGTGATGGAAAAGGTGCAAATTATTGTCCAGTTGATTTCAGAGAGTCAGAATTCATGGTGGAGGGCTAAGGCTTGGTTTTATGGCATATGGGTTTATCTTCTAGTGCACTTTCCTTCGGATCAAACTCGTCGTTATGAGATTAATGGGCAGAATGCTGGGCGGAGAGAGGTAGAGGAAATGTTAAAGGAAGGAGGAGAACAGTATCTTTTTGTTTGTGGTGAATTGGAGATTGTTCAAAGTATTGATAAGTTTCTTGAGGGTAAAGAGCAGCTTGATGAGCTTGTAAAGAGACCGCCTGAAATTCGCTTAGAGCCAACTAAAGTGAATTTGCTATTGTCTAGCGAAGCTGAAGTTGAGAGTGATGATGATATTTTGGTTAGCGCGGGAACGGCTTAATATAAAGCAGTGCGGTTCAAAAAAAACGAACCGCTTTTTTTATTTACCTTGCATTTTTTGTGGCTATGAGTAGTATTTTTTAAGGGGAAATTGTTCTTTTACTACTTATTGCAAAGGAGTAGATCATGCGGTTCATGCGTACAAAAAGAGTTTTCTTTCTAAAAGGAGAGGGCAGGGTCGAGGCTCCGCGAGAAGTTTGTCTAAACACTCTGTCAATTCCTGACAACTTGTTAATTCCTGACAACTTGTTAGATCCTGACTATTTGTTGGGTTCTGATAGTGTGTATGGTGTTGAGGAGTATTACATGCACTGTGTTAATGGTGGGAAGGAGACCAGAGGACGTTTGATATAGCGCCTGATTTTTGGTACTAGGCTGCTTGAGTGTGCTGAGTTGATTTCGGCTGGTTATTCGGGAGTTGCTGAGGTTACGGCAACGATAGCTGGTCTTAAGAAGCTTAGAGCTGAAGATACTCTTGTTCCTATTTTAGAAGAGGGTGTTATTGGAATATATGTGAGAAATAAACCTTCTTGGCCGAGAATAACTTAATTAAGTGCGAGGGGCTTGTGCTGACAATAAAAATTGTCAGCTTTTTTTATTTAAAATTTTAGTGATAGTGATTATAGTTTCTTTTGCTTTTGCTTGTTGGGGTAGGCCGATAATGGTGAAAGGAGGGAGTTTGTTTAATTTGGCTAGCCAGCGGAGATTAGTTAAAAGATCAAAGTCGTGCATGGTGATACGAGGGCCGCCTGAAAAGTCTTTTAGAGAAGTGAAGGTGGTAATTTTTTTTAGGCCATGAATGGTGTCTATAATGTTGAGGTGCTTTGGTAGGTCCCATTCTTCGTTGGGGTCCTTGATGATAAATTCTGTGTCGGGGAGGTATTCTTTTAGTTTTGGCAGTATTTTGAGTGGCAGTGAATCTTGTTCAAGGTCAGGATTACCAAATATCCAAACTTGTGATTTTGGCATATTATATTGTGTTATTAGCTAATGACAGGGAAAGATTGGTGTAGTGGGCGAGATCTTTTGCTTGTTTTGAAGTGATTATTTCGCAGGGCTGGTTCCAGTGAATGGAAAGAATGTCATTGACTGCTACTTCATCTATGAGGGAGCTTCCTTCAAGTTGTCTGATAATTTTTGTTGGTTGAGGGCTACCTAAAGTAAGTTGGTTGTTGGTGAGTAATAACGGTTGGCGTGAGACTGTTATGATAGGGCCGTCAACGGTTAGCACTTTACCGCAGCTTATACGACAGTTATCCATATTGTTTAGAGTGTTATTTTCATTTAGTTGATCAGTGCGTTTCCAAATATTAAAGACATGGAAGGAGTGGTGCATAAGTGCGCCGAGGGATAGTTTGTTTTTGAGGTGGTCGAAGGTTTTTGAATTAAGACGTTTTTTAAGGTGTAAGTTTTCAGTTAAGTGCTTGTAGAAAGCTTTAGGAGGAATTGTGTTGAGTAAGTTGTTGCCAAGCCAATAGGCCTCAACTACGAGATTGTTTAATGGGTCTTTAATGTGGTTGGCGTGAGCTATCTGTTTAAGGTAAGGGAAAAGTGTTTGAAAATTCTTTAGAATATTATTTAGACCCTGATCAGTTATTCCTTCATTTATATATGCCAAAACTTCACGGTTCATGTCTGGTCCGCACAAGTGGAGCCGATTAGGCCCGAAAGCATATCGGGCACATCGGGCAACTCCATCCATGGTGTTAAATTGCGCTGGGGGCTGTTGTTTGATTTGATTTTTGAGGATAGATTTTATTCGCACGAGAGATTAATAGGACGATTCCCCAGCTGATAAGCAAGCCGCTTAATAGTTGTGGTCCAGAAAGGGTGTGGGTAACAAAAATAGCAGTTAAGGCGTTAGTGATAAAGGTAGCTGGTATGAGAAGGCTGGCAACCAGGGTAGCGGGGGCGTATTTGAGGGCAGTATACCAAGTGAGAACGTAGCCAGTGAGTAGTGCTCCGGTGAGTAAAGCCCATGTTAGCTGAGCGGCGGATAGTTCTAGCATAATAGTGGTTTTTCCCTGAAGTAGTATTATGGCAAAGATAATTAAGGAGCCTAAGACCATGCGAGCGCTGGCGACAAGAGTACTGGAGAGATTTTTAAGAGCTTTTTTAGCGATAATGTTTTCTATGGCCCAGAGCAAAGTGGCGGCAAGAATCATTAATTCTCCTGTTCCAAAAGTAAATTTTGGTAAGCCGAATAAAACAAGGTTGCCACCGAATAGAAGAAGTAGAGCAAATAATTGTAGTTTGCCAACCTTCTCTTTGAGAAATGGTATAGCTAGTAAGGCGACCCAGATAAAGAGTGTTTTGTGAATGAAGACGGCGTTTACGGCAGGAATCATTTTAAGTCCGGTGAAAAAGAGGATAAAAGGAAGACTGCCGCCGATAATACCGATGGCAAGCAGTTTAATAACATCTTTTTTAGTGATTTTTTTAAGTTCGTGTCTTTTACGGACTGTACTAAAAAGACCAATTAGTAATACGGCAACAACAACATTTTTTAGAAAAGTAAAAACTACAGGATCAGATATAGTGGTAACGGCTATTTTTGCGAGGAAGGTATTGGTGCCGGAAATGACAGCAGTGGTTAAGGCTAGACCAATTGCATATTTTAGTTTTTTTGTCATGAGATAATGGTTTTAAGGTCAAAATTAGGATCAGATAGTTGTTCTTTTTTATCTGTGATATCAATATTTTTTTCGATGATTTGAGAAATTGGCCGCATGCTCTTTATTTCATTAATTAAGACTGCGCCAACAAGCTTGTTGTTAACGGCAAGCAACTGTGTGTGAGAGTTGTTCTTGGGATCACTGCGAGTAATAGTCTCGAATTCGTTTTTAGGTCTAACGTTGCCGATGAAAGTAACGCTAATGTCGAAGCCATGAGTTGTGTAGTAAGAAACAAAGGTGAAAGGAGTTGGTTCACCAACCATGTTTAAGGCAGCTATTCTGCCTTGTTCTTGGGCATTAACCCAATTGCCCAAGTGAACTATTTCTTGAGAAATGGGGTCGTTGAATTCTGTGGCGTCACCGGCAGCCCAAACATCGGGCATATTAGTTTTTAGGTTTTTGTCGGCTAGAATGGCTCGTTCGGTTTGAATGCCTGACTCATTTAGCCATTTAACATCACAAGTAGCACCAATGCCGCACATGATCATATCACAAGGTATTTCAGCTCCATCTTTAAGGATGATTCCGGTTACGTGATCTTCGCCAATAATTTTTTCTACTTCAGCATTGCGAATAATTTTAACACCGCTTTTTTTTATGGCTTCTTCGGCGATTTTGCTGGCAGTTCCATCAAGAGTTGGTTCCCAGAAGCGAGATTCACGAATGATGATAGTAGTTTCAGCGCCAGACATGTTAAGAAGGTTGGCCATTTCGAAACTTATAAAACCGCCACCGATGGTGATAGCTTTTTTGACGGAGGCGACTGCTTTAATAATGGCTTTGCCGTGATCAAGTGTGCGTAGATAGAAGATACCTTTTTTTTCAGCGCCGGGAATAGGTATGTGTCTGGCGTTGATGCCGATAGCCAGCAGCAACTTTTCGTAATTAATTTCAGTATTGTCATCCAGATAAACAGTTTTATTTTCTGAATCAAGTTTAATGGCTTTTTTCCCACCAATAAATGTGATGTTATTTTTTTTGTACCATTTTTTATCTTTAAGCCAGATCTGTTCGAAAGGAATTTTACCTAGAAAAAAGTTTGGTTTTGACAGCATTATGCGAGAGTACAAATAGTGTGGCTCGTCACTGATAATACTAATAGAGCTATCAGGTTTTTTTTGTCTGATAGTATTGGCAGCCGTAGTGCCGGCTACTCCGCCGCCGATTATGAGATAATCAATTTTTGGCATGTTAGTCTTCGGGAAATATCTTTTTGCCTTCTTTGTCGAAGAGCAAGATGGCTTTGGTGGGACAAGCTTGAGCAGAGGCTGTTAAAGCTTCATCGTCAACGGCGTTGGCGTCAACTACTTCCGCCTTGTTTTCATTATCAAGTTCGTATGTGTCGGGGGCAGCGGCCAAGCAGGTGGCGGCGCCGATACACAGGTCACGGTCGACGACGATCTTACCGATATTGGAACCTTCTTTTTCTCTTGGATATTCTTTTTGATTTGGCATATTATTAATAGTTAATTAAAAAATAGATAGTTAGCTTACTTAAGAATATTCTACACGTATTATTAATATAACAGAAAGAGGATAAGATGCCTGAATTGCCTGAAGTGGAAACAATAAGGACAGATTTACAGAAAGTTTTGTGTGGACAAAAAATTAGTGCTGTTCAAGTTAATAAGAGAAAATTGATAAAAAGTGATCCGCGGATGTTTGGTAGGAGTTTACAAGGTAAAAGAATTGAATCGATTAGTCGTCGAGGAAAGCTGCTGATTTTTAAATTTAAAGGAGTTAATCAGTATTTACTGGTTCATTTAAAAATGACGGGGCAGTTGATATATGTGGGGAGTAATAAGGTGGTGGCAGGAGGACATGGATATCCTTTGGTTGGTAAATTACCAAATTCTTACTCGCATATAGTTTTTTCGTTTGTTGGTGGAGCAAAATTGTTTTTTAATGACATGAGGCAGTTTGGCTATATGAAAATTGTTGATGATAAAGAGCTGGAAGAGGTGTTGGCCGGATATGGTATAGAACCTGTAACAGATGATTTTTCGTGGCAAGCTCTTTTATTGATTTTACGAAAGAGAAAAACAGCTCTTAAGAATGTTTTACTAGATCAAAAAATGATTGCTGGACTAGGCAATATTTATGTTGATGAGGCGTGTTTTGCGGCTGGAGTCAGGCCAATGCGCCGCGCAGATAGATTGAGCGAGGAAGAAGTAAAAAAGTTGGTTCGAGTTGTGAAAAGGATACTGAAAGCAGCTATTAAGTATAGGGGGACTACATTTGGTGATTATCGTGATGGTTTGGGAGGAGAAGGTAATTTCGTAAAAAAACTTCAGGTGTATGGTCGAGTGGGTATGAAGTGCAAGAAATGTAAGCAGGGGGTGATTAATAAGGTTAAGTTAGGAGGGCGAGGAACCAGTTACTGTCCGGTTTGTCAGCTTAGTTAAGAATGTTTTGCAAAGAAGGCAGGTAAAACATACCCTTTAAGTATGTTTAAACTTATTTTACCAGTTGAACCGTATGATGTGTTTGGTTATGAATTTGGTAGCAAGGTGGGGCGTTGGCTGGGCTTTAGAGCAACACATTTAGGTGATGATGCAGTGGTGCCGGCCGGAACGAACGTTAAAGCTATTGGAGACGGTGAAGTGGTGTGGTCAGAAGTGCGAGCGGGTAGTGAGGAAAAGAGAAATTGGGGCGGGATTGTAGTAATAGAGCATAAGTTTGAAAAAGAAGTCTTTTATTCTATTTATGGTCATTTGAAAGATTTAGAGGTAAGGGTGGGTGATAAGGTTGTTGTGAGTCAGAAGTTGGGCGTAGTGGCGGATTCATTAACGCCGGAGAATGGGTGGTGGAAGATACCTCACTTACATTTTGCAATATATACAGGACCGTGGAATGAAGAGATATTGCCGGGATATTTTAGAATATGGGAGCTAAGAACAAAGAAAAAATGGTGGAAGTCGCCAAAGGATTTCATTTTAAAGTATGAGTGAGGAGACAGAGTTAATAAAGGATCGGCTGGATATTGCGGAAGTGGTGAATGAATATTTACCGTTGAAGCGTACAGGCGGGTATTACAAGGCGTGTTGTCCGTTTCATCAGGAAAAGACTCCGTCTTTTGTGGTTAGTCCTGATAAGGGAATTTGGCATTGTTTCGGATGTGGTTCTGGTGGAGATGTCTTTTCTTTTGTGGAGAAAATAGAAAACCTTGATTTTGTTTCAGTGCTAAAAATGTTGGCAGAAAGAGCAGGCGTTGAGCTTAAAAAGCAGGTAGGGCAAAGCAGTGATAAACGACAGAGAATGTTTGATGTAATGGAATTGGCGACACGTTTTTATCATGAGATTTTAATGAATCAGTCTGCCGGTAAAAAGGCGAAGGAATATTTAGAAAAACGTGGGGTGCAAAAGAAAACAATGCAGACTTTTCAAGTGGGATATGCGCCGAAGCAATGGGACGTGCTGCAGAATTTTCTAAGAGCACGTGGCTATAGCCCACAGGAAATGTTAGCTGCAGGATTGGTCGGAGAAAGTCGTAAAAGCACACTATATGATAGATTTCGTGGTCGGATAATTTTTCCAATTAATGATTTACAAGGGCGGGTGGTGGCATTTGGAGGAAGAATTGTGCCGTGGCATGAAACGGGAGAAGAAGGAAAATATGTAAATTCGCCGGAAACAAAACTATATGAGAAAAGGCGAATTGTATATAATTTGGAGCGAGCTAAGCAGTTTTTGCGTCATGGTACTCCTTGTTTGGTGGTGGAGGGATATATGGATGTGGTTATGGTGGAGCAAGCGGGTATTAGTAATGTTGTAGCAAGTTCTGGGACGGCGTTTACGGAAGAACAAGTACAACAGTTAAAAAGGTTTACTCAACAGCTTCATTTTTCTTTTGATGCTGATGCAGCCGGCACGAAAGCGGCAATAGCGGCGACAGAAGTTGCATTGACGGCTGGTATGAGGGTAGCAACAGTTCTGTTGCCGGCAGGCAAAGATCCAGCTGATGTGGCTTTGCATGAGCCTGAAAAACTTAGTGAGTATCTTGAAAAGCCAAAATCGTTAGTGTCGATGTTAATGAGGAGATTTGAGAAAGTGAAAGATGGAGGGGAAAAGGAGAAATATTTGCAGGAGCTGTTGCCACTTGTGGCTAAAATAGATAATCCGGTGTATCAAGGGGAGATGGTGCAGGAGCTGGCGACGGTATTACATGTGCCTGAAGCTCATATTGTTAATCAATTACAACAGGTGACAGTGGGGGTAAAAGTTGATAGTAGTTTTAGTGAAGAGCAATCAGAAAAAGTGATTGTGTCGCCTGATAGACATTTGATGGGTTTGCTGGTGGCGTCCCCGGTTGTTCGAAAGGAGTTGTTTTCTGAACTTGAAGAGTGTTTTATAGTTGAAGAAGAGGCTAAAACGTTATATAAAGTAATGCATGGGTTGGCGAAGAAGGGAAAAAAGTTTATGAGTATGACAGCTGATGAATTACTTAAATATGTGCCTTCAGAGTTAGTTTCATATAGCGAAGGAGCTCGTCTTATGAGTGAAGAGAGAATAGCTAATTCTTCAGAGGGATCTGAGCAAGAAGGACGCTTGTTGTTGCGGGCATTAAAGAAACGGTATTTTAAAAGTAGACTACAGCAGCTGCAGGGGGATATTTTAAGGGGTAAGAAGCAAGAACAAGAAAAAGCGTTACGTGAATTTAAAAAGGTTACTCAGGAGTTGGCACAGGTTGCATAGTGGGTTTTTTGTTTGCTATAATTTGTTTTAATTGATTTTATGTGTATAGATAATAGGTATGCCAGTTCGTAAGAATACTACAAAGCGAAAAACTGCGAATAGTAAGCGAAAAAAAGGGACGGTAACGCGTTCACGTTCTTCGCGTGTACAAAAGAAAACAGCTACTAAGCAACGGCGTAAGGCAGCGAAGCCTAGGACGAAGCGTAAAAAGGCTACAGCGCGTAGAGGGAGGCCAAGGAAAGCGGTAAAAAAGGCTGTGGTGAAGAAAAAGAGGGCTCCAAGAAAAAAGCAGAAGCCGGCAGCGAGAAAACGAAAAGCAACGCAAACTAAAAGAAAGAGTCGACAGCCAGTGAAGAGAGCTGCGACTAAGCGGGCGCCGCGTCGTTCTAGGCGTGCAAAAAAAGAACGCCCAGAAGATGTGGTGGCTTCAGAGGTGGTACAGATTTTGTTTAAGAAAGGTCAGCAGACAGGGTTTATTACAGAAGAAGAGCTTTTACATGCCTTGCCGGAAGTTGAAGAAAATATTGAAGCATTAGAGGCAGTATATTCAGAACTTGAAGATAGGGGTGTGCGTATGGCGGAACCAGAGAGCAGCTTAATTGATTATGCCTTGCCGGAAGAACTACCGAATATGGGTAAGGGTGGTCGCGATCAGCAGAAGGGTAAGGGAGCGGATAATTTGATTGATGTAAGCACTATTTCTGGTGATTCAGTGCAAATGTATTTACGTGAAATTGGAAAAGTGCCTTTGCTTACAGCAGAGGAAGAAGTTGAATTAGCTAAGAGAATTGAACAGGGAGATGTGGAAGCGCGTAAGCGACTAGCTGAAGCTAATTTACGTTTAGTGGTTTCAATTGCTAAGAAATATACGGGGCGTAAAAATTTATCGTTGTTAGATTTGATACAGGAAGGAAATATGGGATTATTTAGAGCAGTGGAGAAGTTTGATTATAGGCGTGGGTATAAGTTTTCAACGTATGGTACGTGGTGGGTTCGTCAGGCTATAACAAGGGCTTTGGCTGATCAGTCTCGGACAATTAGAATTCCGGTTCATATGGTGGAGACGATTAATAAGTTTACACAAACGCAACGTCGGTTGCTGCAGGACTTGGGGCGGGATCCTTTACCAGAAGAGATAGCGACGGAAATGGAATTGCCGGTGGATAAGGTGCGTCATATTATGCGTATTTCACAAGAAACGGTATCTATAGATGCGTCGGTAGGTGATGATGAGGAAGATTCAGCGTTAAAGAATTTTATTGAGGATGAAGAGGCGGTAACACCGCAACAGGCGGCTGGACGGGAGATTTTACAGGAGCATGTGGATGAAATATTGTCTGATTTAACACCACGAGAGCAGAAAATTTTGGAGATGAGGTTTGGTATTAAGGATGGTCTGAATCATACCTTGGAAGAGGTAGGACGAGAATTTGATGTTACTCGAGAGAGAATTCGCCAAATTGAGGCGAAAGCACTTGAAAAGATTCGAGATCATCATAAAATTAGGAAACTTAGGGATTATTAATGTATATTTATGAGCTATGAAAGCAAGCTTTATTCTTATTGTTGTTTTAGCCGCGGTAGTGGCAGCCGGTGGTGTTTATTTGTTTCGGCCGGAGCCGGAGATAGAGAAACAAGCTCAAAAAATTATGGTAGAGGAACCAACGCCAATTGATGATACAAAACCTTGGCCACCGAGGCCACAAGGCTTTGCTGATATTGAACCTATTAATGAAGTAGTGCAGGTAACTTTAAAGACATCCATGGGCGATATTGACATTGTATTAGATGGACCACGAGCGCCATATACGGTGGGTAGTTTTGTAAAATTGGCTAAGAATGATTTTTATGATGGGACGACGTTTCATCGAGTAATTGAAGGT
>SDBS01007335.1_pt1 | contig 10714 bp, 11 predicted proteins | sample 2277091 | NCBI WGS metagenome assembly SDBS01 (sample SAMN10404972, study PRJNA504765) | marine sediment metagenome | isolation source: marine sediment core GS10_PC15, 163 cmbsf | place: Arctic Ocean: Southern Knipovich Ridge | collected 2010 | reverse complement strand
CTCCGACCAGGCCTATCCCGTCAAGTTGACGATAACGAACAACGCTCCCGAGGCGCGGCAGCTGGATGCCAAGAAGGGCCTGCGGATGTGGGTCTTTTCGGAAGAGGGCGTGGAGGAGAAGAAGGTTAAGGTCAAGCTACCGGCGGAACTTGCCGCGGGCGCCTCGGAGGTCGTCGAGGGCGACCTTTACAAATGGGGATTGCCGAAGGAGGAGCGGCTCTTTATGGTCGCGTTCGACGTCGGCCTGGCCGGCGAATATGGTTGCGAGCTGGCGGCCAAGTACGCCGAGCTGAAGGGCCTCTCGCCGGCGATGGTTCCCGACCACTTCCTCGAGCCGTTCGAGGGCGGCGCGGCGACGGCCCCGGCCTTCGCCTTCCCGCACAGGCCCGTCCCGGATTATCCGTTCCCCATGCCTATCGAATAGGACGATATAGCGTAACGGCGGGCGGTGTTGATTAACTAATACCGCCGCGCCGGTGCCTGGAAAATGAATCGTCCGCCACCGGCAGCAAAGCCGCCCCTCGGGGCGGCTTATTAGGGGAGCTTTGTGGGAAATGTTTTTATTGCCGGCGTTTACCTGACCGCGTTAACGCTTACCGCGTTGGGAATTTGCTCGTGCCGGAACGGCGTTTACGTTTATGCGGGACCGGACCTCTATAGTATAGAAGAAATAGACGGCGAGGTAGAGGTTCGTTGGACATGTATGAACCCGGTAACTACTATTACCAGATATAAGTGGAACGACCAAAAAGCGGGATGGGATTTCGAATTCGAAGACCGCGTTACCAGTTCTTTTAATTACGTAGATACGAAAAATTTGATACGGGGTAATATTTACGGTTACGTAGTATATGATAATATAGAATACTCGGGAATGAGGAGTGTAAAATATAAGGGTTCCGACACAAAAAAGGAGGAGGCGTAGCTGGCGGCCGAGCTTGCGCCGGGGGTTTTCGTAAGTTGTCGAACGCGACCTCATGGCGTAACGGATACGGGTTCCAGTTAACTAATATGGTCGCGCCGGTGCCAGGAAAATGAATCGTCCGCCACCGGCAACAAAGCCGCCCCTCGGGGCGGCTTTTATTATCCCATATTCAGTTAAGGAAAGCGTCCGGCCGGCCGCGTTTTACCCTTGACGCGGCGGCGGCGAGAGTGTATTTTTATCTTAAACGTTTAACTTTACGCGGGAGCGGAAAAATGATGAAGAAGTTAGTAGTAGCTTTTACGCTCGCGGCCTTGGTCGCGGCAGGCGGCGCCTACGCCGCCCTCGGCGACGTAATCTCGTCGTTCCCCCTCACCGGCAACATCATGGCGCACGCCGTGGCCTGGAACGGCCAATACCTCGCCGTCACCAACTACCACTACGGCGGCGACCGGATGTGGCGCCACTACACGACGGCGGGAAGCCTGGTGGGTTCGTTCGACCCGCCGCGGGGGCCGTACAGCCCGGTGCAGTACGGCGCCGAGTTCGACGGGACGTACTACTGGGGTTCGGACCTCTTCCAGCAAAAGTACGTCTACCGCTTCACGACGCAGGGTTCCACCCTCTCGTCGTTTCCGGCGCCCGACCCGAGCGGCATCGCCTGGGACGGCTCGCACCTGTGGATCATGTCCCTTTACGGCGGGACCGTCCGGCAATACACGACGGAGGGTTCGGTCGTAAAGTCGTTCACCGTAGCCCCAATCAACAACGGCTACGACATGGCGTGGGACGGGACGTACTTATGGTGCGCGAACCGGCCCTCCGCCGGGCCTTACTACATCTTCAGCTTCACGACGGACGGGTCCGTCGTCGCCTCCTTCCCCTCTCCCGGGAACTTCACGACGGGCTGCGGTACCGACGGCCGCTACCTCTGGCTCTCGGACAACGTCGCCCCAAAGTACGTCTACCAGGTGGACGCCGAGCTTACGAAGGACGTCGCGCCCGCCTCCGTGGGTAGGATAAAGGCGCTCTTCCGCTAGCCGGAACCGGAGCTCCACAGCCCGCTCGCGCTCGAGTGCGAGCGGCGGCGCGGATTTCCGCGTCGCGAGAGAATAGTATAGAGTAAAGGCCGCCCCGGAGGGCGGCCTTTCCGTCGCCGTCGTAGCTAGCGGAACAAAGCCTTCACGCGCCCGAGCGAGGCCGGCGCGACCGCCACGCCCTCTACGAGCTTAGCCGCGGCGCCGTTATGTATTAACTTATCGTTGGGCCAGGTCTTGCATTGGACGAAGGCCGTGACGCCCATATTGGCCGTCTTCCATCCGCTCTCGAGGTTGAAGACGTGGGAGAATTCCTCTTTCTGGTTGGCTTTGGTAATCGTCACGTCTCTGGTAATCATCGCGCGCTCGACGTAGCGGTGGGTCTCGGAACTTTCTACGACGTCGGTTTCCCACAGCGCGACGTGGCAGACGTTTTCGGAAGGAAGGTCTTCCTCCAGACGAACGCGCACCTTGACCGAGGCGTGGCCTTCGCCGAAACTATTCGTGAGGAAGGTTACGGTCAACGGGCTCGCGACGACCTTGCGGGTGTTAAACAGGAGGAGGTAGTTGTTGTAGGTTTGCGCGTTGCCGCCGCTGTAGCGCCACCGGCCGTCGACGTGTGACACCGGGATACCCGACTCGTTGTAATAGCTCCGCCAACGGGCCGCACCTTCGGGAGTACTTAGCGGGCCTTTGGTGTGGAAGGCTACCGGCGCGATTTTTTCTAAGCCTTGTTCCGATACCAGTTTGCCCAGGGCTGCATCTGCCCAGTGGCAGTACCCTCAAGGGATGCCGGAGAAGAGCTCGAACACGACGACGCGCGGCGCGCTCCACGTCGGCATCGCGCACGCCGCCACTACGGTTACGATTAAAATTTTCCACATACGCGCCCTCCTTTATGATGGCCAAATTACGTTTACATATTAAATGCAACGGCTCGGCGCGTCAAGCTGTATTTTGGCCCAAGCCGAAAAAGCCGCCCCTTGAGGGGGGGGCGGCTTTTCTATGAGAAGGCGCTCGGCCTCATATAAAGTGAGAGAGCCGGCCAAAAGGACAGCTCTCTCGGTATAGGGAGGGAGGGTTCTTGTGTACAAATAGTAGGCCTTACGAAAACGATTTCCCTTACCGTGCGTATTATAACCTATTTCGTCATAAATAGTCAAGGAAAAAATAACGCGGCCCGCGCTCGACGAAGCGGTACTTGCGGCCGGCGCCGGAGCTTTCGGCCCGGGCGCAACCGAAAGCCGCCCCTTGGGGGGCGGCTTTTATAAAAGGAGGTAGTTAGCGTTTAGCGAAACAGCGCCTTGACGCGGCCTACCGAAGTGGGGTCGACGGCGTGGGCCGACTCGAGTGTAGTGGCCCGGGCGTTCTTGATCTCTTTGCCGACGGGGTCCTGTACCCAGACGGATACTCCCAGGTTGGCCTCGTTCCAGCCGGCCTGAATAGTAAACTCGTGGGTGAATTCCTCGTTCTGACCCTGGCCCGTAATGGTAACGTTTTTGGTGGTGAAGGCGCGCTCGACGAAGCGGTAATTGCGGCCGCCGTAACTCATGTTGTCTTCCCACAGGACGATGTGGCAGACGTGGCCGGCGGCGATGGCCTCCTCGAGGTCGACCTTTACCTTGACCATGACCTTGCCGCCGCCGTACTGCTTTTGTAAGTATGTTACGGTCAGCGGCGATTTGACGGCCCGGCGCATATTAAAACCGCTCATGAACCACAGGTACTGCTGCTCATTCGTCGGGTACGCGCCGCGGTGCATCATGATGCCGTCTGCCCACGCCGTGGGGTAGCCCGTCAGGCCGTAATAGCCCGCACGTGCGCCGGCTTCGCTCGTGTACCACTCGCCGGTGTACGAGCTGTGCCAGGCCACCGGAACGAATTTGTCGGGGCCCTGCTCGTTGTAGATTCTATCCATCGCGTATTCTGCGCGAGGACAGTATCCTCACCACGTCGCGGTGAAGAGCTCGAACACCACGCCTCGCTCCGCCGCGAGGAGAGGCGTAGCCGCCATCGCTAAGGCGGCGAATAACAGAACCGTCTTTTTCATTGTAACTCCTTTCTCGAAATATTTTTAATTATTTCCACTTAGATTATAAACGTGTTTCGGCTGGAAGTCAAGGCCTAGCGAAACAAAGTTTTGACGCGCCCCAGCGACGTCGGCTCGACGGCCACGCCCGGCACCAGCTTGGTCGCCCGGCCGTTGAGAATTTCGCGCGTCGCGAATTTCTGGACGAAGGCCGAGACGCCGAGGTTGGCCTTGTTCCAGCCGGCGCCCAACGTGAAGGTCCGCTTGATCGTTTGCGCCTGGCCCTTTTTCGACACCGTGATAAGCTCGTACTGCGCCATGCGCCGCGCGACGAAGCGGTACGTTTTGTCGCTCACGACTTTGTCTTCCCAGATTACGATGTGGCACACGTGCCCCTCGGCCAGGTTCTCCTCGAGCTTTACCTTTACCTTCACCGAGGCGTGGGTGCCGGCGTAGGAGTTGGCTTCGAACTCGACCTTTACCGGGCTCGACACCTTGCGCCGGTTTTCGTATATCGCCAGGAATTGGCTGTACGTACCGGACGAGCCGCCGACTACGCGCTCGGTGCCGTCCATGACGCACGTCGGGTACCCGCCCGCGCCGTAATACGACATCCTCCCGCGGGACTCGGTGGTGTAATACGGGTCGGTGTTCGAAGAATGCCAGGCCACCGGGACCCAGTTCGTAAGCCCCTTCTCGTCGGCTATCTTACCGAGGGCTGCATCCGCCCACGGACAGTATCCTCACCACGTGGCGGTGAAGAGCTCCGCCACCACGCCGCGGGGCGCGGCCAGCAAAGGCGTTGCCGCGAGCAACGTCAGCGCTATCGCCGTCAATATTTTCCGCATGATGAAATTCCCTTTCCGGTGGTTCATTACCGATATAGTCATATTTATACTCTGTGAGTCTAACCCTATAACTTTTAAAAGTCAACAATAAAATAATTCCTCCGGCGGCGCAAAAAAAGCGCCCGGAGGAGCGTTTTCGTCCGGATGGCTGTGGGGAGCGCCCGACGGTACGGCGCGCTGTCGTGCCCGCGCGCTTGCCGCGCCGTCTCCGCCGATTATAAAGTAAGAAAGCCGCCCAAAAGGACGGCCTTCTCAGTATAGGGAGGGAGGGTTCTTAGTTACTAATGTTCTTTTCTTCGCTTCTTTAAACATTGTAACAAATCGCAGCTATTAAGTCAAGCAAAAAAAACACGTTTGGCCGGTCCGGCGGAATATTTTTTTGGGGCCGCCGGGCCCCCGTTTAGCGGGCGGCGGGGCTCGAACCCGCGACCCTCAGCTTGGAAGGCTGATGCTCTAGCCAATTGAGCTACGCCCGCGTTTATTTTGGGGAGGGGAGGATTCGAACCTCCGAAGGCGTACGCCAGCAGATTTACAGTCTGCCCCCGTTGGCCACTTGGGTACCTCCCCGTCATCTCCTCTAAGCCGGCGGCGGGATTCGAACCCACGACCTGCTGATTACAAATCAGCTGCTCTAGCCTACTGAGCTACGCCGGCGCGTCGACGGGTATTATATATTATAAGGCCGCGGCCGTCAAGCGACGCGGGAATTATTTTCGCGCTATTCGGCGGGTCCCCGCTTCGCGAGCGGGCGTCGTCGGCCGCGTTCGGTTTCCTGATTTTATTAGTTTTGATTATTCGGTAAAGGGAGTATTTTTTCCTTGACAACGGCAGTTCTCTAATATCTATATAGGTGGGTTTAAGGCTAAGGATCTTGAGCGCTTCGTTATCGGGATCTATCGGTGGGGCCCAAGGGAGAGAAATGCCTGAAAATAAAAAACGGCTGCTGTCGGCGTAACTGCCGCGGTGGCCGTATTATATTTAATCTAACCTGGAAGGAGCGATTATGATTAAGAAATACTTTTGGCCGGCGCTCGCGGTGGTATGTTTCGGCGCGGTTATAATTTTAATGTGCCGGATAGATTTCAAACCCGTATACGGCGCCTCGGGCGATGGTACCCTGATGTTTCAACTGCAGCCGGAATCGGGAAGCCGAGAGGACCGTATTTCTCGAGGTTTAGCGTACGACGGGACTTATCTATGGTATTTGGACGATTTCATAAAAGAAACGGATTGGCCGCCCCCTTACGGAACCTATATATACCCGACTGCGTATAAGCTTACCACTGCGGGGTCAATCGCTGGTTCTTTCACTGCACCGGGAGCCGGTCCTGGCGAAACTACTTCGCATACAGGCCTCGCGTGGGACGGTTCGAGCATTTGGGTTTCCATCGCTGGGAAAAAGGAGATATGGGAACTAGGAGGCGGCGACACGCCGATATCCACGGAAAATTGGTTCCCTTACGACATGACTTACTACGGCGGGTACTTGTACGAGATCGACGGTAAAAGCGGATGGGTATATAAAATCAACACCGGAACGGGCAATACGGTAAGTTCATTCCCGGGGCCGAGCGTTACGGAAGAAAAGTATTTCGGCTTGGCTAACGACGGAACGTATATGTATATAGGTACGTACGGCCGTAACCCCAAGATATACAAGTACACGTTCGCGGGTACCGCGGAAACGGCGTACGCGGCCCCCTGTGGCCATCCCCTAGGCCTAACGTACGACGGCACGGATCTTTGGTGCGTTGACGACGAAACCGAGAAATTCTGGCGGTTCGAAAAATAAAGGAGTGAAGAAATGAACGGGCTCAAAACGACAATCGCCTTAGCTTTTATATGCGGCGTTTTCGCAGCGCCCGGTATCGCCGATACGGTTCAGGAGACGTTGACGTTCTCCGAGGCGAACCTCGTATTCTCGGAAATTACCGAGGGCGAAATGACCTACGACCTAGTCAAATACGGTGATAATAACGCTCTGTACGGCGCCCCCGGGGAACCCCAACTCCCGGTTCTGGGCTACAGTTTCAGCATACCTTTTGGCTCGACCGTGACGGCCGTCGAGATAACCTCATACACATCCGACACAGTAGAGGACCCTTACTACCTGTACCCGGGACAAGAGCTCCAGATAATCGGCTACGGCGACCCATTAGACCCGTCCGAACAGGATTGGGAGTTCACGCCCGGCCTAGAGACAATATACACCTCTGACGAGCCTTTTCCGGCTAATATACTCGAGGACGCGGGAACCGGCGAATCACGCGGGCATTTAATGGCGGATTTCCGGCTTTTCCCGTTGCAGTGGACGCCCGACGAAGAGGAGCTAACGCTTTATACCTCGGTAACGGTGCAGGTAACGTATACGCTTCCCGGGTCACCACCGGATGCGGAAAGGTATGAATGGCCCGATGCCTACGACCGATGGAGCGAAATGGTCGAGGAACAAGTACTTAATCCCGACGACGTCATCGGTAACCGCGAACCGGTTAATTACGTCGACGTGATGGAATGGGGCACCGAAACAGAAAACGGCGAGGAGATCCCGTGGGTCAAACCCGCGGAGTCGGAATATTACACGTACAACCTCCCCCAAGAGGTGGAGGGTTACCTCGACCCCGCCAACGAAGCCGAACGCGTTTACCCGTTTCCATTCATCGTCATCACCAACGAAAAATGGTGGACCGGCCCGAACGCATACAAGGACCAAGGCGACGTGGAAGGCGCGCTGCAGGATTTCTTCAATTGGAAGATGCGTAAAGGTGAGCCCTTACACATCGTTATGGTAGACGACATCGTTTATAATTGGGAAGAAGGTGACGACAAACAAGAAAAGATCCGAAACTGGATGAAGGCCGTCGTCGACGTGTACGGCACCGAGAAGTTCTTCCTCGTCGGCGATACCGCTATGCCGACGGACGCATACGAAAATAATTGGGACGAATGGGGCCGCTACGGCGTCGTACCTTCGCGTTATTTATGTACTAGTACGGATGTAAAAGCTCCTAAGGGTGTATCCGACCTTTACTATACTTGCCTCGAGGGAGACTGGGAGCCGGAGATGGTGGGCGGCGTTGGTTATTGGGGAATCGAGGGTTCCGAGCCTCCTTCGCTTCACCCCACCGTTTTCGTTGGGCGGGTTCCTATCGGCGACGTTGACCCCCCCGAAGGACCGGGCGAACCAACCGAGGCGGAAAACGAGACTGCGAACTACGTCGCGAAGCTAATAAAGTACGAAACCGACCCTCCCAGCGGATACGTGAACGACGTGTTGCTGGTGGGCGCCGATTTCAGTATTTTTTATAATCATTGCTCCGAACTTAAAAATAAATACTTCTCGTCGTGGTCTACGACGGAGGTATACGAACCCCAAGTTCGGTATCCCAACTACCCGAGGCCGCACCACGTTTACGACGCGTTGGAAGACGGCCCGGGGATTACCTTCTTCGCGACGCACGGCCACCCGCTGTGCTACTATATCTTAACGCACGGTATCGAGTTCGGCCCCGGCGAGTATATACAGGAATTCGCGATTGACGAGGGCGTGCCCGTGACCAACACTATGGTGTTTGCGCACGGCTTGAAGAAAGTAAATGTCGGGAATAAATACGGCCTCCAATTCGGCTACGCGTGCAGCACGTTCAAGTACGATTGGCGTAACCTCGAAAGCGAGGAGTGCCTTGGCGAGGAGTTCCTGTGCGACGACTACGGCGGCGGGGTTACATACATAGGCAATACCTTGCCGGCGGGAACTAACTGTTTCACTATGGCTAACGACTACCTATTCGACTATCTTCTGAATAAGGGTATGTACGATGTCGGCCGCGCGGTCGCGAAAACGCGAACCGATTATATGAAAAATACGAAAGACTATTATCACGGTTATATATTGAACTTGGGCGGCGACCCGACGATGGAGCTGTGGACCGCGGAACCGGCGCCGTTAGACATAGACTACACCTGGTCGGCGAACGGTTCTTATAAGACGATCACTGTAACGGTGACCACCACCGGGGACCAGGTAGTACCGGGCGCGAAAGTGTGTTTATGGCAATCGATGTACTACCTGACGAATACGACCGGCAACCAAGGTAGGTGTACCTTCGAGGACATCTTGCACGACTTCTCCGACGGTAAGCTTACCGCGACTAAGCACAACTACAAACCGGCCACTGAGGATAACGTATCTATAGGCGGTGATTAACGCGGCGAAGAAATTACTAAGCTTCGTAACGTTATTCGCTTGCCTTAGCGCCGCGTGTTACGGGACGCCGATATGGAAGTTATACGCCTCCTATCCGACGCCCGGGCCGAATCCCCGGGGTTATTGGAGCTCGCACCCAGAAGCGGGTTATATCGTTTTGGATGGCGCCAACCCGTACGTCTTTCGTTATTGGTGGAGACAAAGTTCGGTACTTTCGAGTTTCCCGGCGCCGGGAGGCGCCGGCGCTTGGGGAGTTTTGTACCTCAACCCGACGTTTTATATTACTAATAACCAGACGTCGTGGATATATACGGCGACGAACGAAGGTTCAGTCATCAGCTCTTTCCGGTGCCCGTTCGACAACCCGGCGGACTTAGATTTTAAGGGGTCCTTCCCGCCAGGCTTAATGGTCGCCATCCCGGGCCGTAACTTAATCGCGCTTTTAGACCGGACGACGGGCTCGCTCGTAGGTACGTACGCCGGCCCCGGATCGCGGCCTATAGGCTGCTACGGCTACGCCCATTTATATATAGCTGACGCGGGGACCTATACGGTATACGAGGATGGGATACCGATGATAACGGGGATACAAGCGCCCGTAGGTTTTAGTGGTACCTGGTACGGGACGCCGCCTTACGACGTACATTTATACGTCGTCGATGACGCTACAGACCGTTACTATTATTATACGCGTGCTTCCGAAGTGGTCGTTTGTCCCGCCTCCCTAGGCCGCGTGAAGGCGCTGTTTAAGTAGCTTCGATTACCGCAGTAGAACGCCTGTCTAGAGAGAGCTTCGTATCACGGTGAAGGGAAAGGAATGAAAAGCCTAATATGTTTCGTAATCGTCGCGTTTGGGGTAACGACCATTACGGCGTCGGCGGATTACGTTTACGAAGGCCAATGGGGTTCCGAGGGAACGGGTAACGGGCGATTCAACACGCCTCGCGACGTGGCTTTAGCACCCAACGGAAACGTTTACGTTGTCGATACTTACAACAACCGCATCCAATATTTCACCGCGACGGGCTCTTACCTCGGTAAGTGGGGAAGCCGCGGTACGGGTAACGGTTATTTCAACTACCCCGAGGGAGTAGCAGTAGCGCCGGGCGGCAACGTCTATGTTGCCGATACCCAAAGGCACCGTATACAGTATTTTACGGCTGCTGGCTCCTTCCTGGCTAAATGGGGTACGGAGGGGACCGGGGACGGTCAATTCGACCGGCCCATTAGCGTGGCGGTCGCCCCTAACGGCAACGTTTACGTTGCAGAATACTATAACCACCGCGTCCAATACTTTACCTCGAGCGGTTCCTTCTTAGGAAAATGGGGTTCATATGGCACCGCATGGGGCCAGTTTAATCAGCCCCACGGCCTTGCCTTCCTATCGACCGGTTCTCAGGTCTACGTCACCGAAGCTTCGAACCATCGCCTCCAATACTTTACCTCGACGGGAAGTTTCCTCGGGATATGGGGCTCGCAGGGTAGCGGCGACGGCCAATTCTACAGGCCCAGCGGCGTTGGGGCCTCGCCGGTTGGCCGGATTTTCGTTGCCGATACGTATAATAATCGCATCCAATATTTTACGCCGAGCGGGTCCTTCCTCGGCAAGTGGGGTACCCGGGGGTCTGGTAACGGCCAGTTATATTGGCCTCTCGGCACCGCCGTTACGCC
>SDBS01007334.1_pt1 | contig 10714 bp, 18 predicted proteins | sample 2277091 | NCBI WGS metagenome assembly SDBS01 (sample SAMN10404972, study PRJNA504765) | marine sediment metagenome | isolation source: marine sediment core GS10_PC15, 163 cmbsf | place: Arctic Ocean: Southern Knipovich Ridge | collected 2010 | reverse complement strand
CCTTACCTTTAGAGCTTATATTCCTGTATTCCTGTAAATTAGGGAGATTTTGTAAGTAATTTAATGAATAGGATATTAAAAGTATTTCTATATTAAAATAAAAACATTTATTATATCTTATTTATTGGTTTATTTATGGTTTTGCAATATAAAATTAAAACTGAAAAAAGATGGAAAGATTATCCTGGAAAAGATAAGTTAAAAACTTCTGTTAGTAAGTGTGATTTTAGATTATTGAGTGAAGACAGGAGCAAAGTTCTTGTTAAAAAAGCAGGTTATGCAAAAGTTATGAAAAGGTTCAGGCAGATTGAATTTTTTAAGCATAGAGGGGGATGAAATAACAATATCACTAATTTTGCAAGATTATAAATATAAGAAATCAACAAATAAAAAATGCCTACAAAAAAACAAATTGCTGCTTTTAAAAAACAAGGGCAGTACCCCAGGAAAACCGAAAACTGGCTGAGATACAGGCAAAAAGAGCCTGGAAAATTTTCTGAAAAAAGTTTTAGAAATGTTCTTCTGTCTCATACAAAATATAAAGGGAAAATAAAAGGGCAAAGAGCAATAGTTGGAAAACTAAAGAAAACAGGAAAATGGGTTATTCAAAGTATACTAAAAAAACGAAAGCTTAAAAAGGAAAAAAATAGTTAAATATCCCCAAGTTATAGATAAAAATGAAAATAACAAGCCTGGATTTTAAACAAAATGAAAAAATTCCTGTTAAATTTACAGGTGATGGGGATGATATTAATCCAAATTTAGAAATAAGCGAGATTCCTGAGAATGCAAAAAGTTTGGTTTTAATTATGGACGACCCTGATGCTCCTGCAGGAATTTGGGTTCATTGGTTGGTTTGGAATATTTCTCCTAAAACAAGAGAGATTAAAGAAAATACTGTTCCTAAAAATGCTGTGCAAGGAACAAACAGTTGGGCAAGAAATGATTATGGAGGACCAGCTCCTCCAAATGGAACACACAGATATTTTTTTAAAATATTTGCTCTTGATACTGAACTTAATTTGCAAGAAGGAAGCAGCAAAGAAGAATTAGAAAGAGCAATGCAAGAGCATATTACTGATAAAGCTGAGTTGGTTGGGTTGTATAGGTAGCAATAATTCTCCAACTACTACTTTAAAATTACTTGTAACTACTTTTCAGATTTCCTGTATATAAATATAATCAAACTGAGAAATATACTTTTCTATATAATTTTATATTTAAAGAAAGAAGAGCTAAGATTAATATAAAAGAGGCAAAATGATAATTGAAATTTCGTTTGGATTAGTCGGGGGATTAAATTTTACATTAGAAAAATCATGGGAGACATTTAAATATATTATGACAAAATATCCTCAGGCAACTTGGGGGAAAATAGTGGATATGAAAAAAGGAATTGGGAAGTATATTGTTGAGATTCAATAGTTTTTTAGTAATTCTCTAAATTTTTAAGTTCTGCAGATGATTAGTTCAAGAAAGCACCTCATTCTTAAGCAATCACATCTTTTTTAGAGCATTATATTTTGTAAATTATTATTAGAGATTCTTATAAGTTAATAATATAACACTCCCCATCCATTAAGTTGTTAAAGAGTGTAGAAAAAGTCAGCAAGAGGATGGGGAGAGTTTGCTATTCTATATATTAAGGAGGGGCGTGCTCTTTCATCTTATGGTGTGTTCATAACTGACCAGATACATGCTATCAAACGAGATATTTGAAAAAATTCAGCCATCATTTTGTTGATAAGTCCTGTTAAAAAAATATGAACTTGTTTTTTCCTCCTTTTAAATCTTTATAAATATCCCAAATAAAAACACTTTATAAACAGTCAGAAGCAAAAATAAATACATAAGATATATAGTAATTCTCTATATTCCCTTACACAAAACTTTAAATAAATGAATGGAAATTTAATTTTATGGATATATACTCTTATTTATATAATTTTATTGCACAAAACAAGGACTTATTCAGGTTTTTTTATTCTTTTGTAATAGCCCTTATCTGCCTTGTTATTGTTATTAAAACTGACAGGCTTTTCAGGATAAGCTCTCATCAAGGGATTAGATATTTCAGAAATGCCTTCTTTTTTTATGGGCTTGGTTTTATATTTAGATATCTTCTTGCAAAACCAATTTATTTTAGTTTAATGAGGCCTGTATTTGAGTTTTTTATGATTATGGGCGGATTTTTCTTATTTTATAGTCTTTTATGGAAAAGATTTGAAAGCTCTAAAGATGTTAGTTCATTATTTAATTCCAAAATTATTGTTTTTTACGCTTTAGCGCTTATAATTGTGGTTTTGGATTTTTTATGGGCTTGGTATAATTTTATGTTTTTTTCGCAAATTATTTTATTTGGCCTTGCCAGCATAATAAGTTATAAAAATTATAAAAAGGGCAGAGGGCAGCACAAGTTCCTTAAACTGTATTTTGTAATAATGGTACTAAGCTTTATTGCATGGAGCTTAAATTTTATTTTTGCTTATTTTTTGGGCGGGCGTTTGAGATGGGTGGCAAATATTTATTTTCTTAATATGCTTGTCTTTTTGATTTTTTTATATGGTGTAATTAAGGTAACAAAAAAATGACAAAGAAAAGGGAGAGGCTGGACATAATCAGGGATATTCTTAATTCAATTAGAGAGAACAGGAATATAAAACCAACGAGATTGCTTTATGCTTCAAATCTCTCTCCACAGATGTTTAAAGATTATATAAATAAATTAATCAGCAAGGGCTTTATTAAATTAGATATTGATGAAAAACAAAAAAAGACTTTTTCTCTGACAGCAAAAGGGAATGAATTTCTTGAAGAATATAAAGTTATTGAGAACTTTATTGAGAATTTTGGGCTGTGAATTATTATTGTTTGTTGTAAATACCCGGCTTGAAAAAAAATTTAAAGTAAAAATTGATCCTAAAAAATGTAAGGGTTGTGGGCTCTGTGTTGAAGTTTGCCCTAAAAATGTTTTAGAAATGTCTAAAAAATCAAATAATCAAGGATATTTTTCTGCTCAGGTAGTTAATGAGAAAAACTGTGTTGGTTGTGGCAACTGCTATATGATCTGTCCTGAGGGAATTTGTATTAAAATTTATAAAAAATAAATATAACTCTCAGGCGTAATTACAAATAAAAAACAAAACAGAATAAATTCTTAGATCTAGAAATCAAAATCTTTATTCAGATTATTCTTCGTCTTCAGATTCTTCTTTAGGCTTAAAGCCTTTTCTTTTCTTAAAACAATCCTGGCAGAAAACGTCTCTGCCTTGTGTTGGTTTAAAAGGCACTTCGCATTCTTTTCCACATTCAGCACAAGTTGCTTTATGCATTTCTCTTGGCCCAAATCTATTGAAACCTCCACCCCCGCGGTCGAAGTTTTTTCTTGGGCCTCTGTTAAAATCTCCCATGTTTTTCCTCCTGATAAATAAGAAATTTGAGGGTATATAAAGTTATGTTTTTGGTTTAAAAGGAATAATTAGGCACTACAACTTATTAAAATTATATTGATTAGGTACTACTTTTTGGATGTTGTATATTTTTAAGTTTCCATTAAAGCATCTATAGGCGACTTAATTTTCTTTAGTTCTTCTGTTGAAATATGGGTATAGATTTGGGTTGTTGAAAGATCTGCGTGACCAAGCAGTTCCTGAATTTTTCTTATGTCTACCCCATTTTCAAGTAAGTGAGTAGCAAAACTATGGCGAAGAGTGTGTGGATGGACCTGTTTTTTTATTTCTGCTCTTTTTGCAGTGCTTCTAACTATTTTTTGTATGTTTCTCGACGATAATTTTTCTTTTGGTCCTGAAAATAAAAACTCTTTTGATATTTGTTTTTGATTTTTTGTTTGTTTCTGCAAGTCAGAAAAAAGAAAACCAGGAATATTAAATATCCTGTCCTTTTTTCCTTTTGCCTGCCTAACATGCCCAATCTTTTCATCAAAATCAAAATCATCAATTTTAAGATTAGTCAGCTCAGAAACTCTAAATCCACAAGCATAGAGCAAGCTTATCATGAGTTTGCTTTTTTTATTATCACAAGCACGAATTAATTTTCTAATTTCTTCTTTAGTTAGCACATTTGGAATCCTCTTTTCTTTTTTTGGCCTTTTTATTCCTGCTGTTATATCTTTGCTTAGAATATTTTCATAAGCATACCTAATAGCTGATAAAAACACAATTACAGAAGAAGAAGCTTTATCCCCTAAGTTATTAGCCATATAGTTTTTAACGTCGTCTATATTTATTTGTTCTGGAGATTTTTCTGTGAAGTTAAGAAGGTTGGAATTTGCAAACAAATAGTTTCTAATTGTATAACCTGAGTTTTTACTTATTTTTAGTTCTGTTTCAAGTTTCTGTAAAAATTCCTCTTTTTCCATGCATTTAATTGTGCGAACTTGTTTAAATAAGTTTGGGTTTAAGTGTTGATAAGAAGTTTTTGTATGGCTTATTTGAAAGGCTTTGCCTTTCAAAACGCCTTTATTTATCTATATCTCCATAAAGTTTATAAGTTAGGAAATGAGTAGTAGGAGTATGGTAAACTTAAGTAACATATTAAAAGATATGGGATATGAATTTAAAGCACATATTCGTTCACAAGATGTTCAAAAACATATCTCTGAATTAGACCCTGGAGAAATATTTGCTGTTGTGGATCGTGATGTGATTCTGCGATCTGGAACAGAGAATTATAGTTTCTATGTAAAAAGACTCTAAAAAGCTTTGTTCGCACAACCTTTATTATCAGTAATTTGGATTAAAAAGTTCGACTACTCACAATACATCTTGTGCGAAGTTTTAACACATAAAATGGTGTTTATGTGGAAATTAGGGTTTTTAGGTTTTCTTAAGCTTTGTATTTCAGAATGATTGTTTTTATTTAATATTTTCTTCAATTTTGAATTTTGAAACCAGCATTATTCCTAAAATTGCTATTAAAGTGACAAGAATTGCGCTTAAAAGTTTGTAGAGGTAGAGTTGATCTGAAACTCCGAGGCTGGTTACTATTTTATCGACAGTATTTGATATAAAATCTCTCCAAGTTAATGCTATTAGAAATGCAAAAGCTGCTAATGTTGCTATTGTTGCTTGTTTTCTGAACTCTTTTTTGAATTTTTTGGTTTTTTCTCTTGCTTTTGAGACATATTTTTTAACCATTTTTAATTTTTACATATGCAGAAAGTTTTTAGCAAAGCTTAAAGGTTTTAATCTTTTATATGTTATTCTTATATGTTTTTCTTATTTTTTGGATGTTAAGTCTAAAACTTTTGCAACTTTTTTTCTAAATAACATAAAGATTACAGTAATTATTAAGAATGATATTAGAAATTGGATGATCAGACCTGCCAGTGGTTCTGTATTTGCACCATAAAATTGCTGGCTGATTCCTACAATCGGTTCTCCGAAAGGGTTTGGTAGTCTGCAAATTCCCCACTCATATTTTAGCTCTGCAATTACTGGGGAGGTCTTGCAGGGGACTAATGGGAGGATGAATGATAGAATAATAAATATAACTGCAATTATCAAGCTCTTGTTTAAAATCCGTAATGTTTTTGGTGTAGCCATATTCTCTTAATCTTTTTTTAAGTCTCACTTTTTCTTTTTTTGCTGGTTTTTTTAAGTTTCTTGATTATTTAAAGGTTTTTGTTTTTTAATCTTTTTTTTAACAAAAAACGCGTTAAGGGGCGTTTTTAAGCCATTTTCGCTTAATTTTTAAGCGTTTTTTGCTTATTTATGTGTAAAAATTCTTAAGCGTTTTTTGCTTAATTTTGTTGTTTTGGTGAGTTTTTGAAGTTTTTGGGTATTTTTTAAGTTTTTTTGCTTGGACTTTTTGTTGTTTTTGGTTAGATTTTTGTTGATTTTTATGATTAAAGGTTTTAATTTTTTTGGTCTCCTCGTCGGGAAAAGGGGGTTGATGATTCTAGTGCAGAAAGATTTATAAATAAGTGGTGTTTTAATATAATATGTTTAATTTTTTTAGTAAAAAAGTGAAAAAAGATGAGTTTGAACAGTTTAAAGAGGGTGTTCAAACAGGCTTCAACAGCGTTAAACAGGACATTAGTAAGATAGGTGCTTGGATTAAACACTTAGGTTCTAATGATTCCAAAATAAAAGAGGAAATTTTGGAGTTAGAAGAAAGTTTATCGACGGTAAGGGATGAACTTGAAAATATAAAAAATATGATAGATATTCTGGGAAGTAGTAGGGTGTTTAAACAAAAATCAACAGTGTTTAATAAACAAACAGTGTTTAAGGGTGTTTTAAACAGTGTTCAAACGGGTGTTCAAACAGTATTTTTGGACCATTTATCAACAATGGAACGTGCTGTTATCTTTGTTTTATTAAATTCAGATATGAAATTAAGCTATGCTGACCTAGCTGCAATGTTAGGGAAAAGCAAAATTACAATAAGAGGCCAGATAAATAGCATAAGACAGAAAAGTGAAGGATTGATTGAAGAGCAAATATCTGAGAATAACAAGAAAAGAGTATTTATACCTAACAAAATTAAAGAAATATTGCTCAAAAAGAGAAAGGTGAGAGTTAAAAGTAAGAAAAATACTGAAGAAAACACAGAAAATTAGTGTAAAAATATGGAAAAGTGAGAGTTTAATACAAGAAAAAAGTCCTGTACTTATTAAAAATAGGGGGTTAATGTTTTAAGCTCTGAAATGGTAAAATTTTAGGTCCTTAGGGTCTGAACAGATGGGTTTAATTAAGAATGTGTGTTAATAATAACTTAAAATCTAACTTATTTACGTTACACCGAATAACTTAGAGAATAGTGTAAAATGAGTAGATTAAGCTCTAAAAAGATAAAATTTGGGGGTTTAAAGCCCTCTAAGCCTGATTATTGTTGATAGTGTAGCTATTTTCTTTAATTCAGAAGATATTGATAAAATAAGCTTTTTATTGTTTATTTTATGTTTTTTTATAGGAATTCCTTTATTTATCATTCTTTGAACGTAGTCTCTAATAGAGCTTTCACTAAGGCTTAGTTTAATAGCTATTTGTCTGTAAGTTGTGTTGTTAGGGTCTTGTTCTTCTAATTGATATATTGTCGAGAAAACAGCCATTTCTTGCTGGGTTATCCTCTTAAATTTGAGTCTAATTTCTTTTTTTAAAGCATCCAGAGAATCTAGTATTTCAGATGCTTCTTGTATATTTGTCTCAATATCTGATTCAACTGGTTCAATACCTAAAATATGTGTCGAATTGTCTGTCGAAGTGTCTGTCTGTCTGTCTGTCGAAGCCCCTTGATTTCCTGTGGAAATACCTAAATTTGGGGTCTTTAACCCCCTTGCTTCCTGTGGAACTGTCGAAGTTTGCGTCGAAGTCACAGGATGTGTCGAAATTATGTGTCGAAGTGTCGAAGTATTAAATTTGTCATGGAATCCCTCTAAAAGTAGCTTAACTTCATGAATTTCTAATTTAATCTGAGAAATTTCATTGCTTATCGTTAATATATCTTGCTTAACTTTTGAAAAAGCCTCTTTTATTTTATTTTCATCCATTTTTGAGAGGTTAAGGAGAGGATTTATTTAAAGATTATTGGGATTGTTTTGAGTGATATATATCATATACTTTATTTGCTAATCTCCATTTTAATCTTCTGGTGAATGTTTGCCCTTTTTTGTTTTTTCTAATTAGAATCACAAAATGTTTTTCTTTAAGCTGAAATAAAAGGCTCTTAATGAATTCTTCATCTCTTGCTATTTCCCTTGCAATTTCTGCTGTAAAGGGCTGTTTAGGGAAAGAATGGTAAAGGAACAAGAGAATTTGTTCTGCTATTTTGTCTTTTTTTTCCTGGCTGAGTCTCATTTATATTTTCACTCCCTTTTTATCTTTCTTGTTGCTTTTTATTTTTATATATTGCAAATACTGAATAAGTTTTTAAACTTGTTGATGTTAATAAACTTATGAAAAAAGGAAGTAAAAAAAGAGTTGGGAGAGTTGGAAAATTTGACATTAAAAAAACTCCTGCATTTAGATTATTAATGATTGGTTTGATTGTTTTATTTGTTTTAGTTATTGTTTGGATTTTTGTTTATGAATCTATTATGGAAGGGGGAAGGGATTTAGAAGGAGAATTAGGGACTTTGTGTATTTTTTGTGGGGAGAATAAGGTCGTCTTAAAAGTTTTAAATTATAGTATTGCGAGTTATAATCAAGGTATTTATGTAGATATTAACTGGAGTGGGGGCAATATAAGTTCTACTGATTTTAATTCAATTTTTATTAAGTTTATAAAACCAGAAGGAGATTGTAATTCTACAGTGGCTTCTCCTGGTCTTGATTTTGGAGAAAATAAAACTTATAATTTTATTGTTGAGGATTGTGATACTGGAGATTTTGCAAATGTTACAGGTGTTGAAGCATACGCAGAGGTTAATATTCATATGCTTCAGGTTGGTTTGATTGAGAATATAACAATATATGATAATGATATTTTAGATGATATTATTGATTTGAATAGTTATTTTTATTGTTTGAGTGATATTAAATTTGGCATTGTTGAAAACCCTAATAATGTTAATATTGAGCTTGGAATAAATCAAATAAATAATTTAGTTACAGTTATTAGTTTGAATAGGGGCTGGTATGGAACACAGAAATTTAATTTAAATGCCGAATGTGGCAGTGATGTTTTAGATATTAATAATATGGGGGAGAATATGACCTTTTATATTATGATTTTAAATGAAACAAGGCCTGTTGCTCCTGAAAACAACCCCCCTGAATTTGATGAAGATGGGTGTGCTGAATTTGTTTGGGAAGAGAATACTAATTATACTATTGACATGGATCATTGTTGGGATGATGAAGATGAAGATGATGTTTTAGAATACAGATATGGTGCGCTTGATGATTATGAGGAAAATATTAGTATTATTGAACTTAGTGGGAATAAATTAAAATTTGTTCCAAATGCAAGTTTTGTTGGAAGAACTTATTTTTATATTTGGGCAAATGATAGTTATGAAGAAGTTAAGAGTGAAAAGATTTATATTGAGATTTATGAGCCTGTTGTTAACGATACAAATGTTAGTACTCCTGCACCAGTCAACCCTAAAATAAAATCCTCAAGCCCAATAAGCACAAGTGTTAGTCTTTTCCCTGATACAAATAAAACATTTTCAATAACAGCTGAAAATTATGAGAATATAAAATGGTATTTGAATGGGGTGCTGACGCAGGGGGTTACTGGTTTGTCTTATGAATTTGAGGGATTAAGTGAAGGAGAACATGTGATTAAAGTTGAAATTATAAATGGAACAAAGATTGATTCTAAAACCTGGAGAATCATTATTGAAGAAGAAGAGTATATGGAAGAACGGGTTTTTGATATTGGGACAGTAATATTTTATTTAATTATTGCAGTTGTCGTGGTTGTCATATTTTTAGTGATTTGGTTGTTTATTATTGAAAAAAATAAGGGGGGGAAAAGAATAGATGTTGGTTTTGGGATTTCTGGTGTAAAGAAAAAGGGAAGAAAATCTGATTTAAATTATTTGAATATACCTCATTCTTAAAGATGGTTTTTCCATATTTTGGTGTATAAATGTTTAAAAACCTAAGGAAAGATTACACATTACCAGAACCATATTTAAAGAATATGGATTTTTTTGATTTAAATTATTGCCCTTCTCTTTTCGATCCTAATCTCGGCATTGGAATATGCAAGGGAAGACCCATTTCGTCCTCGAGGTTTAGTGCCTTAATGTTGCACTTACTCATTATGAAATTAAATAAAGGAATTCTAAATTCTTCCTGTAGTTTTTTATTTTTCCATTCTTTTATTATTTTTTTAAGCTCTTCTTTTTCTGGGAGAATGATTACATACCCTTTTAATTCTAATTTAGCAAAGTCTGGGTTATAGTCTACGTTAAAAGTAAACTCAATTTTTAAAACCTCATCTTTAGAAATATTGATCTTGTCTTTAGAAATACTGTCTATATTAATGTTTTGTTTTATTTCTAATTTTTGTTCTGGTTTTTCTTTTCTCTCTACCGAAATTTTTATTAAGTTAAATCCTATAATTTGCATGTTTTGTGATGTAATTTAAGGTTTTTAAATATTATTATTGTGGGTAATTTTGAGAATGGATTTAAAAAGATTTTAATGATTAGATGAGTTTGGTGCTTGCGGGTTTGGTGTTTACATCAAATCTTCTTCAGAAACAACAATGAAATCACCTATTGCAATAATTGCGTTGTATGGGATTAGGATTTCTCCTTTTTGAGATTTTTCTAAATTAAGTTGAATTGAGTGGGGTGTGGGGTCTTTTAAAATAACATGAATCAATTCCCCTGCCCTGGTTTCAAAGGTAAGGTCTTTAACACTCCCTAGTTTTTTGCCTTCTTTTGTAACAACGGCTTTGCCTAATATTTCTTTATGCGGCTTTTTATCTATAGTCATTTTATTTATGTTTGTCTGTAATTGTTTTTAGTTACACTATAGATTAAACAAAATTCTTTATAAACTTTTCTGTGATTTTTAATATATTATTGTATTTGATGTTTGCTTGCTTGAGGTATGGTGTTTGATTAATTGATGGGTAATGCTTTGCTTGATTGTTGTGTGTTGTTCGATTGATTAATGTGCAATATTAGAATATTACCCCCACCCCTTGGTTTCATATGGAGGGGTTTATAAAGAAAGGCAAAATTTCATTCTTCATTTTTATTTAAAAGTATTTATATATTATATTATAT
>SDBS01007332.1_pt1 | contig 10715 bp, 10 predicted proteins | sample 2277091 | NCBI WGS metagenome assembly SDBS01 (sample SAMN10404972, study PRJNA504765) | marine sediment metagenome | isolation source: marine sediment core GS10_PC15, 163 cmbsf | place: Arctic Ocean: Southern Knipovich Ridge | collected 2010 | reverse complement strand
ATTTTTTTTTAAAAAATTTCGCAATTTTTTTACGAAAAGCTAAATATTATTTTACTGTAAGCTTATGGAAGAAATTTTGTTAATTTTATTAATTCTAGCTTTTGCTATGCTTGTAGGAGCAATTTTCGGATTTGCTGATAGCTTAATATTTATTGCACTTGCAGCTATCTTTCTAGATGTAAGAATAGCTATAGTTTTAGCAAGTTTTTGGACTATTTTTTTATCAGCTTTTAATGCAATAAATTACCGTCATTACTGGGATAAGACATTCATAAAAAAGCATTGTATCCCGGGAATTATTGGGGTGATTATTGGATCTTTTTTATTAGTAATATCTACACTACGCTGGTTAGAGCTTTTTTTAGGAATATTCGTGATGATTTATGTTATTACCAAGTTTAATAATATTAGAAAAGACCATATATTAAAAACTGAGAAAACTGATTCATTCACTACTTCAAATAATGAAAATATAGACATATCAAACACATTATTTTATACTGGTGCGTTCTCTTATGGCTTTTTAAGTGGCTTAATAGGAGCATCAGGACCTATAAATGTTGTATTATTGGAGAAAACCGGACATGAAAGAGAAAGCTTTATCGCAAATTTCTCATTAGCAAGCATTATTGTTAATCCATTTAAATTAGGAATCTATATGTATAATGGTCTATTTCCTATAGAATACCTAGGAGTATTTTTAGTTGGAATTATTGTTATTTTTGTTATAACGAGAGTGGGTCATTGGTTAACTCCCAAAATACCCAAAGAAAAGTTCTATTTCCTTATACTAATTCTTCTTTTGATAATTAGCATAAGATTGATTATAGTATCGATTTTTTTTATTAATTAAAAGAATTCTGCCCATTCTACTGAGCAGCAATTACTTTACTTTTTTTCTGTGGGATATAATCATCAATCGCATCAATTCTCATTGTTTCCGGGAATTCTAAAATAAAATCTGTTCCAAACGCTAATGAAGGTGTTAAAACTCCCTTAGGCTCTAATTCAAATACCTTCTCAACAGATCTTATACCCGCAATTGCAGTAAAGCGATATCCTTCCATTGTTTCAAGCCATGCTTGAGCACTATCACCTCTATCATTAATCACACCTACCCAAATTTGAGATCTGCTTCGAAGCCTTGTGTTTTCGTCAGGGCCATGAATATTTTTCTCCACCCATTTTATCCGTTCTTTTATATCAAATTCCTTAGATTCTTTATCATTACCTTGAGATTTTAGTGAACTTGTCATCTTCAGTAAGGGAAAGTAAGTAATTATATTAGGAATACCAGTCGAACGATATGCTGTTGATAAATCTCCCCAGCTTATGGGATTAACTTTTCTTTCCTTATCTAAAAAACGAATTTTTCGAGTCTCTCTATCTAATGGTTTTACAAGTTGTCCATCTTTACGAATTAAAGTTCCCATTGAAGAATATTCTAGCATCGTTTTAAGCGTGCCCGCACTAACACCTCCTCCAATTCCAGCTATTGCAATCTCTAAATGTGTTGGGTTAATAATTTTGTCACTTACATATTTAGCCATACAATCTGTTGGAACTACATCAAAACCCACTCCAGAAATAACAGCGATTTCTTGATCTCTCGCTTGCTGATCATAGGTAAAGTTTTTTTCCATAATTGGTAGTTCTCCAGTTACATCAAGGTAATTAACACCAGCTTTTAAACAAGATTGTACCATCGGATCATTTGTATATTTATATGGTCCTGCAGAGTTAAAAACTAAATCGAAATCCTTGACAATGTTAAATATTTTATTTTTATCCTCTAAATCAAATATAATATAGTCTAAATTCAACTTTTTTGCTAACGGGATTAATTTTTCAGCAGAACGTCCAGCTAATACAGGCTTATGACCACGTTTTATCGCTTCATACGATAATAATTCTCCTGTGTATCCATATGCTCCATAAATCATCCATTTTTTCTTCATTTTCACACTCACTCATTAATTTTTTTAATTATAAAATTAGAATTACTTCTTGGAAAAATATGAAAAAGAGAGAAATTAAAGGTTCTTTTTATAATTTAATAAAGATAAATCCAAATCAAAAGGCAATTAATTGTTTTCAGTTGGAAAATTTAATAAAATATAAAATGGACAGAAATTATTCTCAAATGAGAATTTTTATAGATTATTCTTATTTCTTTATTATAGAGCATAATTACTCAAGAAAAATTAATTTAGAAATTTTATATCAAATTGAACCCTGCTGAAATTTTTAGTAATATTCCAGGAAAAATAGTGTTAATGTCTGGAAATGAAGCCCTTACTAGAGGCATTTTTGAATCAGGTTTTAAATTCACCAACGCTTTACGAGAGATTCCATATTTTGGAAATCACACAGGGATATTAATCCCATATAGTGGAGATTCCCCCATCTTAAATTTAACAAATGTTCAAGAAAGTAGGTTATATTCTCTTCAAGCGAATATTCCTATTATAGAACCAGCATCTGTTCAAGAATGTAAAGATTTTATAAGAGAAGGTTTTCGAATTTCAGAATTATATAAATTGCCAATATATATTCATGTAAATCCTATTCTTTATGATAGTTATGGGATTGTAGAATTTGGTGAATTAGAAAAACCCAAAAATAAAAAACAACTTAATATAGATCCTAATCATGATGTGAATACATTTCTAAAGTCAATAGATAATCATGGGAAAAAAAATGATAGTTTAAGTAGTATCACTCAAAATATAGATCTATTTTATTTACTTAACATGATTAAAATAATTCGATTGGAAGACAATCTCGAACAAATAGAACGACATAATATAGGAATTATTACGAGCGGAATTTACTATGGTTATTTAATCCAGGCTTGCCGTAAATTAAAACTATCTCTCCCGATACTTAAAATAGGTTTGGTTTCTCCTATAAACAGAGAAGAAGTTTTAAAATTCGTTAATCAAAATGAGATAGAAATTCTATTAATTATTGAAGAATTAGGATTCTTAATAGAAGAATTTTTTAAGAAGGTTTTTGATAACTTAAATAATTCGAGAAGGAATATTGAAATTCACGGAAAAGCTTTTATTTCTAATGCAGGGGAATTAGACACGTCAAAAGTGATGATATTCCTTTCTCAATATTTTCATACTAAAAATAAATACTTATTTGAAGAAATAACTCGAAAACAAGAAGCCTTAAAAGAAATTATTCCAACTTTACCGATTAGAACATAATTTCAGAATAAATAAAAAAAATGTAAAGGATATAAAATGAATGAGAAAGATAAGAAAGAGGTTTTAATTCAATTCAAAGGATTAACAAAAAAATTTGGCAGCTTGTATGCTGTTTCTAATTTTGATTTAGAAATCATGCGCGGTGAAATCGTAGGATTTCTTGGTCCAAATGGAGCGGGAAAAACAACGACAATGAAAATGATGGCGCATTTATTACGCCCAACAAAAGGAGAGATTTGGATTAGAAATAACGGTGAATTGGTAAAACTAACATCAAGGAATAAAAGTTATCTTTTGGATAATGTAGGATTTTTAATCGAAAATCCCGCCTTTTATGGGGACATGACTGCTCGGCAAATATTAAGCTATTTTGCGAGATTAAAAGGATATCCATGGAAGAGTTTAACCGCTCGAGTGGAAGAGGTGGTTGGGATGTTTGGTCTTTCTGAATGGATAGATAAGAAACTTAAGATATATTCAAAAGGTATGCGCCAAAAAATAGGTATACTTTCGGCAATTATACATGATCCTGATATTATCGTATTAGATGAACCTCAAACAGGTTTAGATCCAAAGGCTCGTAAAGAAGTACGTGATTTTCTATTAAAACTCAAGCAGATGGGAAAAACAGTGTTCCTAAGTAGCCATTTACTGTACGAAATTAGCAAAATTGCAGACAGAATTGCCATTATCTCCCATGGAAAGCTGATGGCATATGATAACTTGGAAAACTTAGAATTAAGTACGGGAAGGAGTATGCTTAATATAGAATTATTAACTATCTCTGAAGAAATTCTAGATGATACACTTCAAAAACTAAATAGAGTAGTATCACCGCTTACGGGATTAGAAGCACAATTAAGCGAAGTTAAATACAATCAAGATTCAGAAATTTTTGAGGTTTTATTTGATGGGGATCCCAAGACCCAACATAAAATCTTTAGAACTTTATTTGAAAATAATTTTAATATTATAAGTTTTTCAGTTCCAAAAGCTACTTTGCTTGAATATTTATTTATAAATTATACTGATGAGGTTAGAGAAGAAAATGAGTGAAGAAAAGACAATGGCCAAGCCATTTGAAGTAGAAAAAAGTAAAATGGGGATTAAAAGACAATTTAGCCAAGTAATAGATACAATGTACTTTGAAGTGAAAAGGAATTATAAGAAATTCATATTATTGCTAGGATTTTATGTAGGGATATTTATATTATTCTACCTGCTAAATGAAACTCAAGAAGCACAAGGAGTCGAAACACCCGATGATCCAGAGGAATATATTTTAACTTACCTAGCGAATATTGGAACTCTTATAATAATTAGTACTGCTGCACTTGGAGGAGCAATTATTGCAGAGGACTTTCAAAAACAAACCGGAAATTTAATATTTCCAAAAATTAGTAAGAATAGACTTCTAACGGGACGTATAATAGTAAGATATGGATTTAATGCCATTTTTATATGCATTTATTTCACATTAATTGCCTATGTGACAGATTACAAATATAGTGAAGTACCCGAAACTTTAATAGAATCAATGCTATGGGCTTTACTGTACACATTTATGATTTTTACTTTCGTAGTTTTTCTAAGTAGCATAAACAAGAGTCCTTCTGCTGCAATTGTAATCAGTATTTTGTTACTACTGGTTGTTGCCCATGTTTTCGAAATGCTTCTTTTTAATATGAATTTAGATAATGAACCTTTATTTCTAATAACCTATTACGAAAAAATTATCCCTGCTTCATTAGATATGCCAAATCCTCGTTATGAAGATGTTTCATTGACATCTCGAGAAGAAGGTGAATTCATTGAAATTCGGAGATGGATAACACCTAGTAAAATTGATGCACTAATTGGAATGTTAAGTTTTGCAGGAATATTTTTGCTATTTGCATATATAATTTATATGATACGCCAAAGCAAAAACGAATAGCTTAACTAAGAGTAATGGGAGATATATTTAATATTTTGGTAACCGGAGTGGGGGGGCAAGGAGTAGTTTTATTAGGTAAATCTTTAAGAGTTTACGCTATGAAAACTCCTTTTATTAAAAATGTAGTTGGTACGGAAACGAAAGGTATCTCACAAGGAAGTTCGATAATGGCAACAGCACGGTATCTAATTGAATCCCGAGCTTATTCTCTTGAGCAAGATTATGATATTGAAGATTTAATTTCACCTAAGATTCCTATCAATGATGCTCACCTCGTCTTAGGATTAGAACCGCTAGAGACTATAAGAAATATTAAATATATCTCCGAAAAGACTTTTGTAGTTATGAACACACACCAAATCCCCAGCAATATTACTTTAGATTCAGATAAAGTGTATCCTTCGGTAGCAGATATTATTGATATATTAGATCAGTTAGCCAGAAAGATAGTTTCCTTAGATTTCAATGTATTATCAGAATTTAAATTTAATGATGGAAAGTATGCCGATATTATTTTATTTGGGGCAGGAATAAAAGAATTCAAGTTTTTTTTTGATAAAAAATTGATACATAATATCTTATTAGAGATTTTTGGGGATTCAAGTAAAAATCTTGAAGCCTTTGAGCTTGGATATAATTTATTAGATGAATTTTAAAAAAAGCTACTTTAAAAATTATTCAATTTTTTTGCTTCTTTTTATCTCTTGTACTATATTTAATTTATATATGTAATCCAAACCGATGAAGGTACTTCACTTCAAAAGAGGATAACTTTCCATTCTCAACCTTCACCTCTCTGTAAGCACCAGTTAACTTTGGATCTCTAAATCCTCCAAGCCCTAATGCCGGAGTCTGAACAACAAAAGGGGCATATATTTCAATATCTTCAGCATTTTTATACAATTCAGAATAAGTATCATAAAAAATTGCTGCGGGATTCTCAATTTTTCTCAAGTTAAACGGAGGAGCATCAAAAACTTGTGATTTAAAATCTTCAGGATTATCTAATCTAAATTCTTTTAAAGCATGAGTATGGCCTGTTAATGTGAGAACACAATAATCTTTACAAAAAGCAATTAACTTTTCCCAATTACTTGATACAGTTCCATATTTAACATTAAATTTACCATCAATACGGATTTTTGATGGTTTTTTTTCAAGTTTACTTAGAATTGACTCTCTAAATTCGTCAATTTTAGTTAAAAGCAGTTTTCCCAACTTTCTCTTAAATTTTCTTTTAAATTTCTTAAAAAAACCAATTTTTCTTTTAGGATTTATCGCAGGACCGTGGAGAAAAAGAAAAGTATTATCATCTTTCTGAATTCGGTGATTAATCAAATTCTCTAAATACTTAATTTGAATATTTGTTAGCCCTGTCAATGAAGGATGACCTGATATTAAATCTGCAAAATGTTTAAAAGAATCTGAACCAGTATTTAAAAATATAAAATTACTATTCCCTAATTTAAAAGAATAGTCCAGCGAAGGATTAATTTCAGATAAATACCCATTGAGCGCTCGACTACTTTTCATAATTGCAGTAATTGGAAATGCTACTAATTTATCGTTTAAAGCAAGAGCTTCAATTGCTTTTAACCCTATTTTTCTATATAACCCTGCCCAGCGTAAATCGTAATGAAATGGACGATAGTCATGGTTTCCAGTGATTGTAAAAATTGGACATAATAGTTCTTCTCCTCGATCCATACCCCTTCGCTTTTTTTGAGGTAAATTTAATACAATTTCTTTAAAGATTTTCCAATTGCTATGGTTATAATCATACACTCTATCTTCTTTTGGCAACTTACTCAATACGGCAAAATCTACAAGATCTCCTGTTAAAGCAATAAAATCAAGGTCGTTTTGAAGCACTTTTTTATTCATTATTTTAATAAATTTCCTCATTTGATTATTTGGATTAACTAATCGTCTTTTCAAAGGTTTTGAAAAATGTGGGAGCAATAAATTATCTTCATCATTCTCGAGCTTTTCCAATTCCTTTTTTTGCTCTTCCATATATCTTTCTTGATCATCCCGAGTTAAAAATTTAGTCCACTTTTTGATTATCTCATAAATTTTATCATTTCTTTCAGCTAAATGTAAATCTGTTGCATGAACAAAATTAAAATTCTTCCATTCTTGTTTAGAAACCACAATGGAATGGTAATTAATTCTTTTCTTTTCCTTCTCAGATTTTTGATTAATATCAAACATGACAAAATTACGTCTTTTTAAAAATTCCAAAACTTCTTCTGTGAGAGTAAATTCAATAAAAACTTTGTAATATGTCATTAAAGATTTGTAAACGTTATTTTTATTTAGATAATTCTGAGGACTACAAAACTCATCATAGTCTAAATCGATTATAGTCTTAACATCAACAGGATTAACTTCTAATATAAGGGGTATTATTTTATCTCCTCTAAACGCTCTAGGTTTTAATCTTCTAAGGCGTTCTTCAGCCATCTGAAAAACTTTTTTCAATTTTGATTTAGAAGTTTTGCTACTTTTGGGGGATTTTTCTTTCTTTTTCCTCTTTAATTTAAATCTCGACCAAAATCCCTCCTTTTTTCTCTTTTTTTTTAAATATTTTTTTCTTTCTTCAAGAATTATTTTCATTTTCCATTTATATTCAAGAATCGGAACTAACCTTATTTCCCCAATTGATCTCTCAAATTCTTTAGGATCATTAATATTGCTAACAAATAATAAATTGATTTGAAGATCTTTATTATTAAGTTCCTTATCAATCTGTAGTATTTTAGGATGACCTAAATTAGGACTGACTACAACAGAATCCCCATCGTATGTTTCAGAATCTTCTATATTGTACAAATTACCTTATTCTACTTGCTGATTAATCTATTTACTATAATAATTTTTGAAAAGTTAATAGTTTTATTTTTAAATCCTTAAATTTTAAAGTTAAAATTAATTTTCTTCCAAAAAATGTCAAAAATATAAAAAAATTAAAGGAATGATTTAGATGAAAATGGGATTAAATTCACTAACAGAATTAGCGAAAATAAAAAAAAACGTCAAAAGAAAAAGAGTTTCGAGTTATGATAAAACGGGTGCGAATGCGGATTTTACTTTTATTAAAGCTAGACAAAAATACGTCATTTGCGATATTAATGGAGCTGGAATAATTCGACACATTTGGATGACTATCGCTTGTCCAGATCCACTATATTTAAGAAAAGCGGTGATTCGAATGTGGTGGGATGATGAGCCTGAACCATCTGTTGAGTGTCCAATTGGGGACCTCTTCGGAGTGGGTCATGCAAAATCAGTTAATTATTGGAGTTTACCGCTCTCTATGGGGCCCCAAGATGGAAAAGGTTTTAATTGCTTTTTTCCAATGCCTTTTTCGAAAGGAGCTAAAATCGAAGTAGAAAATGAAACAGACGTGGATATAGTATGGTTTTATTATATAGATTATGAAGAATATAATGAGTTAGATGATGATTTTGGTAGATTTCATGTTACATGGCACCGAGAAAATCCCTGTAAAGGTGGTAACAGAGAACCTTTTTATAGGAAAAATCCAACTCACGAAGATGATTTCGTGTTGTTCGAAGCTGAAGGAGAAGGGCATTATGTTGGTTGCCATGTGGATATTCACAATTTAAAGGTTACTGAGAAACATAATTGGCCGGGAGAGGGGGATGATTATATCGAAATTGATGATGGTGAAACAATAATATATGGAACTGGGACTGAAGACTATTTTTGCACTTCTTGGTGTCCTACTCAATATTATTGCTCACCATATTTTGGAATTCCTTTACCTGGAGGGAAAAATTGGAGTGGAAAAATTTCCTATTATAGATATCATATTGAAGATCCTATATATTTTCATAAAAATATAAAGGTCAAAATTGAACATGGGCATGCAAATCAACGTTCCGATGACTGGTCATCAACTGCTTATTGGTATCAAACAGAACCCCACAAGAAATTCAAACCTCTTTTGTCTATGAAAGAAAGATTACCTCGAGAAGAACCTAAAGATATAGAATAACATTATTTTTTCTTTTTTTTAACTTTCCTTTTTTTAGTCAATTCCAAGAGAAGAGTCCAAAGATATATTATGAAAAAAAATCAAAGAATACTTAAAATAGTTTTAATGATTAAATATCACTAATTTACAAATAAATCAAAATTAAAAAACCAACACTGATAATTATGGAAGAAAAATCATCTGGAACACTTACTAATAAAATGAGATTAGGATATGCCTTAGGTGCAATTCCTAATGGTTTAATGTTATATATTTTTGATCTTAAATACATAGAATTCTTTTTTAACGACCTGAAGCTTTTACCTATCTATTTTATTGTAGGACAAATAATATATTTAGCAATTAACGCAATTAATGATCCCATGCTCGGGCATATGTCTGACAAGACAAATAGAGAAAAATGGGGTAGTCGGAGAATTGTCTATATTAAGTATGGGGGGCCTATTTGGGCGTTTACGTTCCTGATTGTGTGGTTTCCTTGGAGTTTTGATAATCAGATTATAATATTCATACATTACGTTGTCGTAATTTGTCTATTTGATACAATGTTTACACTGGTTGTTACAGTTTGGTTGGCATTACTACCGGAGATGACTCCAGATACCGATGAACGAAGTAGAATTCAATTTATAATGCTGGTTATAGGTGCTATAGTAGTCTTTCCCATGTTTTTTATTGTAGGAGAAATGAGTCCGAGTTCTGATGCTTTTAAAATTATCGTAATAGTAGTAGCTATCGTTGCAACAATAATGGAGCTGGTAGTTGCCAAGTTATGTAAAGAGAGACCCGAGTTTCAAAAAGATGAAGTATTTCCGTTCTGGAAATCATTAAAGGAATGTATGAAACTGAAATCCTTTCGGATTTACCTTGGATATATATTTTTTGCTACCTTATTTGGAGCGGTTAGTTTAAGTTACCTATTTGCATATCTTCTAATTCTTGGACCAAATGGCTTTATCATTTTTTTCTTGATATATCTTTTCGGTACCTATAGTTCATATGTTGTCTGTTTGAAGTTAAGACCAAAAATAGGAATGAGGGGAATTATCCTTAGATTTGGTGCAATAAGAGTAATGGGAGCATTAATTTGTTTCTTTTTGTGGTTATCTACTTCTCTTTTGCTTTTTGTTATCTTGGGATTTGCAATATTATATTGTTTTGGCGGATATTCAATATTTACTTTTCCCCTACTAAATTTATCCATGGATGAGGATGAGGTCAACCAGGGGTCACGGAGGGATGGAATGTTTCAAGGTTTACAAGCACTCTTTAATAAACCCGCTGTGAGTATTGGTCCTATAGTAGCAACATTAATTTTAGTCTCATTTGGTTATGTACAAGGTTCTGACACACAACCAGAATCTGCTTTATTAGGAATAACAATTTTAGCTTTAGTTTTTCCAGCTGTTGTAATCGCAATTGCCTTGGTATTTATTTACTTCTACCCTTTGCATGGCGCAAAATTGGAAGAAATGATCTCGAAACTGCAAGTTATTCATAAAAAGAAAGCAGAAAATATATAATTGAATTCTTAAAA
>SDBS01007330.1_pt1 | contig 10717 bp, 12 predicted proteins | sample 2277091 | NCBI WGS metagenome assembly SDBS01 (sample SAMN10404972, study PRJNA504765) | marine sediment metagenome | isolation source: marine sediment core GS10_PC15, 163 cmbsf | place: Arctic Ocean: Southern Knipovich Ridge | collected 2010 | reverse complement strand
CTTCCTGCAGAACTATCTGGGGGTGAGCAACAAAGGGTTGCTATAGCACGTTCGCTTAGCAATGAACCTGCGCTTCTTATTGCTGATGAACCCACCGGTGAATTAGACACTAAAATGGGAACTGAAATTGTTAAACTCCTACAAGAGCTCAATCGGGATCTCAAACAGACTATCTTAATGGTAACCCATGACCCTGCTATAGGAAAACTAGCAGATAGATTATTAAGAATGAGAGACGGACGAATAATTGACGAGATAAATTTAAAATAATATATAATACTATTTTTTTTTTTTTAATTTTAATTTTTTTAAGTGGTTTATAATTAAACTATTTGATTTTGTACTGATCTTTTAAAAAATCAATAACAAAATCTTTTACAGATCCGCGATCGGGCAGAGTAGCTACCATTCCATATATTGCTGATGCCCCCTCAGGTTTATCTTCGGGATTACTAAGAACATCCTCAACCGATTGTTTAAGATCCTTAAGAAATGGGTCTATTATTTGAGCATGGTGAGGATTTACCATCATATGAAGGGCATATGGAAATTGCAAGCGATCTAAATGCCAATCTTTTTTTTCCATACTCGCTGCCAAATGATAAACATCAAGTTTATCAGAGGTAAAAGAATATACACTCATATCTGGTTTTCCTAATATATATAATTCAGGGATTTGTTCTATCCCCTCTATTAATTTTTTTGTAGCATCCATCACAATTTTTGCAATTTTTAAATAACCGTCTTCTCCAAGTGATTTTAACGCAGCCCAGGCTGCAGCTATAGCACCCCCCGGACGAGTACCTCGCATTGAGGGGGATACGTAAATGCCTCCTGCCCAATCAACAAACGCGGAATACTGAAATTTCAACAATTTATCTTTACTGTATAAAATCGTAGATGCTCCTTTAGCTCCATATCCATATTTATGCACATCAGCGGATATCGATGTAACTCCTGGAACTGAAAGATCAAAATCTGGAATATCGTACCCAAGTTTTTTTACAAAAGGAAGCATAAATCCTCCCAAACAAGAATCAACATGCATTCCAATTCCCCGTTCTTCTGAGATCGCCGCGATTTCAGCAATGGGATCAACAACACCTCTTGGATAATCACAAGCCGACCCAACCATTAAAATTGTGTTCTCGGTAATGGCTTCGCTCATTGCATTTGCATTTGCACGGTGGGTTTTTTCATCTACAGGAACACGTATTGATTTTACATCAAAATATTCGGCACCTTTTTCGAAAGCAGGATGAGCTGAGCTAGGAAGTACCATTTCTGGTTCCTTTATATCAGGAAATTGACTACGGGCCCAATCACGATATGTTTTTACTGCCATTAATATGCTTTCAGTGCCACAGGAAGTCATACTTCCACATGCTCGTCGGTTTCCGCCTAATAAGTCAATAGTCATAGAAATTACTTCCGCTTCAAACTTTTTCAGACTTGGGAATGCTAATGGACTTAATGCATTTTTCGAAAAAAACATATTGTGAGCATTTTTGAGAAATTCGGTATGCTCATCATCAACATGATATACCAAACTCCAAACCTTTCCATCTCGCCAATTTATATCTTCCCTGCAAGCGTCTTCCATTTCATTTATAAGCTCGCTCTTAGGAATTCCATTTTCAGGTAATATTACTTTTTGCCTTGCCATTTGACTTCACTGATTTTTTTATATTTTATTCAATAGTAGATAGGATTTAATTTTAATTAAAGAAATTAGAAATTTATAAAGGAGATTTACTATAAAATTCTTTAAAAATTGCATTAGCATACTTATAATTAACAATAAAATTTCAAGTGAGTTGGAAAAAAATGGCAGAAATTAATAGTAAATCGCTAATAATTGGTATTATTTTGGGTTTTGCAGCATGGTTATGGGCGTTTATCATTGTAGGATCTGCGGTCTACGATTTTATAGAAAATAAACCGCGCCCTTTTGACTTCGGATTATACGTAGCAATGTTAATTGTAACTGCAATAGTATCCATTGTTATTTTTGCGTTGTATTTATGGAAATATGAACAAAACAATCCAATTATTTCAGATGGCTGGGCAATTGATGCTATAATCTTAGGGATAATCATATGTGCCATGAACTTTATTTTTGACATCATATTTTTTGGGTTGATAGCGCAAAGGAATTTAATCTCGTATTTCTTTCTAGAGACAACAACCGGATATGCCTATCCTATTATAATTTTGGAAATCCTCATAATTGCTTATCTAATATATGGTAGAAAAAGTCAATAACTCATGCATATCTATTATTTTTTTTTATAGTTAAATTCCAACAATTGAAAAAGAAGAAACAATTTTAAAAAATTAAAAGAAAAATTATTTTTATCGTTCAAACTAAACACGATTTTTAGAATTACCCTTTGCGATAATTTTGAAACTTTCCTCTTCAAGATCTTGATACATTTTTAACTCGTCATCTAAAAAGTCTCTTAACGCAATTCGAATGGCTTCTGACCTGGAGGGATAAACTCCACATTCATTTAATGTTTTAATAGCTGCTAAATATTTTTCTGGTAAATTGATTGTAATAATCTGCATTTTATATACTCACTAAACGGGAAATATTTATTAATATATTAATTAATTATTTTCGTCGGATTCTTTATAAATTAGAGATATTAATCGCTTAATTCTATTAAGGGCTTAATCTCTTACGAATATGATGAATTAACATTTCACTAAAGTTAATTTAATTTTCTTTCTATGGAAAAATAATGATAAAAATAGATTAAGATGAGACATTAAGAATATTTTTCACTAATATGGCTTATCAAGTGATTTAATGTGTACTATATGTGAAAAAGCAGACTTATACAACTCACCATGTGACATTTCTTTTAAATCCTTCAAGTAAGTAAGTTGAAAATCCTCCTTTTCTCTTTTCAAATAGGTAATGTCTTTAGTTTTATGATCTTTGTCTAAATAGGCATCAATTTTTAATATATTCTTATTTGTTTTGCTTGGAAATTGTGGCATTACATTAAAAGCAAATAACAAATCGGGTTCAGGTGTATTGCTTTCAATAACAAAAATTATGTTAGGATCAGATATTGCAATGAAACTTTTTAAAGAATGGTATATATCATCGATTCTAACTGTTAGTTTCGCAGAATCACTATCAATTTCAAACGTACTACAATCACTTACTTTTGGACAAATAAATTTTTCTTTTCCACGAAAAGCTAAACTAATCTCATTTGGATTCAAGTAGTTTTTAAAAATTGGGTCATCTTTATCTACAATAAAATCCTCTTTAACTGGTTCAGACCTTACATACACTATTAAAGACCCAGCTGAGAATAAATTTATTTTTTGAAAATAAATATTAAATATTGGATTATAAGGAAGATTTATTATCTCTTTATTTCCTCCTAATCCCATTTGAGCAAAAACGTTTGGAACTTGAGACGTCAAGGTAAATAATAAAAAAGCCCTAAAATCCTTTAATTCAATAAAGCTAGTGAAATCAGTAAAATATTCTTGGACTTTAAGAATTATTTCTTTTAATTGATTAGACATTTTTTTTAACCTTTAATTAAATTTAAGAAGTGTATACTATACTAAATTAAAGATTTTAATTAAATCTATTCCGAGAACAAATAAGTATCCAAAAAGTTTTTTAAAGAATCTTGGACATCATGAGTAATATGATGTTCTATTTCGCAAGCAAGTTTTTCAATAAGGTCATCATCCTTAATTTTTAAAACTTTTTCAAAAAAATCCCTTAAAAGAGAGTGAGTCTTATTTAATTGTAGAGCAATTTTTTTACCTTTATCTGTTAACCTAATTGATTTTCTAGTCTCCCATTTAATTAAATCGCTTTCCTTTAAATTTTTTAACATTCCGGTAACGCTTGCGGGTTTAACGTTCATGTTCTCTGCAAGTTCTTTATTCGAAACCCAACCCCCCTTTTTTTGTCTAGAAATATTATAAATTTCATCTAAATACCTTTGATAACTCTCTGGTATTTTCTCAAATGAGGGTTTAATATCGTTTTTATTAATCATTTGAATCTACAGATATACAGAAATAATTTGAATATTTTCCCTTAGTAGTAAGTTTTATCACATTAATTATTATTAAAAATGTTTATTATTTCATATTAAAATAAAATATAATTTAGAAAAATGAAATTAGTATATATCCCGTTCCTAGATTATTAAATATCAGTAGAGAAAAAATTCTTAAAAAATATAAAATCTAATAATGTTATAGATATAAATCCTTGGTGATTTAATTGAAAAAAAATTATCCCGGTACTTTATTTTTAGTAGTAGGAAACTCTGGTTCAGGTAAAGATTCAATAATCTATGGCTTACTAAATAAATACCCCTCTAATATGAAACCTTTAAAACTCGTAAAAAGATATATAACGAGACCTCCCTCAGAAACAGAATTAAATAATCCCATAACTGTTGAAGAATTTAAGAATCTAGAGAACCAAGAAAAGTTTGCCTTAAAATGGCATATTTACGGATTGGATTATGGAGTTCCTATAGAAATTGATAATTGGCTTAAGGAAGGACATCCCGTTATAGTTAATGTGAGTAGAACCATAGTAAAAGAAGCGAATGAGAGATATGGAAATATAAAGGCCATTTTTGTAGATGTTCCTTTTGAAATTACACTTCAGCGTGTGCAAGAACGAGGGAGAGAAAGTGGGAATTTATTAGATGAGAGAATTGAACGTGCAAGAAAATCTCAAAAGTTTCCCAAGGCTGATTTCATAATAGACAACTCCGGAAAACTAGAAGATGCTATCAATCAACTCTTAAATTATGTAATTAAGGTTATTAAGGAAAGTGGGAACATTAGAAAAATAGAATAAATTATTTTTATTAGAAAACATTACGAAGAAGTAATAACCACAATTTTTTATAAGTTTAAAAATGGCTCTCGTAGTATAGTGGTTAGTATTGGGGACTGTGATATAAGTAAGATTTCTACTTACTTCTGCGGTCATCCCTAGGGGGGGGTCCGATTCCCCCCGAGAGCCCACTAAAAATCTAGAATTATGTTGAATTTAGAAGAAGATAAAGTTCGGGACCTTTCCGGATGGGAGAGGAATGCACCTATACCGATTTGTATGGAGGGTGATTATAGAGCCCTTACTTTTTGTTGTAAACCTGGATATTCGTTAACATTTGGATTTAAATGCAAAAGAGATAATATTCTAAGAGAATTGAAACTAACTCCTGAAGAATTTATGAATATTAAGGACCAATATTCCAAAGAGAATAATTGGGATTCAGAATTAGTATGTTTTGGCTCAATTTCTTATTGTTGTATGAGGGCAGGTGGATGTCCTAAGAGAGATCTTGCTTTGACAATAAAATATCCAAATTTAACACAAGAAGAATTCATGAAAGTTTATTTTAAAAAAAAAAAAGAACTATCTAAAAGAATTTTAGAAGGCATTTTTGACCAAGAAGCTAGAACAAAAGTAAAACTCTTTTTAGATTTATTTTAAAATTATTAAATTGATCACAATTCCTTTTTTTCTTTCGACAAAATAGAAAAAAATATAAATTAATAAAAGAAATAATTAATTAGATACCTTTTAAAAGCAGTGACTACACATGATATTAGAACAAGTACTACCTCATCAATATAGAGACGATATATATATTGATCAGGTTATTACGCCTCATGATAAGGTTACAGAATTTGATAAAAATATAATTAATCGTATGCTCTTAAGAGAAATCATTATGGCTTCATGATAACGCTATTATCCAATAATTTGGGCTCTTTTTATTATAGTAATAGGTAAAATTAAAAAAAAAAAATTAAATCATTTATTTTCGATTTATTTTATTAAATATTATTGGTAAAACAAGTGAAATCGAGAAGGCAAGCAACGCATACCGTATAAATCTAAGAATTATATTCCCTCTTATAACCAAGCCAAGGCCAAAATAAATCATAAAAACGAGAATCAAACCGAGAATCAAATTAATAATTTTCTGTTTTTTACTTAATTCTGATGGCATATAATTCACGTATTCATTTTCCAATAAATAACCGATAGAAAATCCTAATATTGCGCCACCTACTAAAGCAAATCCACCAGCATCAGCATATGGTACAGGATTTTTCATAGGATATTGTCCTGTGGTTGGAAAGATCACCGTCCCAATTACTAACAATAAGACAGATACTATAAGAACAAGTAACATCTTCAGCTGTATACTATAGCTTTCTAGTTTTTCGGTTACAATTGGCTCTAAATATACGAAAGGTATTAAAACACAAATACCTAATAAGAGTCCCCCGATTATATCTTGAAGGTCATGAACACCTAAGATTATTCTAGATATTGCAATAAGAAATATGTAAATTGATACAATTATCGGTATTACCAAAGGCTTTGATTTCTCTTTAAAATGGTAGCCAATATACCCATATACACCTACAGCAAGTTGAGAATGCCCAGAAGGAAATCCATAACCCTCAGCGATAACTCCATTTTCTGAGGTTGGATCAAGATTACTAGGTGGTCTTGGGTCTTTAAAAACATCTTTAAGAAAATTATTAATATAGGTTGTAATTAACAGGCTAAATAGTAAATTTTTCGCGAATTTTTTATCATAAGCAATGAAAAAAGCAGCAATGACAATTATATAGAAGGTTTCGTCTCCTGTATCAGTAATAACTTGGAAAACAGCACGTACTCCAGAGTTAGAGCTATAAAAAGCCTCATTGTATCCTAAGGCTAACAGAGTAAGTCCAACGATGAGAATAGCTACAGATGTTATACCTATAAGTATCAATCCTTTATTCGTTAATATTTCATCTTTTTCATTTTTTTCAGACATTGTAAAATCACTAATATAAAATATTTTAGTATAATTATCTCAACGATTTTATTAATAAATGTTATTATTGAAAGCCATAATCAATATTAAAAATGAGATTAATAACGAATAACAAAGATGATTCAGAATGATTTTTGTGAATCTAAAGCAATTCTAATCAACTTGGATATTCTTATGTTTATCGTCAGTTTTTTTTAGCTTAATTTCGAGTATTCCGTTAGTATATCTTGCTTTTGCATAATCAGAATTAATAGCAACAGGGAGGTCAATTTCTTTGTAGTAAGAAATTGATCTACTTTGTGGACCTGGCTTAGTTGAAATCGTTAAAGAGTTTGTCGTGGATTTTAATTCAATCTCCTCCTTTAATACTCCTGGCATCTCTGCTATAACAATTAATTGATCATCAAGTTCTTGGACTTCAACTAAAGGGATTCTTGATTTTTGAACTTCCGGTTTTCCAGTATAAGGTTTGGGTTTGATATTGCCAAAGGAATCAACTGTTGGGTTACCATCTGAACCTATTCCCACATTAAATCCATACATAAAAGGTCCTTTAAACTTGAACTTATCTCTATTTTTCAGAAATTCCCTTTTAAAATCTTCGGGTGAGAGATTTTGAAACTCAGGGGGTAATCCTCCTTTAGCAATTTGTTCAAAAATCTGCTTAAATAAGCGTCTAAATTGCTTAGACTTAAATAATTTATCGGGATTGTTGAACATTTTAAAAAAATCAAAGGGGCTTTCTATATCATCTTCATCGTCTTCTTCATCGTAATTGTCATTTTTTGGCACTAATAATCATCTCTAAATTTATTTATTTGATTGTATAAATTAAATTAAATAGAGTGTATTTAAATATAAAACATATTTGGAAAAAATTAAATACCTTTCATTATAGAAAAAATTGTTTACGTTAATAAATTTATTTCCACTCAGATATAAGATTAATGAATAAAATAAAAAAGTAGATTTGTATGTATTCCGAATTAAGTGATGACGATAAGGAAATGTATTTAGAAGTGTTAAGAGAAACTCCCATAATGCCATTCTCTAATTTCGTGTCGCGAGGCAATATTCCAGACAAGATTGATATTGCTAGGCCACGGAACTATATAGATCGAGAAGTATATAGATTAGTCCGTCAAACTTATAGAGATCGTTCCAGTAGATTAATTCCAATTTTGGGTTCGGCAGGAACGGGAAAAACTCATGCATACCATTCCTTTAAAGACAAAGAACGAGAAAACAGAAAAAAAAAGGAACAAACTGAAGAAACAGAAGAGGTTGAAATCAGTCAATTTGAACCTGTGGATTGGACTATTGTGTACGTCCCCAGTCCTCCTGCGAGTATCCGTGTCTTGTTGCATGTTTATACCTGCATTATTGAAGATGTTGGTCCTGAGATATTAAATCATGTTTCAAAAAAGCTAGTTGAAAAATGGGGAGGTGTGAAGAAGGGACTATTTCAAAAACCTAAAATTGATGAAGTGATACAAAGAGGAATTCGAGAGTTCCCTGGAGTTTTTGCAGATTGCGTTAAAGCATTAGTTACTTATCAATTAGATAAAAATAAAAAGGCATTAGCAGAAAGGTGGCTTTTAGGAGAAGATTTACAACCGGAAGAATTAAGTGAGCTAGGTATCAATTCCGTAGTTGAAGATGATGATGTGTGCCTTGCATTAATTAAAATTATCACTGAAAATATGGATAGAGTTTTAATTCTCTATTTTGATGAGCTTGAATCACCTTATAGAATGCATGGAGAAGCTGCTGAGAGAAAATTTCTTGAAATAATAAAAAGATTATATAATGAAGTAAAGGGCTTAGTAATAAATATAGCAGTATTGAAAGAAGTATGGCCGAGGATATTAGAAATTGCCGACCCCCCATTAAGATCAAGAATGGAACCTGAACAAGAATTAAAGCCATTCAGTTTAAACGATTTGAAAATTTTCTTCAGTAAAAGTATGGAAGCGTTCTGGGATGAAAATAACTTAAATCCCCCATTATATCCATTATTTCCTCTAAATGAGAAACTAATAGAAATGATATACAATAAAACTAAGGGGAATCCGAGAAATTCTATCAAACTTTGTAGAAGATTTATAGATAAAGTGGTTATGGAAGAAATGACAGTGGAAGATCTTATGGAAGCGGGAGTTGATATCGTAGCTACAGTTAAACCTCCCTCAGAGGTGGAAGAGATTATAGATTTTTCAAGGCCAAGAGATGAAATTCTGAGAAAGATACAAGAAATATTAGCTGAAGAAGAATATGCTGTTGATGTAAATCCTGCATCCGTAGCTGGAGCTGCTTTGAAAAGTATAGATATAATTGGAGAATCTAAAGGAAAAGAATTTAAGACACAGATGGAATTTAAATTTTTATTAGGAAAAAGAACCCAAACTTTAGCAGCATTAATAGAGACGGGTGGAAAAAAATGGGGTTTGGAAATTCCATCAATCAAAACTTTTGACAGAAGCGCTGGAGTTGCGGGCTATTATGCAGCTAAAAGATTAAAAGACGCAATTGGTGAAAAAGCAATCGATGAAGCTATTTTAATAGTACCTCAGGGAACGGGTGGGACGAAATATGAGATGATGTTACAAAATACTCCTGAAATACATAAAGTAGAAATAAATATCGAAATTGGAGAAAAACTAATAGAAAGTGCTTTAAAATATCCTACAAAAGAAGGCTGGGACATAGCTGGAATAATTTTCACGGATATAGGAGAGTATATACCTCCTCCGACTGAAGACTCTGATAGTGATAGTTCTCAATAAAGACCAGAATTGATTTTAATTATCTACAGCTTTTTCGTTATATTTTTAATTTCTTTATTTAGCTTGTTTAAATCACTTGCTCTTCTAGAAGCATTGTAACATGATTTATAGAGCTTTTCAAATAGATCAAATGATTCATTATCCTCAAGAGAATTTGAAAGCTTTATATTTTTATCAATTAGAGGAAGGGTATCCTCATATGCCTTAAATTCTAAATCTTGTAATTCCCCTAATCCCTTTTTTATAGCTTTACTAAGGGCTTCTCGTGTTTTAATAATATCAGGAATATCTCCAACTCTGTTTCCTTTTTTCCTTAAAAATAGAGCCATCTCAGTCTCTCTAACCTGATCTGCTAGAGAAGCAGCTTTTAAATAACTTTTCTTCGATTTTTTATAAAGGGACTCCTTTAGGGCATCTTCAGCTAATTTTACTTCTTGGGATAATTTTTCTGGAATCTTTTTCTTATCGATCAGTTCTATTAATTCCCTTGCCTCTTGTAGTTTCCCTTCATCAAGTAATTTTTTCGTCTTCTCATTAATTGTTTCTTTAATTATTTTAGGTTCTTTTAATTTTTCCATCAAACTCAAAATTGAATTTAAAATACCCTTGAGGGTTGATTGAAGTTTTTTCTTATCCTGAGAGAAATTCGTAACTACTCTCTCTTCAATTTTTTCAAAAATACTCTTTAATGAAACAATATCTTCTTCTAATCTGAGCATAAATCCAATGAAGGTATTCTTCTTAATGTCTTTTCCCTCGATTATACTAGAATAGTATCTAAATTTTTCGTCACGACCAGACGCATCAGCTAGATCTTTTTTGACATGTTTATCTGCAAAATCTTTTAATATTTTAGTACTAGGTTTGTCTTTCGTGATATAATAATCCGCTAAAACATTTGGTCCAAACGATTGGTCTATTTCGTAAAGGAATATTCCTATTGGCATACTATTGTTTCACCATTGTAATATTAAATAATTTAATATTAGAGAGTTAATAAGTGTTGATTTAAACTTTAATTTAATATTAATTATCTTAGATAATATCTAAGATATATTTTTTTAAATATTTTTGAGTGGA
>SDBS01007329.1_pt1 | contig 10718 bp, 15 predicted proteins | sample 2277091 | NCBI WGS metagenome assembly SDBS01 (sample SAMN10404972, study PRJNA504765) | marine sediment metagenome | isolation source: marine sediment core GS10_PC15, 163 cmbsf | place: Arctic Ocean: Southern Knipovich Ridge | collected 2010 | reverse complement strand
ATCATATGTATGTGTATATGGTCTTTATCAACACCAATTTCAATCATTTCCCAGTCTGGATGGTATTTGGTGACACCACGAAGTTTCAGCTTTAGGTAATCATCAATACCGTGCGTTAACCACGGGTGACGGTATCTGGTCACCCAAACAATATGATACTGGTTTTTGTAGATTGTATGAGCTTGTTTGTGTAAACGCATCGGTTAACCATAACCGAACGATGCGAGAAATGCTCACACCCTCGGACTTACGTCCGAGGACCTCACGCTGGATTAGAGTACCATTTTGTCTCACTTCGCTTAACAAACACATCATAAAACTTAGCAAAGCGATTATATTTTTCTTTAGTCTTATTCATATCGTAACGCCTCCGCCGGCTCCATTTTTGCTGCCTGACTAGCAGGTAATATTCCTGACACCACGCCAACAATAAATGTAATTACCAGAACAACAACGAAGCCCAACCAGTCCAGAGACCAAAACGAAAATAACCCACTTACCCCCAAATTTGCCGCCATCCAGCCAATCATATACGCCACGCTTATTCCCAAAACAACCCCCAGCACGCCACCTATCACCCCAATTATTCCTGATTCAACTAAAAATAACATCATAATCGCGTCAGACGAGGCGCCAATTGCTTTCATGACGCCAATCTGCCTTGTCCTCTCCAACACTGAGGTGTACATCGTGTTCATAATACCCACCGCCCCCACAAACAAAGAAATCAGAGCTATTGCTACCAACACCAGCTCTATCACGGATAACACATTGCTCACTAAGCGATCCGCCTTATCGGGTGTTATGACAGAAAAATCACGCACGGACTCTTGCTGAGATAACCGCCACTGTATGTGCCGAGCAACCAGATCAACATTAGCATCCGAGCTCACCTTTACAAAAGCCGAACTTGCCCGACCTCGCGTTCCAGTCAAATCCCTGAATATATCCAGCGACAGATAAATAATATTATCGCTCATCTGTTCCCCCACCTCCGACACGACTCCTACCACCTTCATTCTCCGTGATTTAATGATAATCTCATCATCCAGCGCTAGAGGCCGATCAAATAAATTGTTCCTCGCCTTATATCCCAAAACTACTTCATGTGCTCGATCATCACGCGGCCATCTGCCTTCCGCCAGACTTAATCCTTGCGACTGCTCATAAATTCTTATCATTTCCGCCCAAGGAGCCGCGTGAATCATTAATGCCTTTTTCTCACCTCGATACTCCATATTAAACATAGCAATTTCCATCGGTGCTACAAACTCCACCCCCACAATATCCTCCAGTTGTATTAAATCCCGCTCTTCAAATTTTTGTCCTCCTAAAAAACCAATCAGAGGGTTTGTTTCCTTGCCTGGGTATATCTGTATCAATTCTGAACCAAACATCTGCAGTGTCTGACTAACCGCCGTCTTAATACCACTGCCTAGAGACAAAACAACCACCACCAGCATAACACCGATTACTATACCTAATATCGTCAACCAACTTCGCGTGGGCCGATACCTCATTCCTTTAAGTGTCAGTATAAAAAAATGTCCTAGCATACTATATATTTAGACCCTACTCTGTATATATTGCTTTATGCGCCTGATGATCACGTAAGAGACGTCCATCTTTCAAGGCAATAACCTGATCCGCCTGCTCAGCAATATCTACATCATGCGTAACCACCACCAAAGTTTTGCCCTGCCGTTTATTTAAATCTATCAACATCTTTAGTACCCGATCACCGGTTTTAGAATCAAGATTACCCGTTGGCTCATCGCCTAAAACAACTAATGGATTATTTACTAATGATCTGAGCAGCGCTACCCTCTGTTGCTCACCACCAGACATTTCAGCTGGCCGGTGGCCCATACGTTGCAATAAACCCGCCTCGGTAAAACTTTTCTTGACCTCTTTAGTTACTTTCCTCCCGCTAAAAACTAACGGTAATGTTACATTTTCATAAGCAGTCAACCACGATACTAGATTATACTGCTGAAAAACAAACCCGAATGCTTTAGCCCGCATACTGGCTCTGGTTTCTTCGCTCCACGATTCCACGTCAGCACCCCGCCAATAAATCTTCCCCTGACTCGGCCGGTCCAACAACCCCATCATATTTAGAGCTGTGCTTTTGCCAGACCCGCTGGCGCCGATAATAGTTACAAAATCACCTTCCCAGATATTAAGATCTAATCCTCTCAGTACCTCTATTTTAGAGTTCCCCATCATAAAAACTTTCCATATTCCTCGCATCGCAATCAAAGGTTTCCCCTCATACTTATCAGGGGCAATAACAAAACATTGCTTGCATGGATCGCTACAAAAATACTTTTTCTTGCCCTTATGTTTCACTTCTTGCCTATCCTTGTCCGATAACTCTGTCACATCCATTCCACATACTAGGTCATACTTCAATGATTGAATAGCAGTCATTTTAGATGATGACTTAATCAACTAATATGCCAACCACTTGACCCTGTACTAAACCCTCTGTTACTTCTGTAAACTCCCCGTCCGATACCCCTGTAACAATCTCTACTTCACGCATTTTTCCTTCTTCTACCACTAACACATATTCTTTTTTTCCTTCTTTGGCTACATAAAACTCAGGGATTTTCAATATATTTTTCTTAGTTGAAATCTTTATCACTAAATCAACACTCATTCCCGGCCGGATCAACTTTTGTGACTCATCGGCTCCCAAATCTAATTTAATATTCACCTGATAAAACATGTCACCGTCTTCTTCAGTGCCTTGTGGTTTAACCATCACAACCTGTCCCACCCAACCACTTTCAAGTAATGCGTCCAATTGAACTTCAACCTCGTTTCCAGCTTTAACTCGACCAATTTCTAATTCTGATACCTCTGCCTCTATTATCATAGCTTTACTCATAATTGCCATTGCTCTTTGTCCTAAAACCACCACCTCGCCTGGCAACACGTCCACCTCGGTCACTGTGCCATCTACCGGCGCTCGCAAAACCGATTTATCTAGCTTGTCTTCCGCCTGCAACATATCAGCTCTGTTGTATGAAGCCGTTCCACCATCTAATTGATCACTTTTTTTCTGCACTGCCAACTCAGCGTCAGACAATGACTGCCGTGCGTTATTTTCTGACTCCTTTGCCTGTTGTTTTACTAGCCCATATGCATCTTGTGCCTCCTTGTAACTGTTTTGCGATGCCACCAAAGCCTGTTTTGCCTGATCATACGCAACATCACCCTCTGTATAGTTCACCGACACACCTTGAAAATACAACTCAGTATCTTCTAAATATTTCTTGGTATTTAAAACCTTAGTTCGTGCTTGATTCATCTTACTGATATTAATTAACAAAACATTATCTAGATCCTTCATAGCCGCTATTTTATCTAATCGAACCTGTTCATTATCCATCTCATAAGTCGCCTTTTTCTTCATAGCTTCATAATAGACAGCTACTGTATCTAGTTTAGCCAACTGCTCTCCACTATTAACTTCATCTCCAATAACTACATCTACCACCGCCACCACTCCATTTAACGACCAGCCTAGATCATGCTCTTGTTCTGCTACCAGCTCCCCTCTCACCCTGACTACTTCATCAATATCACCTTTCTCAACAACTGCTTCCACAATTTTTTGCTCTTCTATCTTGAAATACCGTTGGTAAGACCACCATCCGACTAACCCACCACCAACCACTACTATAAGTAGTAAATATAATAATGATTTTTTCATATTCTACTATACCCGCCGGGTATCCCTCTTTTAGATAACACAACCTGCCACAACTGATTTTTTCTCGCTCTGAACAAACCAGCACAGGACAACAAATAATATTTCCACATTCTGTAGAATCTATCGTCGTAATTAGACTTCAACTCATCCCAACTACTATTAAAATTATTATACCAAGACATAAGAGTCTTATCGTAGTCATTCCCAAAATTGTGCCAATCCTCCATTACAAACAGTCCCTCAATTGATCGACTTATTTGCTTTGCCGAAGGCAACATTGAATTTGGAAATATATATTTCTGAAACCAAGAATCCCCTGCCCTTACAGAACGATTACTGCCTATTGAATGTAGTAGAAATAGTCCACCATCCTTTAAGGAATCATGCACGACCTTCATAAATCTACGATAGTTTTTGTATCCCACATGCTCAAACATTCCTATAGACACAACGTGATCAAATTTTTCATTTATATCGCGATAATCCTGCAAACGAGTTTCCACTGGCAAGTTTTTATACAATTTATCAGCTAGCTCTTTTTGCTCCTTTGAAACAGTAGTTCCGACCGCACTCACTCCATATTTCTCCGCCGCAAATCCAATAAAACTTCCCCAGCCGGAACCGATATCAAGTATTCTCTGCCCTTGTTTGAGGTTAATCTTACGACAAATAAGATCAAGTTTTGCTTCCTGCGCTTCATCTAAGTTCTTAGCGTCCCTCCAATAACCACATGTATACGTCAAACGCTTGTCCAGCATAGCGCTATACAAATCATTACCAACATCATAGTGCTGTTCGCCTACAACAAATGCTTTAGATTTCCGTCCCGCGTTAAAAACAACATGGCCAGCAAGCTTAGATAATGCCTGCCAATTATATCTAATTTCCTTTACTAAATCAGCTACCAGGACTCGATAGAAAAACTCATCAAGGTTTTGACAGTCCCACCACCCCTCCATATATGCCTCTCCCAACCCTAACAACCCCTGTTGCAATACACGCCTATATAGATTTTCATTATGAACCTGTATATCGTAAGCATTACTGCCGTTTATCCTAATACTTGCTTTTTCCAGCAAAACTCTAATAATTTCTTTCTCATTTTTCATACGCTATTTTGACTCAATAATCTGGTTAGCTGCATATAAACCAGTTAAAAAACTATCCTCCATTAAAGAAAGATTGTAATCAGATGCCAGGTATACATTTTCATCAAGTTTCTGCTCTACAAAACCATCTTTAGGGATAATCATACCAGGATCCCAATGAATCCTTTTTACCACCTGCCAGTTTTCATAGTACTGATTAAAATCCGGTTGAGAGTTCTTCGAGTAAATAATATCAGCGCCATTTTTTTGTGTCCACAACATAAAAATATCATGGTGCTTTGGTCGCATAACTACTGCTTTTTTGTCCTTATAAATATCCTCTCGTGTCCCGGTGACATAAAAAACATAGGCCGCTTGCTCAATAAACGGCTTCGGTAAATCGTAAACACTAACTAAAGATTTATGTGGAGCGGCAAAAACAATATTTTTAGCCATAAAATCACCTACTGAACTATGGACGTTAAAAATGCCCTCTTCATTCTTGGCTACCTTAGTTACATTACCTAATTTAATCTTTCCTTCATAGCCGGCAGTAAATTTCTTTACCGTATATCTAAAATTCACAATCCAGGCCCTCATAATAACTGGCCAGAACATGCCCATGAAATAAAAAGTGTTTACTTTATCCGACTCAATGAATGCCGTTGCGGCAGTAACCGGATTGCCATACAACTCATTCAATTCCTCAAACCCGTGTTCTTTAATAAAATCCTCAGCCGGCATTTGCCAATATTTCATTAATACCGGATCTTCCTCAAAACATTCCTTAATAGATTTATATGGGGCCTGAGCTCGATACCTTAAGAAATGTCTTCTAAGCTTCCTTAAGATAAAAACAAATTTAATCATTTTAGGAATATGTTTAATATTTTTTACGATAAAAATATTTGTTAAATTATCCCCGTCAAAAAAGAAAAAGTCTCGTATCCTAAGTGGCTCTCTTTTTTCTACGTATGGCAACATATAACGATAATCAGCAGTCATATATGCCGCCCCATAATTCATACAAAAACAATCAGATGCCACTATCCGACCGCCAAGATTTTTAGTAATCAGTAAAAAATCTTCTCCAGCATCATGCAACCGCCTGGCACACGACAAACCAGAAACGCCTCCACCTACTATAATTGTTTCGTATATCTTTCTTTCCATAAACTCAACTCACTTCCACTATTTTACGCCACCCTATGTGCTCATATACGCTTGACCATAAAAACCCTAGACCAAACGCAAACATCAGCTCTTCTAAAGGTACTCCCAGCACAATAATTCCGGAAATTGTAGCCATATTCCAAACTCGCTCAACGTAACCCGGAAACATAATAATCAGAGTCAGGAAATAAACATAATACAGCCCAAGAAACAGGAAGGCGCTAACAACCATCTTTTTCTTTAAGTCAGGTCGACAGTACCAAGCGAAAAAACCACCGATCATCATAGCTATAAAGGCGGAATAAATTGGATTAATGTTCACAAAGACTAACAACGCAAAAAATACTACCGGTGCCGACAGTAATGCCAGCCAATGAAACTTGTGACGAGATTGATGCCTCTCGGCCAAAGAAACCTTCTCATGCCTTATTTTAAATATCCACTCGTACACCACCACCGTCAGGCCACCCACCCCAAACGAAAAAAGAAAACTCTCGATATCAAAACCGGTCCTCTGTGCCAGATCAAACAACGATGGCGGGTTCCAATACTCTGGCACAAAAATAGGTTCAGTCAAACCCAGCAACGACGTCCATAAACTCACCACCAGCATCTCCTTCCGGCTGCCTTTATCTTTCAACAACAAGAATACTACCCCCCACACAACCAGGAGCATTAAACTCCAAATAAACCACACGTATTGCATCTACCTTCAATTAACTTACTTAGTATATCTCCATCAATCTCATTTCTTTTCACTTCCTCTTTCATCGTTGTTTCTCATCATCCATACATGCATTAAAGGACACAATAGAAGTATTAACCACACCCAAGAACCTTCACTGCCTTTGAACAAATATAACCATCCAGCTACCAGCCCAACCGGCACCAGGCAACACAGTGCCATTAATAATAAATGGTTGTGCTTCAATCTGCTCCACAATATCTCTAATTTATTGTTAGACATAACTATCCGCAGCAACCACCTTTACTAGTCGTCTCAGACTGCTCTTTGGCAATCTTCTTACGATACTCCTCCGCATGTTCCGATGAACATAGATACTTACCAAAACGCTCTACTGCTCCGTCTTTTGACACCTCTTTACCACAAACAGCACAATGTTTTTTAAATAGTCCAAATACCATAAGATTTTATTCTTTTAAAGACTTAAGTTTTTCAATCAATTTCTCTCTGTCCACCCCTCCGGTCGAGAACAGCTCCCCGTCTATGACAATACCAGGTGATGCCATAATACCATGCTCCTGCACCAGCTTCTGCCCCTCCTGTGTTGCCATATCGACCTCCTCCACTTCAAGACTGGGAAAATCCGGCAACATCTCGTCAAAGATCTTTTTAGCCGCCTCGCAATTATGGCAACCTTCCATCGTCAAAAATTGAACTTTATTCATAGTTATTTAATTTAATTTTTATGTCGAATAAACAGACAGTTTTAGGTCCTGCCCAGGACGTGATTTAGTGCCCACTGCCACAATGCGCCACTCTAGGAATCATAAAACGCTTCATATACATAGATATCACCTCCCTTCCTAAAATTAACCATGCCCCAATAACTGCAACACATACCCCACCACAATCAATAAAATACTTAGCGAGCCTAAGACCTGTTCTCGTTTCATCGTGCGCAATACATCTATACCTATCCTATGCTCTCTCAACACATGCCAGTGAACCCGAAGTACAGTTAAGCCCAGTAATACTTTACCAAACGTATCTATTGTTAAACCAACACTAAACAAGCTCATAATAATTTATTAAGCCTCCGGATACATATCATCGATTATTTCCTGCAGATGACCCTCGTGCTTCACCCCCACCTTATGAGCAATCGCTTTGGCGTAATAAGGCTTTAATTCAGCCAGCCCGTGCCCCTCCAATATCTCACCAATACACTCTCCGCAAGGATGCAACCCGGCCAAGATGTCTTGACGACATGTACATTCCGCTCCTTCGCCATGCCCCGGCGTCTTCTGGATACAGTACCAGCACGGTTCCTCCAAACAACAATCATACTTTCCCTGCATGGCCAACTTACCCCGAATATCATCAGCCATAGCTATCCAGTCCTCTCTCTGTTCCGCCACACTCTGATTTTTCATCATTGCCAAATGATCTCCTGATGCAGACGGTTTTACAACGTAACCAATGAACGCTCCAGCCACCAACACCAAAACAACCCCCAAAGTAAGGCTATTTTTAGCTAACACAACTGTTTTACTCATTTTTTTTCACCTCCCTTGTCAATTCTTTTCTTAACGGCATACCAAACAACCGGTCCGATTATTAATCCGCCCAATAGCGCAAAAGCCGGCTTCTGCGTTCTCGCCGCGATATCAAACACACCCTTTCCTTCAGCCAACCCCGCCCGGCACTCGCCGCACACCTGATCCAAGTGCCCCTTCTCCAAATGTATACGACACTCACACACTCCCGGCCCCCAAATCCATCCCTTCAAACACTGCGCGCAAGGCGGATTGATGCAACACTCAAACTCAGCCACGCCCGCTCCCATCGTCTTGCCAAACCACCTCGTCCAGCCGGAATGCAACGGCGTATTCAAAAACCAAAAATGGCCAAACGTCCCCCACACCATAATAAAAGCGCCCACCACAATCAGGCTCCACGCCGTGGCCTTTTGAATCGCGTCCTTCTTTCTCATAAACCACATAGAAGCGTTCACTCCCACAATAGCCAGAATCGTAATTGCCAGCAGCGGCAAGAATCTTCCCACTCCATTTACAGCTTGCAGGGCGGCGCCATACGCAATACTGCCCGACGAAGCTATGTACGTCAAAATCACATACGTCGCCGGATTAGGACAGGCAATTCCGGCATTGCCCAAAAACAAACCCATAAAGAACGCTTTTAGGTAATCCCCCTGGCTTTGGATAAAATGAGGAACAGTCCCGCCGTAAGAAGGCAGTGTTAAACGAATAAGTTTTAATTCCGACAAGCCAAACAGCAGTGCGGCACCCCCCGCCACCAAAAACATCCACTTACTTACGCTGGCTAAACCAAAAATCTGCCCCGCCCAAGCCACCACTGCCCCATAAATACTTAGTGTTATAACCAAGCCCAGACCAAACAACACTGCCATCATCAGCCCTCGACTCGGCTTTTTACCCATCGCCAGCGGCACAATCACGAAAACCAGCGGGAAAGTGCAAGGCAGCACGATCATGGAAAGTCCCGCCGCGAAAGACAGTGTCAGGCCCACTGTTTGACCGGGCGTTGACGCCAGCCACAACATACCAATCATAAATATAGTCATCAGAACAAAAAACGCTGTGACTAAATAAACCCTCGTTTTCTTCTGCATTATATTTAATTCACTCATAGTGACTCTACTTCCCACTCAAACGTCCGCTCTTCAACGCCGTATACATCACTAATAACAAGCCTCACATCTTTCACGCCCTTATCTAGTGATGAAAACACCAGCTCCCCCGTTAAATGATGCCCGCCGCTCTCTCCTTTCCACTCAGCCGCTCTATACTCCCCGCCTCTATCATCCATTAACAGCGACTGTTTAATGAGATCAAAATTCAAATCCCCTTGATGAGTGCTTAGCCCAATCTCAAACCTCGTTGTCTCACCCGATTCAAAACTCAACGGCGTTACATCAATAGTCAAACCTCCTCCGACATCAGTCCGAGTAGCTAAAAAAACTTTTACTGTACTCGGCTTCTCATTAGCAACAACCTTATTCCCATTCGGTACCGCCTTTTGTGCCGCCACCTCTCGATTAACCCTATTTGGTATCCAAAGTAAAACAGCAACCAGCACCAGCACAGACCCCGTAATTGCCCAACGCTTGCCGGACGCAAGATTAAACTGCACTAAACGTCCCAACCCACTATTCTCATTATACAAGGAATGCTTCTTAATAATCTCCAGCATATACAAGATACCAATCACATTACTTACTACTCCCGCCAGCATAAAAAATAATTGATACTCCACTAAAAACACTGCCACAGCCGACAGACCAATAATCGGCAGGACGTCAACCACATGATGCGCGCAACACGCCACCATTGAGCCGGCTGAAACGCCACCCGTGGCTGCCACTTCTCCGCCAACACTCTTAATTCTCTTCTCACGAACGGTGTAGCGAACATAGCTATACAGCCCCACCTGACTACCAAACCCGATCACTAGCAGTACAATCCAATACCACCATTGTTGCCACTGCTCAACAGCATGATCAAAAGAATTCGCCAGCGACAAAACCAGCCAATAAAAAGACATTAATAACAGCGCCCCGACAATGCCCCACCCTATTGACTTCCTACCTGCTAGCTCCATATCATTTTCTCTTCGACAACTTATAAATCGCTAAAATCTCCTTGATCGACCTCGCATTGTCACCTTTCTTAATCTGCTCAATCACATGCGTAGATAGATGATTTTCCAGAATCAGATTCTCTATACCCGACAAAGCCTCTTTAACCGCCAAGGATTGATTAAGAATATCAATACAGTACTCTTCTCTCTCTACCATCTTTTGTAATCCACGCACTTGCCCTTCTAATATTTTCAACCTGCGCAACGCTCTCTTTCTGATATGCTTCTTCATGCATACATGTTACCCCTATGGGGTATAGATGTAAACTATTCGTTTTGTAGATAAACTACAAATCCCTACCTCACTACCTCTGCCTCAAAACGTACTTCCCCAATCGCCCCTAGCTCATGGGAACAGCACCAGTTC
>SDBS01007328.1_pt1 | contig 10719 bp, 5 predicted proteins | sample 2277091 | NCBI WGS metagenome assembly SDBS01 (sample SAMN10404972, study PRJNA504765) | marine sediment metagenome | isolation source: marine sediment core GS10_PC15, 163 cmbsf | place: Arctic Ocean: Southern Knipovich Ridge | collected 2010 | reverse complement strand
TCCAATCTCTGCTTAATTTCTTTAAGTTTTGTATTCTCTTTTCATACTCTACACACTGGTAGCACCTCTCTAATATTAGAGGGCGCATTGTTTTTTAAATGCACTATAACTCACGTAATTCGTAAATTTAATAATAAACTGTTGAAAGAATAATACGAATCAGTCCATTCATCAAGATCTAAATAATTTTCGATTATTGAAGCATACATCGATAATTTATACAAAGCTAATTGACTAGGGCTCCAAGAACACACGGTTATTTTTCCTTTTTTATCTTTGGACCAACAATGACTGTCCTTAACTTTACAAGTAAATTTTATTGAATTAACTTGTTGATTTTTCGCCTTCATCACCTTCTATTTGAATTTTTTTTAATAGAGTAGTTATTTGATCGACATTTAATTCAGCTTTTTGTCCAATCAAAGTAATAAGTTTTTCTACAGACTGTATTAGGATACTCATCGTATTTGCTTTTGTTTCTTGTCTCTCTGCATCGATCATTCTATAGATTTCTCTTAATGAATCTTCCCACCGTTCAGAAATAAATGCTTGGCCGTAAATTTTTTCAAAGACTTTTTTAATCGTGGTTTTTTGCCATTCTTTTTGCTTAGACATTTTCAGACCAAAATCTTGCAGTTCTAATATCCGTGTTTCGCCGAGATGGGAAATTTGACCATGGAATTCCCTGATTAATTGCTGTAATTTTTCATTTTCTTCCTTGAGTCGAAAATTGTCTTCGACAAATATTTTGTTTCTTGCTAAATAGCTCCGTCTAAGATTAAGCATTTCTTGGTTTGTTCTCTTTCTTAATTGCTGACCAATAATTTCTGTAGACGTAATTGTTACTTGTGGGTCCGTTTCTAATCGATATAGAGCGTCATAGCCGATAACAGTTAAATAATCGACACTTGGTTTATCTTGTAATTTAATAATTTCAGTTTGCAATGCGTCGTCGCTTTTATTGACTTCATTTTGACATATTCCCCGCACGTTATATTCATAGAGTATTTCCTCATCAGCTTCGAGAGGTGACATATAAATTTCGTGGTCGACCAACACTTTTTTACGTTTCAATAGAGGATCGAGCAAATGAGTCGATCTTCGAAGTATAAAATTAATCATGCTTATTAAAATTCCAACCCCACAGCCAATTAGAAAAGCAAACGAAATTTCAGGTAGAGAAACAGCGAATAGTGAACCAACTATTAGCATACTTAACAGAATCCCCGATGAATTGAGATAAAAGCAAAATGACAGAATTTTATAAATAAGGGCTTGTTTTGTCCAACCCAGTTCTGTTTCATAATAATCTTTTTTATCTAATTCTTTTGTAAAAAAATGAACGTTTAAACTATAATATATGATGATTTTTTCGATCAGGTGATTGTTTTTATATGTTCCCATCGTGTAGTTTGACAGGACATTGAAATATTTGTTTCTGTGTTTAAATTTGAATTCATAGCACCGTCGATCTGCTCTAAATGTTTCAGATTTAAATTCTCCTATCGTTTTAAGACCGGAGAGCTTATGTGTTTCATAATCGTCGTTTTCCCGAATTTCGTCAATAGTTTTATACCCTTTGATAATTACCTTATTAGCAGCTTTTCTTATCATGTCATATATAACAACGACAATCAAAATTAAGATTATAATTGAAATCCAACCCCATTCCGAGAGACCTAATTCCGCTGGGTTGTAGATTGGTAAGACAAATGATTCCGTTATAATTTTTCCTGGAATTTCAATTATAAAAAGCTTATTTTCAATCAATCTTCTGGAAATTCTGAATTCAAGTGTAGTATTGATATGTACAGAATGCAAATAATTTGTCTGAATTTCATAATTAGACAGGTTCAATGTGAGATGCCCTGAATTAAAAATAATTGATTTATTCTCTAAATTAAATGTAAAATTGACATAGAGATAGAATTCTGTTTGCGAATTAGCCGAATAAATCGTATAATTGGCTCTTTCTTTAAATAGGGAATACCCCGTGTCAAATTTCCCATCAATTTTAATATTTTGTGTATAGTTAGCCCTACTAAACCCGATAAAAGTCCCAAAAAAGAGGCTAATAACAAAAATGCCAAGTAAAAATTTTGTTTGTTTACTCATCATCTTCACCGCCACCGCCTTGTTTTGATTTTTGATAAACCAAAATCGAATTGGGCACAACAAATAACGTTGCAACTAATAGAACTTGAATTAATGTATTGTCAGAAAGTTGGAAATCTGAGGTTGCGGGACAAATTACAAACGTGAGCAGCAGAAACATTGACCAAACCAATATTAACAATACTTTTCCAATCCAAGGGACTTGTCTATAAAATGAGATAAAGAGTACTATTGCAAACATGATATAAATGATATTTATAAAAAATTCTGAGAATGTTTGCACCGAGATTTCATTGTCGAGCATTGAAATGATTCCAATACGCCATATTGAGAACAAAATGACAAAAACAAGAAAGATTTTATGAAAAATCTTTAAAATTAGGACCTTTTTCCCTGATTTCATGTGATGAATTGATATAAGAATAAATGCAACTATTGCATACGAAAAAATTCCGATCAAAAATGCGATTGCGGGAGCAGGGATCGCATTAAAAATATCTATAAATGAATTTTCGATAAATGAAAAAATAGCATCTAAAACACTCCAAATAAACATAAAAACATTATAAACACCCGTTAAATCTATATCAGACATATTGAATTACATCAACTCTATTTTTTTTTCTCAATTTTTTATTTTTTTTTTAAATGAATTTTGTTATTTTTAATTTCCAGAACGATTTCATTAACGCCCTTTTCTTCACGGGCTTTATTTAATTTGCTTAGAACCTTTTTGTCAAGGAACCCTATTATTTTCTTTCGAGCTTTCTCATTACTCTTTAAGTAATAGAAAACTCCAATAAGGATCCCGCACACAGAAAAGATGATAATTGATTGAATTAACATTTCTAAAGGTGTTGCGAAATTTACTTCAATTGTAATAATTGTAATGCCTTTAGGCACTCTGGGAGTATTAAATGTTAAATATCCATCTGAATCCCCGGAGTCTGATAAGTCATTTATCGTTATATCGCTACTCTGAAGTTCTAACGTATGTACTCCTGATGGATCAAATTGATACAGAAAAAAAGCATTATCAACATCCATCGTGCTATTAATTGTTATCGTAATAATATCATTTTTATATTCCCAGTCTACGTAGACAAACGGTTTCATTGTAAAATGTAAATAACTGTCCGTAATTTCAGGGTCAAAACCACTACCTAATACTTTAATTGACGTATTTGACAGAGATTCCACAGCATACGTTTCATTGCCATAATAAACATTATAAGCTGTCCAGGAAGAATTAATAATTAATCCAAAAACTTGTGTATACTTTGTATAAGTTAAAAATCCGACAAAATCTATTTCATTATCCGTGGTTATTCGATTGAAATTTTGATCACTTTCATAACTCGAAATATTAATATATGGAATAGAACTCGATCCTTCAACAAATAAAATCTGAACCGCAGCGGTAAAATTAATGCTTGGAATTGTTAAAAGATAATCAATTGTTTGAGCACTCCCTAAAGTCCAATTCTCATTATAACATCCGTCATTCTTTAAATTAATCGAAATATTTACATTTTCAATAGGTAAATCTGCTTTATAACTCAACTTTACTAAAGAATAAATCCCTGTGTTTGAAACAACAGAATGAATAACATCCCAGTTCGGATTCACATCAATAATATACGAGTTTAATAAAAGATCTCCATAATAATATAATTCATTGAACTCTACAGAATCATAATTTACGTGTGGATTTGTTGTTTTCTGAGTACGAACCCCCGTTAGATTTAACGATTGTGTTTCTGTTGTAAAGTCAATATTAGGAACTATTAACGTAATTAAAGTTTGACTTTGGTTTTGATTCAACTCCAGAGTTTCAAATATATCTCCACGTGTGAAGGTTAAAACTAATGATACTCCCGAAATATCCAAATCTGCTGAATAATCAACCTTAATTTTAGTTGTCGTTTTAGTATTCTCTATTGTGTTGTTAGAGATTTGCCAATTAGGTTTATAATCAGGATAAACCTCAAAGAGATCATTTGTTTGAGAGGATTGTTGAAAATAATAACGATCATTGCTGGTGTTTACAAAACTCGAAATTGTAGTTGATGTGCGTTTATGTATTAAATAAAGATCGTTTAATTGTGATTGATTTTCATAGTACCAATAGCTAAAACTCCTATTTGATTGATAAAACTCCAAGAAATCAACGCTATTAACATCAGTTCTGGGGTTTTCCGTTAATTGAATTGATGTTATCTCAAATTTATTGTATAAATCTAAATCAGAAATAGTCACCTGAGAATTATTCCCTGAAATATAAATTTCCAATGAAAAATTATAAAATTGAGATTTTGAATTACTGGATAAAATTTGATATAAATTAACGCTCAATGTATCGGTTTTTGAATTATTATAGCTATAACTTGAAAAAACCCATCCACTTTCGCTTAGAACGTTAATCTTAAACAAAAGATAACTAAAATCAATCGAATTATTATAATCCACTAAATAAGATGTATTGGTAAAAACATATGAAATATTTAGAATCATTCTACTATGTGTTTTTTCGTACCAATCTAAGGTTTCCAATTGAGGTTCTAATTTGAAATATTGATATAATTTTGTTCTATTCTCAAGATCCAAACATTTGAACCAAATAGAATAATTTAAATTATTTAATTCAAGTAAACCATTTGTAATATTAAATGTTAAATCAAAGGAATTAGCGGTTGAGGAATTAAATATGAAGCTTTGAGAGAAATTATACCAATTTCCACTTACATTTAAATTAAATGTAGTGGTATCATATGCAAGTTTAGCTAAATAGGTATAATTAGTATAATTTGAAAATGTATAACTGAAATCAATAGAAACATTAAAAATCTTTTGATAATTAGTAAATGAGTCGTAATAGTTTAGAATTGTATAGTTAATAGATTTCTGAATTGAAGCATATATACTTCCAGAAGTTGTTGTCCAATTATATTGAACCTTTAGCTGATCCAAATATAACTCAAAATAATTTGTTGCATTTTCTAATTCAAATCGAATTATTATATCATACGTGGAATTATAATACGATTGATTTAACGTGAAAGAACAGGGATAAAATCCATTATTATTAATCGAACTATTAATTAACGTAAATTGATTAGAGTCAAAATTATAGAGTGAAATATTAGTTTGTTGAGGTATATCAGTTTTATAAGAGTATAATAATTCAATAAGATCTAACGTATCATTTGAATAAATTTTTGAATTATCTAATTGAATATAAGATGTGAAATTGATTTCTGAAGGTATTGGGTTAATAATTCTTCCTTCACTATATCCTGCTGTCCAACTATAATCAATTGCTTCGAAATAATGAATAAAACCCGTATCTCCCCAGTCTGATCTCATCCACCATTGATCTATTCCATCTATGTAAGGATCATTAAAATCATAATCATCTCCAAATGCAACCCTAACTTCTGCTTCATTGTAAATAGAATAATCAAATGTTTCAGCAACAATATTAAATTCAATTTTATGTCTATACCATGTATTTACAGTAGGACCATATAAATCTATTGGTGTAGTTCCATCCCAAATAGTGTAAGAGGAAGTACCGCCACCAAATTGTGCACGCATCATTACATTGCCATCATCCTTTATGTAGAAATCTAACACCTTAGCATTATAATCCGTAGCTCTATGCCAAAATTCAATAATACAATCGGTTGTTTGGTCTGACCAGATTTGATTCCACTTATATCTTCCGACATCACTCGCATCATTAAATTCAGCAACTTTAGCATGTCCATCTAAGTCTGAAATAACTTGAATAGTTGAGGAGGGTCCCTCAAGATTCCATTGCCAACCAGCAGGTTTGGCTCCAACAGCATCACCTTCAAAACTATAAGTAGCATTATAATTACCTTCTTCAGTGGAATTAAACTGAGTATAATTACTGTTAATTAGATTGAGATCTCCTAAAAAATTAGAAAATCCCTTTTCTAAAGAAAAATTATTTGGTTGTAAAGGAAATATTGAATTAGAGTATGTATTTAATGCAGAGCTTAAATTCCATGAATTAAACGTAGAATTAGTATAACTTGAATTATAATCTAGATTGAAAGTCGTCCAATTTTCAGTATATAGCTCATTAGGAAATTCGTTATACATAGAAAGACCGTTATTAACGGAATATGTTGAGTTATAATCATTTGGGAAATATGTATGATTCATATAACTCTGCTCAGAGCTAAATGTTTCTGTAAATAGAATTTCACTATCTGCATCGTTTAAGGGTAAATAGATATCCTCCACTAAAATAACTTCTATAGAGTAAATGCTATTTGTATTCATAGAAACGGGAGGATATAGGAAATTTGGATTGTCATCACCTAAATCGAGAGTGTTTAAATATATTTTCTTAATATTAAGGTCATTAGGTAATTCAATTCTGTTAATTGAAATAATATGATCTGAGAGTAATTTAAAAGATTTTGATAAATATGTTTTAGAAATTACATCTAAATTAAACGAAAAAACAAAATCCGTTGTTATATTTAATACAAAAAAGATATTTGCGGAATCTGAAGTTATAGATAATGTTTCGGGAAAAATATCTAAATATACATATCCAGAATTATAACTCTCATCTACAACATCATTATTATTAATTTGAAGATTAATTTCTGAAGGAATTTTCCATGAATTCACAGAATATAGAACCGTTAGATTAAAATCAAAGGTTATCCATGGATTAGAATTAATATCAATTATCAACGTAAGGTTTTGAGCGAAAATTGTTAAATCATTAGTATAATTATAATGTGAAAAATCAGACGATCCAAAATAATAAACCAACCTTCCCGATTCATTTACAATGTCATTAAATAACTCTAAAACTTCAAAATACAGTTGAAAAGATTCTGTGTAATTTATTCCTAAAATTTGGTACGTAAAATTATTAACATAGACATTTGGAATAAAATTATTCTCGTAATAATCAACATCATCATTTTTATAAAATTTATAAACTTCATCATTTGCAGAACCAACAATCCAAAAGTGTGACCCATCCCAAGTTATTGCATTTTGATTAGATGTTTCTACCAAATCAAAGTAAGCTCCTGTATATGTCCCTGAAATAGTATATTGATAGTAGCGATTATCACTAACAACCCAGAGGTGTGTTCCATCAAAGGTGATACCTGAAGGATGTGACATTTCTGCCATTGTACTAAAAGTTACTCCCGTGTAAGTCCCTCCTGTAGTGTATTGATAGACAGCATCATTGGTAATTCCTGTAATCCAAAGATACATCCCATCAAAAGTTATTCCTATTGGATAAGTATCTTCTGAGCTAACATCAAAATGAAATCCCGTGTAAGTCCCTTCCGAAGTGTATTTATAGACTTCTTCAGGACCTTTAACAACCCAGAAATAAGTCCCATCAAAAGCGATTCCTCCAGTTCTCCAATCTTCAGAACCCGTATCAAAAGAAACTCCTGTGTAAGTCCCTTCCGTAGTGTATTGATAAACTTCATCAGATACCCAACCACTGACCCATAAATAAGTTCCATCAAAAGCGATTCCCTCTGGACGTCTGTCTTCAGAACTAACATTAAAATGAAGCCCTGTATATGACCAGGATACATTTGTTTCATAGATAATATTTGCTTTAATTATCGTGTCTTTAGGAGCACTTACAGTATATTCTGAAATCGCACTTGAATTGATTGTTTGATTTCCAGCTAAACCTGTTAGATTCCCCAGTACTGGTGTTGTTTGATTCTCATTAGAATATTGAATATTTGAAACTTCTATTTTTGTTAAATCGTGAGAAAATGCCCCAGTGTCTAAATTGGGTGTTTCAAAAAAACTGTAGGTTCCGAGTGGCATCAAAGAGGATTGGATTTCAGTAGAATTTGATTCTAATTCTGCATGTAATGCGACTTCTAAATTTAAATCATCTTGTACTCCTCCAACGTTCTTAACATTATTAACGAATAGAAATAATGATTGGAGTAAAAAAATCGATAGGACCATCAATCCTAAAATTCTATTTTTTTTTGATTGCATGATTTAAACTACACCCGCTAACATTAATGCGATTATATTATTAAAACCGTGAACTAAGATGGCCGCAGGGAAACTAAAGAATGCTATAAAACATAGGAAAAAACCTGCTCCAAAATAAACCATGCCTAACATTGGATTTTGCCACCAGATAATAAAATCTATACCTCGTCTAAAACTGTGATACCAACTAAAAAAGAAGCTTCCAAGTAAACCTGCTATAATCGTTGGGATGATGAAAAACCTGTATGGAACTTTCTGAATTTTATTTCTCTCAAGGGTTTCAGCAATGTTATCATATTTCTGTTTTAAAACAGTTAATTTTGCTATTTTCCGCAGATTTTCTTTACTCACGGAATTTGGATTAATCTTAATATTCCTATATTGTTCAGCAATTTTCCACCGTTCGAGTTTTAAGCGCTTTTCTTCCTCTTTCCATATACGAGTCCTTCTAAGGAAAAAATAGACTCTATTTCCAAGGCCAATAGGAAATATTTGAAAAATTAATGTCTCAGGAGCAGCAATTAAAAATAACTGTTCTAAAATATTATTTTCAAAAATCGTATCTTGACTTAATGTTAAAAGTCCTGTTGAAGTGTCTATTAAATTGAGGCTGTACGCTACTGGTTGGAAAACTTGAAACCATAGAAATAACCCAAATAACCCAAGAACAGTCCATTTTAATGTTTTAAAAAGAAATGATTGGATCGGAATTTTTTTGTTTAAAATTAAAACTTTAAAACCAATTAAGATAAGTACGACAATGGAAAATAAATAAAATATTAATGTAATTAAGGGATTTATACTCACCGTTGGCTCAGCAGTTACGAGAAAATAACCAATAACATATATTCCCATAACAAACAATAATAATGCTACGGAAATTGAAAACTTAGATGGCTCAACGCTGATTGTATTTTCTTCAGTAATATCTCTCGTAAATAAAATGCTCTTAAAATCTGATTTTCTGAAGGCAAAGGCTAATCCAAATAGACTCAAGGTTATAATCAGAGGGACCCAGGAAAAAAACCCATTAGTCACTGATTTTACACTGACAATAACATTTCCATCTTGATCCAGTGAGGTTAAACCCACATTTTTTAGCATAGAATTCCATGCCGAACCTACAGTGTCCCACACCGTTCTGACATTTACTTCAGCAAGGTTAAACAGCGTATAAATTAGTGTCATGATCGTTATTGCCAGTGCGATAAAAGCGGCTTTCATAGCTATTTTCTCCCATTGAAAGTTTATAGCATCTCCTATAGACGAAAGACCATAACCAATTATAAAAATAAACAGGATCCAGTTCATAACATCTGCAAAATTTGTAATGTATTGAGGGAGATCTTCAAATGGATTTTTTGTTAGTTTATTTAAAGATTCAAAATAATCAGGCATAATATTAGATCCAAGAAAACCGGACACCTGTTCAACTTCATTTTCCGTAATGTAATCAAGTGCATCAATCAGGGCCAGTAACGGTTTTGACTTGAAGATTCTCTGAGTCGATATCCCTATTGGAGCAGGGAGCCATGCATCCGATTTAAAAAAATAATTATAATCACCATTGTTTCCATACGTTGTAAAATCTGAGAGTTTTGCCCCAGATAGCATAGCATCTATCACATCCTCGATAGTATAGTCATCCTTTAGATATCCCTCAATAGGCTCTAGTATTTGAATAAGGTTAGCAATATGAATCTCCATATCTGAGAGAGTAGCACCACCACCATCACCAGGATCAAAAACTAATGTATTCAAAACAGATTGTCCATAAATACTGGGAATAAACGCTAAAAGAGCGAAGATTCCAATAATAAATATGAAATTAAATTTCTTACCAGGTTTAGTAAAAATAAAACCCATAAAAATTATTATGACTAATGCGTAGATCCAAAAAAAAATCCACGCATTTAATATAAAAATGCTAATAATAAATAAAATTACACCGGGAATTCCTAAATAAAAAAATAACTTTGATATAGACGAAATTTTTTCAAGCCTAAGCGCTTTGTTCACATGTTTTAGCTTAGACGTTTCTAAAAATTTCTCCAATTCGCTGATACTGTCAAAAAACTCAACTTGTTTGCTCAAACTCCTAACTCCTTATTGAAATTACATAAGTAATACAAAAAAATGATTTGAATTAATTTTTGTATTGAAATTACCCTGAATAGCTTGTATCTAAATTTTAGGAAGGTTAAAATAGTGTCATTAAGCTTACATCAATAGCTTTGAAAACCCAGACAATAATGAACACTACGAACGCCGCAACAATGGCTAAAATACCGCCTTCAGCCTCATCTATAGAATCTGCTGTAAGAACACTTAAACCGCCCCAAGTGCCGATTAAACACGGAACAATAAGGAAGATTGATCTTACGATTTGTTGGATGCCAAGTGCAAAATTTTGTAGACTGTTGACGTCTTCGGTTGTAATTGATGTTAGCATTCTAAGCCCCGTAAAAAGACCGAGATCGTTATTTGCATACGTTGCATAACTGGTGTCTAATGTCATTGAAATCCCGTTCACAGCCATAATTAACAATATAACAGCAATAAATAAAA
>SDBS01007326.1_pt1 | contig 10720 bp, 6 predicted proteins | sample 2277091 | NCBI WGS metagenome assembly SDBS01 (sample SAMN10404972, study PRJNA504765) | marine sediment metagenome | isolation source: marine sediment core GS10_PC15, 163 cmbsf | place: Arctic Ocean: Southern Knipovich Ridge | collected 2010 | reverse complement strand
TCCACAAGTAGGGCAGTAGTTTGCCTTATACTTTGTCATTGGTGTCCTCCTCATCAGGGATGCAGTACCACTTGCTCTTGAGGTCTATGCCAAGCCATCCTCTTGCCTTTGTATTACGTAGTGCTTCGCCAGAAACATGACCAGTAGCCCTCAGTTTCTCCAGCATCGCGTTTGCACCAGATTCATAACCCTCGGACATTCCCATATATCTAACTTGGTCTGTAGGGGATAAGCTATCAAATGTTGATGGTCTGATTTCCATTTGACTCTCAATGAGTATCTTGTACGGGTTCTTCCAATCCTTTGGTCTCCACATATCTTCACCTCGCTTCAATATTCTCTACTATAATTATAACACATTTTACACTACTTGTCAAGTACCAGGGAATACAATAATATTATCTATCACCATTTGTATTAGTTGACAGATTATGTAAAATATGTTACAATAAAATCAGAGGTGAACTATGTCTGAAACTGAGGAAATGGCCAGTTCCCTACTCCCAATGCTTCAGGCTGATGGTGGTGATGGGAAACGAGCCGACTATCTGAGTAAGCGGGTTTGCAACTTCTCCATGCGGGAATCATGCAAGCTCGCTAATGTATCCGAGAAAAGTGTAAGGAGATGGCGTGAGTCTGACCCTAACTTCTACCATCTAGATACTGAGGGTATGACCGAACTCAGAAAGAAACTTGGTAACGAACTCATTGATATGGAGTATACCCGCAACTTCCACTTGGTGTTGCAGAAAGACTTTAAGGTACTTTATAAGGATGCTATTGGTTCCACTCTCACCGAGGATGAGACAGCATATCTTCTCAAAATCCGTCAGCACTACACTCCACAATCTCTGGCTATGGTCAAACAGCTATTGGGTGGTGGCACGGTAGAGACTCCATTCAACTTCACCGATATTGTATTCACCATGAAAAGGGAGAAGGTTACCGAGCAAATAGAAATCAGACAGGAGGGCTAGAACATGGCTAAGGGCAAACCAACCGACGACCTCAATAGCAAGACACCACAGTGGTTCAGGGACTGGCACAACAAATATTTCAGCCAGGTCCGGGATAGAAGTCTTAGAAATGAGCGAGTCTTATGGCTTGTCCTTGGAGCCATCGTAGCCGCCTCTCTCATTGGTGAGGCTAATCTGGATTTAATATCCCGTATAGCGTTGGCGATAGGTGGCTAAATAGGTAGACGCTAGGGTGCATGACACAGCTGAGGTCATGAGTAATTAGTATCAGCAACCCAGACCTATTGGAGTAGGCATACGAAGATAGGTGAGAACGTGCAAAGCGGGGTAATTACGCAGCCCTAGTTACTTTTAGGAGGCAAATGCCAAAAGGAGTAAAGGCATCCCCTAGACAGAAAGTGGCGGGCCGCAAAAACCTCCACAAAGCCGCCGTAATGAGGGTGGGCAGACGAGGAACACACTACAAACCAAGGGGACAGAAGTAAGGAATAGTCCAGATGAAAGTCTGTAAGCTGTGCTGGCGAGTTAACCCTGACGGTGCGGAGGTGTGTATCGAATGTTGCGAGGAGGATTGCTTCCTATCTTTATCATTCATACAGGAGCAGGACGACATAGAACCTTACATTGAGGAGAAGAATGGTAACGGCAACTGAGGAAACCTTTAGAGACCTGATAGGGAATAAGCGCAAGTTTATTGAGACGCTACTGGTAGTAGAGAATAAGTCCAGAGAGAGAGTCCCGTTCATCTACAACCCCATACAGGCTGATGTGGATGCTACCCAAACCGGCATGGACATCTGGGTTAAGCCCTCCTCAATCGGGTTTAGCACCGAGCGTATAGCCAACAGACTGGTAGACACTTTGACTAACCCTGGCACCAACACAGTCTTGGTAGCGTATGAAGATTTTATCACTGAACGCCTACTTAGCAAGGTGACATTCTTCTATAACCATCTAGCCTCACTTGGGATACCAGGCTTCCCCAAAATAGTTCATAACAGCACCTACGAGAAAACATTTGAGTTTGTAATCAACGGGATAGTACAGTCCATTTCCAGTATCTATATTGCATCAGCCCGTAGCAAAACTGCTGGTCGTGCTGAGGTCATACACCACCTGTTACTGGATGAACATGCCTTCTATGTACCTCAGGCCACCGAGAATATCATAGCACCAGCAATGGCTAGAGTACCACCTGAGGGAACAGTGGATTCATTCTCCACTCCCAATGGTGAGGAGAACGAGTTTCACCAGTGGTACATTGAAGCCAAGTCTGGTAAGTCCATATTTACCGCCCACTTCTATCCTTGGTTTATCCACCCTGAGTATATTATCCACCTCGAGGACCCAAGGATTAGGAAGTCAATTCCCGAAACCGACAAGGATGAGTTCAAGCTCACTGGTGAGGAAGAAAAGCTGATGTTCACCCATGACCTCACCTTCTCTCGTATCAGGTGGCGGAGATGGATGTCCCTAATCATGAACAGCCTGAGGGCGAAGGGTGAGTCCAGAACTCTATTCCCACAGGAATTCCCTGAGGATGATGTATCCTGCTTCCTGTCTACTGGGGAAATGTGGTACGAGCATGAGTTCATTGAGTCCATTGCCAAGACCTGCCATGAAGCCCCGTACAAGATGGATGGTCTCAATGTCTGGTACCGCCCTGAACGTGATGAGGCTGGTAAACCTACCAAGCAATATCTGGTCATCATAGACCCAGGCCAGGAGAAGATAACCCAATCCGCCATCGGTGTGATGACATGGGAGAAGGATTCCCTCGGCAACACCGTCCCTGTCTGGTGTGCTAGGGATGCAGGGTGGTACAGCCCAGAAATAACCTGGGCCAAAGCCTGTAAAATCTCAGACTACTACCATAGAGCGGAAATAGTCTGGGAAGCCAATGCCCATGGTCTTGCCATCTCGGTGTTGGGCAAGAACCGTCGCCCCATCTATTTTAGAAAGGATATAATCCAGGATATACCCACAATGGTTCCTGGCTGGCTTACTACTCCATCCACCAAACCCTATATGATGCAGCAGGTGACTAAGGCACTTCCCAGCCTCATCTGCCATGATATTGAGCTGGTAAGACAAATCCGTAATTTCAGACAGTCAGGTGGTAAGCTAGTCATCGTGGGATTAGATGACATCCACGACACCCTGGCAATAGGTCTGGCTGTGCATAACCCTAACCCAATCAGGCGTGGGTTGCAGGGTACTACCGGGTGGAAACCAGGCTGGGGTAAAAAGAAACGGGCAAAGCATAGTGTAGCCATGCAGAGGAGGTAACTATGGCAGATGTTAAGGGAGTAACTCCCGACTATATAATTCAGAGGTGTGATAGCCTCGAGAAGAACTGGTCCACCAGGAAAAAGAAGTTCAAGGAATGGTATGACATCATACTCCTTACTGATGAACTGGAGCAGGAGGGCATGGAATCCGTAGCCACCAATGACCCTAGGACCAGTTATAATCTGGCCAAGCATTTGCTCACAACCATGTCCGTAGCAGATAAGATTCCTACAGACACTTTGGCTCCTGAGTTTATCCCTGCTACCTCATATCTTGAAACCTTTATAGACAAGAGGTGGATAGACCAGGAAAAACGATACCGCCGCATTGGACGCCAGGGCTGGCTGGATGAACTTGTGGGTTGGCTCCTAGTCACTGGCTGGTACTCAGTATTCTCTATGGTTACCAGTAAGTCTATCTGGGCTGAGGTCTGGTCCCCAGCTGAGTGCTTTCCAGATTTCGGTCCTGATGGTTTGGTAGAACATGCCCATATCTATACCCTGTCTGCTGCCGCTGCAAACAAGAAGATTAGACAGATGGGCTGGAGTACCTCACGTCCATTTACCGATGGTACCAAAGTCTATGACCACTGGACCTTCGATGCTGATGGTGATGTAGCCAACGGTGTTGTGATGGGTTCCCAGTTTGTTAAGGCTCCAGTCAAGGACCCATATATGTCCAAGCTGGGTGTACTCCCCATCTTTACGTCACCAGCTGGTGGTCTCCCTGACCGAGGCAGTATTACGGGCAAGGGTGAGTGGCAGAAGCACTCTGGTGAATCCCTGGTAGCTACCAATGAGGATTTGAACGCCAACTACAACAGGATGAGAACCTTTTACCAGCAGGCGGCTAGACAGTCGGCCCAGCATCACTGGCTGGAACTCTCTAGTGGTGAAACCAATATAGCTACAGATGCCTTGATGGATAGGTGGGGCTCAGTCCTTCATGGTGCCCCTGGTGAGGATGTCAGGGCAATACAACCTCCAGCCATGCCGGTAGAACTCACATCTGTCCTGATGACCTACCGCAATGAGTTGGAGCGGGGCTTATTCCCTGCTGCCGTGTTTGGTAACGTCCAACAGCAAATGTCCTACCTAGCAATGGCTAATGCCGCTGCCGCCTCAATGCAGACCCTCACCCCTTACCTCCAAGCTATCAGGGGTATGAGAACCGATGTGGATAACTTCTGGTCCGACATGCTTATAAAGGTTGGTTTCAGTCCTCACGGGTTCAAGAAACCTGATAACATCCCTGAACCTGAGGACAGGCTGTTCGACATTGATGCGAATGTGGACATCCCAGGCTATCTCATCCAACGTGCTACCGTAGCCAGAATGTTGAACCCTGAGTTTACCCTCCCTGAGGCCTGGCTCATGGATAAAATGTTCCCTGAGATAAAGAATCCCCTCCTCTCCCAAGCTCAGGTTAGGAAAGAGAGGGCTATGAGACATCCTAAGGCCATTTTGGTTGACCAGATAATAGCTTATAAGGAGCAAGCTAGACTTCTAAGGGATGCTAACAATGTTGAGTTTGCTGGACTATATGAGAAACTGGCTAAATCCCTCGAAGCTGAGTTAGAGGTGCCAGCACAACCTGGTGGGTCTCAGCCTACCTTACCTACTATAGAATCACCACTGACCAGAGAAGTTTCACAGTCTGCTGAGGACTTAGGGAGGGTCTAATGCCTAATGGCGAGTTTGAGCCACCTACTTCTGAACTGAAAACTGAATTTGAAGTGGAGCTGGGAAAGTCTCTCCAGCGTGTTGGCGTATTCCACGCATCTTTAACACCTAAACAGAGGCTAGACCCCAGGATGGATATTAAGTTCCTACAACTTAAGGCTCGGCAAGATGTTGTCCAAAGGTTCAAAAGGTTATCCGGTGTTGAGGAGTTAAGACTTAGTATAGAGGCTGGTGAGTTGGCAGGCTTGCCTCAACCAATTATCACTGACTATATCCGTTGGACACAACAGGAAGTTGACCTGATTAGGGAGGAACAGCAGGTAGAGTCCACCATCCTAAATCTTGAGAGATTTATGGGTGAGATTGGTGCCCCGACTATTCTAACCAGTATTACCGAGTTCTTTTATAATACGTTGGGACGCCCAGTTGCTGCAATAGACTACCGTGCTTCCGGCCTCTACCAGAAGGCGCTGGAACAGTATAACGTACTTAGGGAGAGACAGAAAGAAATCTCCAGCCAGATTGCGGAGGCTGTAACATTCCAGTCATTGTATGAGGGCCTTCCGGCATATATCCAAAGTGGTGAGGTCTCTACATACGATGACCTCTTTACCCTAACGAATAAGGATGGAGAACCAATAGCCATATTCAACGAAATTGGTAAGGATAGTGAAAACCTTCGATATGTGTTTGACCAGGTAAGCTCTGCTGTCTTGGGTATGCCAGAGGGTGAATCCCTGAAGGAACTTAGCTATACTGAAATGATAGCCCAACTTGCTAAGAAGCCTAAAGGTATACCACCAACCACTATTGGTGCTTTAACCGTTGAGGCTATTATCCAGTCAATGAGAACTCCGTTGCCTGAATTTCCTGCAGGTTACCCCATAATCGAGGATGTGCTTGAGGGTTACAGTAATGCCGGAGTGTCTGAAGAAACTGTGGCCGAGCTGGAAGACCTTGCGTCTTATGTCGACCAGCTTGAGGAATACTGGGAGTCCATATCAGCAAATAGGGCAGCTGTTCGTCAGGGGTTGGAAGAGGCGAAGATGCCTGAGATGGGTCTTACGGCCCTCTTGATACAGACCATTTCCCAACCTGCTCTTACTGCACTGGATTTGTTTGGTAAACTCTATAGTGGATGGATAGCTCCCTGGGGCGGTATGTGGTTCAGATTCAAGGCCCAGGGTGCCCTAGAACCTAATAAGTTCCCTAGTACCAATGCCGAGCATGACTTTATGAGGCTTTACAACGAAGCCATTAAAACCGATGACTGGTGGCAGGCTGGTGGGAAAGCCTTTGCTGAGGCAGAACTGGGATTTATGAATCGTTTAATATTTGAGTGGGTTGCTGACCCGCTAACCTGGCTTGGTGGTGGCCTAGGTAAGGCATTGGTGATGGGGGCAAGGGTAGGCAGGTTTGGTAGGTTTATTGGTCCAACAGTAAACATATTTGAGAAGGCATGGCTAAAATCGTGGGATGCTCTTATATTTGATAGGATTAAGAGTGCAGGTAGAATGATACCCAAGACTCCGTTCCAGGAGTCTATAAGATATGCTGGTAAGGACATGGTCGTTGTAGCTAAGTATCTTGTGGCTGCTACTGGTGGTAAATACTATTCCAAGATACCATTGGGTGATGCCATTCCACTACTAAAAAAGGCTAGGAACTGGGCTATCCACCACCCAGAAGATGATGGTCTTATGGCACAAGCTGGTCAGGTACTTCTCCGTCGTGATGCTATGGGTGAGACCCATGTAGTAGACCTGATGAGAAAGTTTGGGTCTGAGTTGCCTATTACTAAGGATATGATACTTAATGTAAACTCAATAACCAATAGTCAGATAATTGGTAGGGCGGCTCAGGTACTTACAAGGAAAACTACACCAGCCTTTCTTCTTAGGACATTAGGTGTACATGAGACCAAGAGAAACCTTAAGTTGGCTAGGACTGAGATTAACAAAATGTTCCAGCAGGGAGCTAGAGACTCGTCTAGGATGATGGATGAGGCTACTCATGTACCTGACCTTCTAACCAAGATATTTAATAAGAATCACGGTATCTATCTGGATATGGTAAATTCCGCTGCTGCACATAATCTCGAAATGTCGGGTAGGATAGCCACTACTCTGTCAAGGATAAACTGGAAGGTTATGAACGCATGGCGAAACACCCTGGACAGATGGGTAGTGACTCCACAAGCTAGGATGTATCTTGCCTTTTCTGCATATGGTCCTGGTAACGTAATTGAAGGTTTTATCAAACAGGCTGCGGCAAGACAGATACCGTTCAATCCACTACGACTACTAAATAAATCCAAACCTGTCAGTGTGGTAAACCCAACTGCAAGAGGGCAGAGGCTGATGGCTGGTCTGTCCAAACCTCTAGAACTTGAGTTGGGAATACCAAGAATTGAGATGGCCGGTGAGACCCCATCCTTCCTTGGTTTATCTGATTTAAGTCCTGCAGGTAAGGCTGCATTGGGTAAGGTTCGTGCTATTCTGTCCGGTGGGCCTATAGGCAGGTTTTTTATAGATAAGCCTGGTATGATTGGTGGTCATCATCGTTGGGATTATTACCGCAAAGCTTTTCTGGAGGCACTTGGTGATGAAGCCCCAGAACTGCTACGTGTAGGTGCTAAGTATATAGATGATGCTACCAGACTGTTACCTGACGAGACATTAAGGGCACTAAATATCTCCCGCCACGAACTCAATGAGATATTGCTGGAGAGATATATTCAGGGTCCTGGAGCGGTACGTAGCTTCATGGATGATATAGTCTCAGACCGACTGCTAATATTAGAGGATATAGCCAAGCGTGAGGCCAGGAAGAGGGGAAAGAAGATTGGTGCAAAGGCTGTATCCGCTGACCAGGCCCTGGCAGACCGTATTTCAGGTGGTCGTGTGGGAGAGGCCGCAGGTAAATATCCTCTGGTTCCCGACCAATTCACTGATGACCTTATGCAGGCTGCATCTGATGGCTCCCTTTGGGCTAGGGGTGGTAGAGCCATAGATGATAAGATTGAGGGTTACACCGCTGGTATGTATGATTACTTTGTCCATACCCCAGAGTTCTATAAGGAGAGGTTTGCCCAGCGTGTTCAGGATGTTATGGGTATGGAAATCAGGACCAAAGAGGAGTTCACTGGTATGCTACAGGAACTCCAGGACCTCCAGAAGTTCTATGGTGAGTCTGTGGATGATGTAATTAGGGCTATGAATGAGTTGGAACAGAAAATGCGGAGGCAGATGAAGGCCCATGATTGGAGTGAGTGGAGGGGACAATACACCAGAGAAGTTTATGATGGCATGGGTGCCTATGGTGATGTGGCACAAGATGGGTTTGAGGAACTGGTTGGTAGGCTTGAAAGGGATATTGGCAAACATATGACCGTTGATGAGCAAGCCTCCATCTCCAAACTCTTTACTGCCTGGACTGATGAACAACGGTTTCTTAAAGACTTCTGGAAGAAACGCCGTGCTGAGGAACTGGAAATGTTAGCTAACAAACCCAAGGGTAGGGAAGCCGTAGCCAGATTCTGGGATGATTTCTTTGGTGCCCAACAGCAAGCACATGAGTGGCGTAGGGTTAATCAGGCTCCATTCCGACAGTCAGCTATACGACAGGAGTTTCTTACCTCAGATGCCTTGGGTACACTAGGATTTTATCCACCTACCGTAGATGCCTCTGGTAGGACTTTAGCCAAGATGGATGTAGCCACGTTGTTCCGCAGTCATCCCAGCCAAATGGGTCAGTCTATGTTAAGGTTGGAGACCATGACACTTAAACCTAAACACCAGTTTGTTGATGAGGTCAAAGTACAAGCTGAGATAATGGCCCAACGTGCCGGTAAATCAGCTGGTGCCATGGGCTTCACCGATGATGCCATTGCTAGTGTTTATGATGATGTATTACGGGATATGTACATGTCTCCTGAGGCAGCCTCGGTGCTAGAACCACATCTTATGGAACTGAAGGCTTTGGGTGATGAGCTTCACTCAATCCATGCCACCAAGGCTGTACCAAGAGGAACTGCTAACGACCTGCAGGTATGGCTGGATGATTTGGGTGGCTTACTGGATAATGTACCTGGATATGCTAAACCTAAGGCTGAGGGAGTAACCAGAGGTCTCTCTGATGACTTTTCAGCCACCAAACAACGTGCTGCTGATAGTGCATCTATCCAATACTATAAGGACTGGGCCGACTACACCAACGAAAATACCGTAACTGCATTGATGAGGACTACGTACCCGTTCTGGACTTATGAACTTCACCGTTTGTTCTGGTTGCCGCGTGCCTCCATTCGCACTCCTGGTATCTTCAAAGCCTGGGGTACATATATGGATTACACCGAGGATGGTTACGTCCATATCCCAGGTACTAGCCTTGAGGTCAACCCCCTCAGAGGTACTATATTTATGGGTGGTATGATACGTTTAATCAGGAGGGACTACCCAGAATACTATGACAGGTTTCCTGGTGTCTCCGAATACTTCGACTTCTACTCTAGGTATGGATTCTACCCTGCTGCATATATTAACTTCCTCAAGATGATGGGAGGTAAGTCGGTGAGTGGCCAAGCCAATTTTGGTGAAATGTTACCTGCCTGGTTTAAGACTCCACTTAATGCCTACATAGCAGTAAATCCTGATTCTACAGCAGCCAAGTTCCTGTTGGATGTTATATTACCTGAACCATTCCGTGACTATACTACTGTTCTGATTGCCAATGCTATAGCACAGAGGGAGCAGAGACCATTCAATGGTATGGATATTCTCGATAAGATGAGTGAGAACCTTGACCTATCTGATGAGGAACAGGAACTCTGGACTAGGGCGGTACAGCAACAAGGGTGGATGGGTGCCCTGATGGACCAGGCTGCTGTCCTTCGTATCCGTACTGAGGAGCAGATAGCAGCATGGGAGGCCTCGGGCAAACTGATAGAGGAATTGACTGGCTACACCCAAGAGGAACAACTTTGGATACGCCGTCACGGATTTAGGGTAGGCGATTACGCACAACTAGACCCGCTAGAACAGGCTCTACTGTCCGAGATGGATGCTATGAAATACCATAGTGGTATATTTAGTACCCTGATGCCTACGACTTGGCAGGAAGAGGATATGCGTAGACGGGAGTTCTTTGATGAGGTTAGGTCATACTCCGAGGACAGACTATCCGACCAGGAAGAACTTGTTAGGCAGGTACGTGCTGGTGAGATAAATATGACAAGATGGGGTAGGGAAAGGTCAGACCTAAGAGGTAGGAATTCAAACTTCTTTGTGGATTTATCCGAAACCGAGAGATATATGAATGTGGCTATTACTATGGAGGATACCACAAGAGAGGATGGCTCTATTCGTGAGGGTCTCATAACCAGGGCTAAGAACAGGGATATGCTTCCACCCATGGAGCATCCTGCCAGGGAGATACTTAACATGTATTATAGTATTGAGCTGGAAACCAAACTAGACCATACAACGGGTAAACTGGTAGATGATTGGGACGGCTACTTCTTAAAAATAGATACTATCATACGGGCACTTGAGGGTGGTAACAGGAATGACCTGGTGACACTGATAACTGATACTATGGTAGACCTTGAAAAGTTGAGATGGCAAATAAGCCGTAGGTATTTCAGAGGCTATAATCGTAGACAGGAGGCAATCCTCACCACACAGTTCTCTCCTGAGGAGCAGATAGAAATTAAGAAGTGGATATTTGGCACACCAGCAGAACGTGATGTCCAACTGGAGGTTCTTGATA
>SDBS01007325.1_pt1 | contig 10720 bp, 16 predicted proteins | sample 2277091 | NCBI WGS metagenome assembly SDBS01 (sample SAMN10404972, study PRJNA504765) | marine sediment metagenome | isolation source: marine sediment core GS10_PC15, 163 cmbsf | place: Arctic Ocean: Southern Knipovich Ridge | collected 2010 | reverse complement strand
CACGGAGATTGTGTAGGTGGTGATGCTGACTTTAATGCAATCTGTAAAGGTCTAGGAAAAAGGGTTTCACATCCACCTTTAAATCCTAAATGGAGGGCTTGGTGTGAAGTAGAAGAAGTCCTTCCAGAAAAAGACTATTTAAGTAGAAACCAAGATATTGCACAATTAAATTTATTAATTGCAACTCCTAGTCAGTTTAAAGAAACTTTACGATCAGGAACTTGGTCAACTATTCGTTACGCTCGAAAAGCACACACTCTAAGAATTATAATTTTTCCAGATGGAACGATTAGAAAGGAATAGAGAGGAGCATTATGAGAAAGAAATTTTTAAGGAAAAGCCTAAATATTTGTACTTCTTGTAATGGGCGTGGTGAAATAACTTTTACTCAGAGAAAAGTTAAGAAGGGTAGAATTGAAAAAGGATTCCGAAAGCAATTAGTTAGAATATGTACAGACTGTTTCGGACGAGGAACGTTATAATGTTAAAAACCAAATCTACATCATATACTCAACAAACTATTCTAGAAATTCTTCGAGAAAGCGATCGATTGAATCCTATGAGTCTGGAAGAAATTTTTAGATTAATTCCTAATGTCTCTGAACAGACTTTCTTGAAAGCTTTTTGGGACTTATTTGAACAAGAAGCGGTAGTAATGGACACTGACAGAAAGGTTTGGGCATGATAATTAAAGATTTAAAAGAAGTGTTGAAGAAAGCTGGTTATAAAAAACTAAAAGAATTGTGTTCACACGAATATGATGACTTTGGAGATTGTGAATATTGTGGTAAGAACCGTTTTGTCTGTGTCAATGATAAAAAATTAAGGGGATAATATTATGACGTCTAAATTAATGCCTTATTTACATAAGCATTTTGGGTTCGATGCGGGTCATGCCATAATGTCGTTAGTTCTTAGTGCAGTTGCTTTGACCACACCAGGAATACATATTAATGCAATAGTAGCTACAGGTATAGGGATATTCTTCAATAAGACAGCTACTAATCCTGGACAATCCGACAAGAAGAATTTATTATTCAGCTTTATTATAGGCACAAGTATTTTTGTAAGTTCTACAATTGTTTACTTGTTCTTTCCAGGAGAAGTTATTCCCGCTTGTTTAGCAGGGTCTCTCGGTTATATGGTGCCTAAAGAACTTTATGATATAAGTGGTCATTATAAATTTAAGGTACATTTAGATAATATTACAGATGCTTTGAGTTATCAGCTTTTATCTTGGCCGATATTATTGTTATTTGGTAATCATTTTAATTGGCATGGATTTATGTTTAATGGTAATTCTTATCTCGCTTTAGGTGTAGCGGGTGTGTGGGGCGGGTTATATCTTTTAGGATTAACAAAGAAATTAAAATAATAACCACCAACAAGTCTCTTTAAACACAAGAAGCCAAAACCTTAAACAAATAGGTACTTAAGTATAGGAGGTACCGATAATGTTTAAATTGTTAGCGATATTAGCATTATTTATACCTATTGCTATACAATCGCAAGATACGCAGGATGTTCCACCATTCTGTCAAGTAACATATAATGATTATGATGAACCAAACGGTTTACGATGCGAAACATCTTTGGCAGATATATTTACTGAAGCGGAATTAGATAGTTTATTCAGTATGTTCGGTCAAATAGTACAAGACGGAACACAGGTACAAAGATATAAAGTAAATTTTAGAATCGAGGAAACGATTCATCAGATTTTTCATCGTATGCATTATAATTATATATACGGCGTTTTACCTCAGGCTGCTGTTAATAATACAGGATTCAGAGAACTTATAAAAAAACTACGAGAAGTACAAGTTTTGTTAAGACCAAAAACATTATCAGAATTGTGGGGTCAGGAACATAAAGTCTCAGGAAGGTTAATACCTTAAGAAAGGATTTATTATGGGACGAATATTAGATGTAGAAGGTAAAGAAGTAGAGTCTCCGCCTAAAGAAGTAGAGTCTACGCCTTCGGAGGTAGATCCAAACAGTATTCAAGCGGTTCTTCAAAAAACATTAGGAGCTACAGATATTTTACGAGAAGTCTTACAAAAAATAATCGAAGACAAACATCTAACTTTTCTACAAGCTTTAGCAGCAGTAGAATTTTTGCAATCACAAATGGTTTCTACGCTTTTACAGAAAGAACACAGTAAAATTGTAGAAGAACAAGCAGAAGAATAAAACGAAGCTGACCAATGGATTCCTTACACATTACTACTTTAGAGTACATATACGAACCGGCTTTTACTGAAGAAGATATAAAAAAACAAATAATTGATATAGAAGATTGTATAGCTTATTTGTTGATTGAATGGATAGATGCTGAAGAACAAACATCTACAAAAATAGGTGATTTATTATCAAATTTGTATCAATACAAAATATATCTAAATGAAGAATTGGAAGCTTGTTACGTACCATACGACAACTAAAAAAAAGTAACTTTAAACAACAACCAGGAGGGATATTATGTGGTTATTTAAATCTATCTTCTGGAAACCATTGGTCACCTTTGGGTTAATCGCTTTGTTATCTTTTTGTGGATATGCAGCAGGTGCAAAAAACCAATATGAATATTCAAGATACACAACTATATTATTAATTAATGCAGGTTTTTCTTCTATAAATGTTCGTACTAGTAGTGGTTTTAAACTTAGCTGGTTACTTTCCGGTGAAAGGCAATGTGTAAAACTACCAGTTAGTTCGAGTACTTCACAACGGTTAATCGCCCAAGTTGGAAGAAGTAGGGTTTATATTCCTAGTGTTGAATTTGTTCCTGACAATTCTTCAACTAATAGCTGGACTTGGACCATTAATGACCGATTACCTACCCATTCTAGACTTAGTTTACTACCGTTGTCACCTCCCTGTAAAGTCTAATTTTATCGACGCGGAACATATAAGTATCTCCTCGTGTATTATACGCGAGGAGATATGTCTATATGATTTTTCTAACAACTTTGTTTGACGATGGAAAAAATAGACTAACTATACATTATAAAAACAAAGAACAAATTACTAAAAGAGGCAATGTTATCATTTTAGCTTCTAGGGTAAAAGACAATCAAGAATTAAAAAGATGGAATGCATGCTTAAAAGTTAACGCAGATTCGGGCACAGATTTCGATACGGTTTTTGCTCGGGCTTATAAGTTTATTCATGAATTGGGAGGAATGGAAGATGGGACACGGAGAATCAACAAAAGGAAAACACGAGAAAATAAAGAAAGAAAAACAAGCTGAGACAGGTCCTAGGTCTTCAACAGGAGCATTAAAGTTAGATAAAGGGAAATTACGTTTTGATTTAATGCCCGTGGGTCCTATAATGGAGGTTGCTAAGGTTTATACAATCGGGGCAGATAAATATGGTGACCGAAATATGGAACTCGGGATGCCTTTTGGTCGTATTTTAAGAGCTTTATTTAGTCATCTTTTTAAATGGATGAATGGCGAAACATACGATCGAACAGACGGACAGCATCATTTAGCTTCAGTTGTTTGGTGTGCTTTGACTCTTATGGATTATGAAACTCGATGTCCCCAATTTGATGACAGGTCTTCGTCTTTCACTTTGAGTCAAAAGGAATGGAAGGAACATATTGAAAAAGAACGAGAAAAAATTCAAGAATCCTAAATTTGTTTGGTTGACTAGAGACGAGGTGAAAGGTTACGATCAAGAAGTTATAATTTGGATTAGTAAAGAGCCGCCTAGTATAAACCCAAAAACTGAACTCTACTCACGCAGACATATGGCAGTGGATGGAGAACATTTAGATTTTGAATTTACAGTAATAGATTTGGATCTTTTTGAGAATATTTATGGTGTAACTTTAAAACCAGGTGAAAGAATAAAAGTAAAGATAAAGGTAGAAATATTACCTTAAAGGAGGAATATGCCACGACACATTACACGCGGAGGAACGTTCGTTTTAAAAACAAATACAGGATGTCCGTCATTAAAAGACATAGCTTTTGGATTAGGCAAAATATCCCGATTTGCAGGAGCATGCAATGGTTGGTGGACAGTATTACAACATTCGTTAGTTTGTCACGATTTGGCAATTGAATACGCAAATCATAGACCTCTTTATAAAGAAGAAGATACAGTTCAGTTAGCTTTGCAAATGTTGCTTCACGACGCACACGAGTGTATTACATCTGATATTCCGTCCCATTGGAAAGCAGAAGAAACAAAAAAAGATCAATTAGATCTCGATAAAAGAATTTATAAATCTCTAGGAGTTGATTATCCTCTAAAAGGAGAATTGTCGATAATTTCGATGCTTGACGAAGAAGCTTTGATTGCAGAAGCATATACAATGTTTCCTATGTGTTTTAAAGCTCTAGACCGTAATACTAGTTTGGAATCTAAGATGATTGTTTTCTTAATTACTGATTTATATGATAAACCAGAAACAACTATCGGAGATAATTCAGAAGCAGTTAAAAAATATAAATATTTAGTAAATTCTTACATAGAAATGATAAAAGGAATTAAACCTTATGAAATGCCCCAGAAGATCGGAACTCGATATACGCAGGGGTATACCTCAACCGAAGCGTTAAATGCACTTCTGAGTGAATCTGAGACGGTTTAGGGCTATTGTAGAGGGTGATATGGAGGGGAAATGACATTAGACGAATACAAAGAGATGGCGCGTAGGACTTGGACGCGTTCAACGCCTTGGGACACAGACGAAATGATTCTTTTGGCGGCTATGGGTTTGGCAGGAGAAGGTGGAGAAGTAATCGATTATCTAAAGAAAGTTCGATTTCACGGACACGAATTAGATCGAGACAAATTAATTGATGAAACTGGAGACGTCTTGTGGTATGTGGCGGCGATGGCACTTGCTTTAGATATTTCTATCGATGAAATAGCTGAAAAGAATATAGAGAAATTACAGAAACGATATCCTCATAAATTTATATCGGAAGACAGTATCAATCGCGATGAGTAGACAACGCGAACATATTAGATTTTCCTTGGAAGGATTCAAATGGGCTGAACTAGATCCTGATGAGTTTATAGCTTTACCAATAAGTTTGGGGGCCTCTAAACTTTACGTATATATTTTTAGAAAAGCTGTAGAAAATGTTTCTAAAAATCTAAAAGAAATTCAAAAAGATTTGTCCTGTGCTCGATATACTTTACATCGTAGTAAAAAAGAATTAATTGATTCAGGCTTGCTAAAAATCGATCGAATTGATTCTATTAAAATATGGACTTTATATAAAATCCCTCAAGATGATCTAAAAAGGAATAAAGTAACATATATGTTACAAAAAGAAATAAAGTGCCAACACAATGTTATAAAAAGAAATAAAGTAACAACACAATGTTATAAAAAGACTTCACTAGATACTATAGAACCTATAGATCCTAGGATTAAACCTATTAAACCTATAGAACCTATAGACAGACATCTACTTTTACGTAAGAATAGGTTTAATACAAGAGTAGATTTATGTAACATAGGTGTTAAAGGTTCTACTGTAGGTTCTACAATAGATTCTATAGATTCTATTAACAATAGTTGTAATATCTTGCACGATGAAATCCTTGAACAGCCGAAAACGGCTGTTAAACACCAGAGAAATGATATGAAATCTAAAGACAACCTGTCCCTGTTTGAGGACGAACCTGAAGGGAGTTGGTTTACGATTCCAAAAGCCGGACAATGTATAATTTCCGAGCTCAAAGTTTCTTCAAAAGATTTACCACTTTTGAACAAGGGATTGCATATTTCAGCGGTTTGGTATTGGGCATTGAAGCGATATGAGTTTTACAGAATTGATCATATATTCACAGCAGCTTCGTTTCGCAAAGATTGCTTGAAATATGCCAGAAGTATACTAAAAGCTGTCGGTAATGAAGATTGGCAGGTTCATCAGAAATATATCGATTGGTATATATTTAATGCAGATCCTTTTATCAAAACAGAGTGTAAATATAATTTTGAGTATTTGTGTAGTATTCATTGCTACAACAAAAGCATCAGTACTCCACGACCCAATATTATTTTTACAGAAGAACAACGAAAGGCGGCAGATCCTGGTATCTGGGTTAAAGAGGACGGATCTATCGAGAGATTCGAGAAACCATGAATTCGGATATACTAGTAATTCCTAGACGGTATAAGAACGCAGCATTGGAAGATTTAGGACAAAGTTTCAAAGCTTTAATTGATTCGTTCTTAATTCATTCCGGAGATAAATTAAGTGAGGGAATTGCGCCTTCTTTTTTCGGACTATCTGGTCAAGGGAAGACTTATGCGGCAGCAGCTTTAGCAAATCATTTTCGAGCGACAAAAATAGATACATTTTGGTGTAGTGCTCCGGAAGATTTTGATAAGCTTAAAAATTATATGTTTTTTAATCGTTTTTCGGATTGGTATATTTTATCGGGCCGATTACAAAAGACTTCTTTGTTGGTCATAGATGACATTGCGCAAGTCTCACAACACAAACAATTAAGGGAACTTTTTAACATTTTGGTTAGTAAGAGATATAACGCTGGGTTGCCAACAATTTTTACAGGTAATCTGTCGAAACCTACATTAGACAATTTCGTAGAGGAAATATCATCTTGTTTTAGTATGGCAATGTGCAGGAGAATCGAAGCCATGTCTAGAGGATATTTACACATAGCATAAGGGTCATATGTCAAAAAAAGAAGTTACAAAAGCAATGATGGAATTGTTTCGCGGACGAGGTAATTCGTATGCGATCAAGATTCCTAAAAAAGATGGTGGTAAATTATTCATTCCTCACAGAGATCCTGTCACCCATCAGGATTATTTGTTAACAGAAAAAGTAATGAACGACCATTTGGAAGGAAAGATTTCAATTGGGATATATCCGATTGACCAAGATGATACAGTTCATTGGGCAGCAGTTGATTTCGATGGAAAAAGAGGAGAGCCGTTAAAAGACGCAACCGTTGTTAAAAAGCTATTCGCTGAACGATTTGGTATCATTTCGTGGTTAGAAGCCTCGCAAAGTGGTAAGGGAATCCATTTATGGGTCTTTTTTAATCGACCTATACCAGCACGAATTGTTCGCAAAATATTGGGAACCTGTATTCCTGAATTTTATGAACGAGGTGAAAAGCAAACAAGTTTTGATAGGTTGTTTCCAGTTCAGGATTCTGCTGGTGGTGCTTATGGTAATCTATGTGCCTTACCGCTTAATGGTCCAGATTTGGTAAAAGAAGGACGAACAGCTTTTTTAACAGAAAACGGTAAGATTGCTGAACTTCAAAGCGAACTAATTTTGGAAATGTATGCGAGTCGTAACGACGCGGCTGTCTTAAGAGAAGCATCTAAGAAATTACCAGAACCAAAAATCTATAAAGCTCATCAGGTGTCTACGGCACAACAAATTCCCGGAGGAACTAAGCTTTTATGTCCTCAAGGCTGTGCATGGTTACGTAATTGCAAAGAACGTTCTCAAACGCTTGAATACCCAGAATGGTATGCTGCTTTAACTCAGTTTGCCAAAGTCGAAGACGGAGAATTATTAGCTCACAGATTTAGTGAGGACAACGCTGGTTATTCGGCTGCAGGAACTGCTAAACAGTTTGAACAAGCAAAAAAAGCTGATAAACCTCTACTATGTACAACTATTTGGGATAAATTTGGAGACTGTGGTAAACGATGTGAACATTTAGGTGTTAAATCACCTTGGCAGTTAGCAAAGGTTCCTCTTGCAAAGTTAGAAGTTGGAAACAAGGGGAAAGTTTATAGTGGTTCTGAAATTGCTGATATGTCAATTGATCTCACTAAAGAGATTGCTGAAGGTAAGAAAATAGGTTTTACTTGGGGTTATGATGTTTTAGACGACGCGACAGAATTACGGCCAGGAAATTTAATCGTTGTAGCGGCTCGGCGCAGTATGGGTAAAGCTTTGGCTAACGGAGAACCTGTATTAACTCCAAATGGATGGATACCTATAGAAGAATTGATAATCGGAGACCAAGTAATTGCTGGTGACGGATCGTTTACTAAGGTAACAGGTGTTTTTCCACAAGGTAAAAGAAAATTATTTAAGATAGAGTTTTCTGACGATTCTTATACAACTGTAGATGAAGATCACTTGTGGTTAACAGAAACAAAACATGAACGATATTATAAAAAATCTGGTGGTAAAATTAGAACTACTAAAGAAATCATAAATACTTTATATCTTGGAAAGAAAGAAGCTAATCATTCTATTCCTATAGTTTTACCTATTCAGTATGATTCTAAAGTGTTGCCAATTGATCCTTATGTCTTTGGTTGTTGGTTAGGTGATGGTGATGGTATTGGAAGAATTACAGGAACAGAAGAAATTTTTGAACAACTTGTTTTGGCTGATGCTAGTTTAGGCACAAAACAAACAGATAAAAGACGACCTAATTGTTTAACTTATACGGTTCTAGGATTAAGTGGTATTTTACGTATACTTGGTTTACGGAACAGAAGTTCTTATGAGAAATTTATTCCAGAAGACTATTTATACGCTGACGTTGATCAACGGGTGGCGTTGTTACAAGGACTATTAGATACGGACGGAACTATAAGTAAATTCGGTAGTGTTCAGTTTTTTACAACCTCTGATGTTTTAGCTGATCACGTTACACAATTAGCACAATCTTTAGGAACAATTGTACGAAAAAAACAAAAACAAGGCAGAATTGGTAATAAACTGTATAGATGGTGTTGGATATTGACATTTAAATTTACACGCGATTTTATTCCTTTTAGACTAGAACGGAAAAAGAATAGGATTATTAACAATGATTCTAACAGATATCGACGACGTTTAATTTCTAATATTGTTGAGGCTGGGTACGGACCAGCAACTTGTATTTCTGTTGATCATTCTTCGGGTTTATTTGTAACTAGAGATCATATTGTGACTCATAACACGGCGTGGATGGTTGATGTGTCTGCGGCGAGCATACAACGGCAAGTTCCGCATTTAATTTTTTCTATCGAGATGAGTGTGTTGGAATTGGGAATGCGGTTTCTAGCTAATATCAGTGGAGTTGATCATACATTAATTACAACTGGCAAATTGGATGAAAACCAATGGAAAGAGGTATTAAAAGCTAAAGACATTTTAGACCAGACACCTTTGTTTATTGACGATTCAACTCGGGATTTGGACAGGATGTTAGATAATGCTGGAGAGTTTGTTTACAGGCACGGAAAGGGACCAATTTGGGTTGATTATTTACAGCTAGTCAAACGAAGTGGTAACGAGAGTAAAAAGGAAGCAGTAGATCGTGCTCTTGATGCGTATAAACAAATGGCTAAAATTTTAGAAGTACCTGTTATTTCTCTAGCACAAATGAATCGCTCTGAAGAAATGTCTGAAAGTGATGTTGATTTGGACCAATGGTTGAAAGATTCGGGTGATATTGAACAAACATCAGACGTTATTTTATATATTCGAGGCCCGAGGGGTCCGGGAACAATAGCTAGAAAAATAAGTTTACATAAAGACAGACATCGTGCAGGAGGCAGTGTATTTAGTTTTAACTTAGAACAAAGCTTGTTTAGGTTTTCTTCGGCGAAGATATGGGAACCTCAAGATGAAACCGACGAGAACATTCTGTTCAATTTACAGGAGCATCCAGATAAGTTGAATCTATGAAACAGCCAAAACTAAACTATGAGTATATTACAACTTCAGCGGGTCTTGAACGAGTTAAAGCATGGTTAGACCGTTGTTCATTTTTTGTATTTGATACAGAGACTGGGGGTGTAAATGTCTTTCGAGATGAATTGGTTATGTTACAAATCGGAGACGATTCAAAACAATGGTTAGTCGATTGTAGAGCTATTAATCCGAGTTCGTTAGGTCCTTACTTTGCTGACCCAGAAATATTAAAAATAGGGCAAAATTTGAAGTTTGATATCAAATTTGTTAAACACAATTATAACTGGGGAGTTGTAAATATTGCGGACACTATGATCATCGAACAGGTGATTAGATGTGGATTACGTTTACGGGCAAGCTTAGCTGTCTTGGCAAAGTATTATTTACGACTTGATCTAGACAAAGATAAGGATCTACGACTCAGTTTTCATGTTACACCTGTTGGTAGATTTTCGAAAAGACAGCTTAAGTATGCTGCAGGAGATTGTGTATATCCTTTGTATATTTTACAAAAACAAAAACCAATTATTAAAGAAAGAGGACTTGTAGCAACAATCAATTTAGAGCATAGAGTTTTACCTCTTCTAGCGGAAGCCGAGCTAGAAGGTATGCGTATGGATACTCATAAATGGTTGAAGCTGTACCAAGAATCTATTAGGAAACGGGACGAAGCAGAAAAAAATTTAGATCAGTTTTTTGGAGCTGAGAATTACAGTCAGGATGATTTCTTTGGAGATTCTAAGAAAAAGAAAAATATCAATTATGATTCTCCAGATCAAATATTAAATTTATTAAAACTACGTAGATATGATGTAGAAAGCACAGATAAAAACGAATTAATCTTAGCTTATATTGAGAAACGACTGCCTAAAGATTTTGTTCAAGCAATGTTAATATTTCGTATGTATACAACTCGTATCTCTCGTTACGGATTGAATGTTTTACAAGCAATAGAACAAAAAACAAATCATATTCATACAGAGTTTTTACAAGCGAATACTGCAACTGGTAGGTTGTCGTCTGGACGTGAAACTGGAGAAGAATTTGGTGTAAAGAGTAAA
>SDBS01007324.1_pt1 | contig 10721 bp, 8 predicted proteins | sample 2277091 | NCBI WGS metagenome assembly SDBS01 (sample SAMN10404972, study PRJNA504765) | marine sediment metagenome | isolation source: marine sediment core GS10_PC15, 163 cmbsf | place: Arctic Ocean: Southern Knipovich Ridge | collected 2010 | reverse complement strand
TTGAACTTGGTTGCCTCAGGGATGAGATGAATATAGAATCTGGAACCAGGCATGAAATATGCCGTGCAATTCACGCAGAGCAAAACGTAATCATACAAGCATCGCTCCACGGCGTTAACCTCAACGGCGCCACGGCCTATGTTACGCATCCACCATGTATACTCTGTGCCCGGATGCTGGTGAATGCCAAAATAAAGCGCTTCGTAACCTTTGGTAACTATGCTGACGACTCTTTCAAAGACTTGTTCAAGGAAGCTGGAATAGAGTTTGAGCTACATGAAAAACCACCATCCGCGATAACTTACCTGCCCTGAAACAAGAGTAAGCTGATTGAGATGTGACCCTCAAATCAGTTCTGTCCCTGGTCAACCTCAAGCGAAGTAACACCGGCTAGATTTGAACCAGCGACCAAAAGCTTAACAGTCCCTTGTGTTAAGCAACAATTGAGGAATAAAGCTTTAACCTATCCTTAACCTTAGCATGTCTACCATGTGAGGTTGTCTGGGGTATAATTAATTTAATGACAGTTCATGAACATAGCTAAACTCTCCACGATAAAGGAACTGCGACGGAGCAATACTGAAAAGGAGGTGACAAATTGGCAAATGGTCAAATCACGCCACGTGAAGAGGACATCTTGATACGCGAATGGCAGACAGTAATTCATTACTGGTCCACAGACAACTCTGTTGTGTTAACATGGTCCACTGGGTTCATATTGATCAACTCTATGCTTTTCGCGCTCCTGGCTATTGCTCCCACCGATAGTATTTTGCCTACTTGGGTACTAAAGTATGTCGGGCCGTCACTGGGAATATTTATGAACATAATCTGGGGCGTTGTGGTTGCGCGCATGGTAGCTTATCTCCGGTATTACTATAACTTGGCGGCGGATATTCAGAAGAAAATTCCTTTACTACAATTCCCAGAGAGCCCACTCCTTAAATTCCGCTGGTATCAGAAGATAGCTACGAAGCCGTTGCTTCAGTACATACCGATTCTATTCTGTATTGTTTGGATTATCCTACTAATTGCTTTTATTAACTAAAGTAGCCCTTGTCTCTAGAAGGTTTATTCAGAAGCCTGGCAGTAGAGGAGCGCCTGGCAGCGAGGTCGCTTGTTCACCGGTGGTACCGCGATAACAAAAGTGAAGCTGATAAAAGTTCGGATTTTCCCCTTACGTGGGGAACCAATGGCCTTACCACCCGAGTTTACACGAATGAGTATCATCCTAAGTGGGAAGGCTTCAACTTCGGTTATGGTAAGGCTATTTGGAATAACAAAGTTCCCGACACAGCTGCACTATACAATGCCCAAGGCCAAGAGGTCTCTAGAAAGAGCTACTGAAGAGCCAAACCCCTTCTGAAAAGTTGCAAGTCTTTAGATATACTCTAGACTACCTCAAGCCTCCGATAAAGCTTCAAACTATCCTCAAACCTCACCGACCTTATGTGGCATTCCACTGTTTGACTCATAATCAAAAGATGAATTTACAGTTGAAATGGCTGTGAAATAAACTGACTTCCAATAAAACAGACAAGTTACATTGAAAACCTGTTGTGAGTAGACTAATTAGAAATCATTGGCAATGGTAAAAATAGAAGCGACTGCACCTTTCGCTGTAGACTTTGATATGGTGTATCTCTTGGTCTCTTCTTTTGATAGATGAACTAGATTCCTGAAATGTCTTACTGAGTCTGATAAACGAGAAATTCCTGATTTCAGAAGTTCCTTTTGCTCACAGGTTTTAATATATCCATCGAAGTTATTAGATATCGGCGAGATGTTCTTATGCTCCAAGTATAGTCTTAATAATTCTTCGATTACACCACCTGCTAGAATCACGGCTGGTTTTGAAAAACCTGAAGACGCTAGTAGAAACGCATGTTCAACATCACGAAATATAATATTCCTTCTAAAACTGTCTGAAACGAAATTGATTGCCCTTCCAAAAGCTACTTTTGTAATACCAAATTCATTCTCAATGTCTTTCCAATTTGCTTTTGCAGTAAATGCCTTTGGCGGTGATCCTGATTTAATAGCTGTCTCTTCTTCCTTTATATACCCTAACTGCTCAAGTTCGGCGAAAAGGGCGTCCAGAAAATATTTGAAAGACGCATTCCAATCTTTGGGGTGCGATGTCTTGAGCAGAGTTCTCTCGTTTGGCAGAAGTTGAAGCTTAATAGTGCCAATTTGCTTCTCAGCGCCTTCAATGGTTTCAGTTATAGTGCAGGTGGCGGAGCATGTTCTATCCGGTGTTGCGTAATCAGGGTGACCACCTATCCTAGGGCTACTCTTATACGAGTGGCCCTGAGAATTAAGTTTCTTAGTGAAATGCATCATACATTCTATGGTCATGTCAACAGTCCCTTGCAAAGCCAATTCGAACTCATTCCCGACTATTCTTCCTCCAAGGTTCTCATAAGTCTTGGGGGACTCCTTTGCATCAATACTTTTTGTTTCTTCTATAAGGTTCCCTTGCACGTCTCTTATACCCTGCTCAATATCTGTTTTCAGTTTACCAATGGCTTGATTTGTAATATCTATGCAAGTGCTCAGTGTTTGCTTCGCATGGTAATCGAATTCTTGTGTCAGACCAGTATGCCATATATCAACCAAACGGGGCTTCCCAAATTCATATATAGTATCCTCATTCTTATGAGTTAGCTCTGTAATAAGCTGCCTGAATTCTCCCACCTTACGTAGAAGCGTAATTCTTAGCTCTGAAACTACCCGTAATTCATCTAGGTCAAGCTGTTCCCCTTTCGTCCGACGTTCTTGCAAATATTGGTAACTTGACAATTCACGCAGGAAAGTATCTAGTTCGCTTCGAATATCTTTACTTTTGGGTAAGTTCCTCATTTCTCTCCCCTCACCATCTCCAAAAACTTCTCAAGGAGGTAGATTATACCGAGATTCTATCCCCCGCAGTAGTGGGCGAATTCCCGCTATAGAAATCGAGATGCCTTTTGGTATACGCTTTAGGAAAATGCCTGAAGTAGAGACGATTAAGAACGAGCTTTCGCCTTGGCTCGTGGCGGAACGTTTCACTCAAGTTACTATCTTCGACGCTAAGCTAGTATCCGATAGTTCTCCCGAGGAATTCCGCCATAAGTTAATCGGTCAAACAATACAGAGCCTTGAGCGCCGAGGAAAGTATCTCATCTTTCGTCTATCGAGTAGCCAATCATTGATCATGCATCTCAGAATGACTGGTACTCTGCTATTAAATCCCAAGGGGATTGACCGCTATGCCAGGGCATCTTTTCAGTTTTCCAGTGGTAACCAGCTTGTATTCATTGACCGACGCCGATTGGGGGTAATGTAGCTAGTGGGAAATGCCGATGCCATAGTCGGCAAATTAGGACCTGAGCCATTGGATGAAAGCTTCACTCCTGGTATTCTGGCGCAAAGATTAAACCAGCGGCATATCCCTATAAAAGCAGCTCTTCTTGATCAGAGTGTGCTTGCAGGAATTGGCAATATGTACGCTGATGAATCCCTCTTTGCTGCTCGAATCCACCCTCTAAGGAACTCAGACGCTTTATCAGCCGAAGAAATACAAACCTTATGTCATTGCATCCGTGAAATTCTTTGGTCGGCTATCCGGTAACAAAGGTGCCAGCGTAGACACTTATATTCGCTCTGAGGGTCAACTGGGCACAGCTCAGTTTGATTTTAAGGTTGCTCATAGAGATGGGCAGCGTTGCCCCCTTTGCGGCACCCCTGTTGAGCGGATTTTGGTGCGAAACCGAGGCACTTACTTCTGCCCTAAATGCCAGCCCATAACAACTCAGATGTCTTTCTTGTCATACTGACCCTGTGGCAAAACTCACTCCATTGGTTATGATGGCCATCACGAAGAGTTCGGCTTCCAGTCCTAAATTGGCTACAGGTAGATAAAAGGAGGGGATGCCAAACCAGGCATCCCCTCCGCCAGTCTCGGGCTATCATGGCTGCCCGTTAGCCACCTTATCTACTTGGGAGGAGGTGGCACAAAACAGATGCAAGTTGACACGTTGCCACTGGCGTCCACGGCATAGACAACAGGGTCAGAGGGCAGGGTGATGTGAGCCGCCACTGCGCCTGCCTCGCCATTGGAACTGCCTATCTTCTTCATCGAAGGAGCAGCTCCTGGAGCCTCAGTGACCTTGACCACGTCTCCGCTCATGAAGGGACCGAAGAGATAGGGATCAGCACCGATATAGCTGACGTATATCTTCGGCTCTGGGTCACAAATGTCTGTGACGCAGAGCTCGTAGAAACCGTCCGGGTTCTTCGCCTTGCTCTTAGCGTTGTCTGAGCGCTTTTCGCCAGGAACGTTGTTCCCGTGTGGGTTCACGGTCTCGACGCATGTCACATTAGGCGGGGTGGTATCCACCACGTGGACCACAAGGCTATCGCTAGCGGTGTTGCCTGAGGCATCGGTGGCGGTCACCGTAACTGTGGTGTCACCCAGCGGGTATATGTCCATTGCACCAGTAATAACAACCGTGGGATTGGGGTCGCAGTTGTCCGTGACCTCTGGCTGAAGCTGCGCTGGTGCACCCTCGTAGCTTGTCTGCTCGACCGTCACATCCGGCCCAGCATCTACCTCAGGGGGCGTAATATCCAGCACGTGGATGGAGATTTCCTGCCTGCCGATAACCTCCCCCACCCCTTCTTCGTAACTATTGGCATAGAATACCACCACGGCACGGATTGTCTCACACTGCGGCGCATCATCGGCCACGGTGATCGTCTCTAGAAACTGCACCATGGTGCCGCCTGAGACATCATAGTACACCTCAGGGGCAAGGGTCACGGTAAGGCCAGTCGTCTGTGCCTCGACTTCCCACCAGACGTCGGTGGTCAGTTGCTCAATGCCAGCCAGAACAGCAGCAGCAGCCTTCTCAGGAGTGGCGGCAAAAAGGTATGCTCCGCCGGTTGTTGTGGCAATACGGCTAGCCTGCCCAGCGCTGCCGTCCTCGACTATGCTATAGGCTGTTGCGTAGTCACCACCGGCAACATTGGGGTTGTCATCTAATCCGAATCGATAAGGGGATGGGTCCCCGCTATCCCAGCTGATGGCGATGACCTTGATGCCCGCGGCTACCAGAGCGGCAGTCACCGTGGCCTCAGTGATGTCATAGCCTAGACCGGTCGCTGCATTCGGCACCGGGTCGTGGGCCGGGGCATCACCTAACCAGACCACTATCTTGTTCGGGCCGGTCCGCCAGTCAATGTCTGTCCCATCGGCGAGGCGGTCCAGTGCATAGAACTGCCCCTCTGGCCAATCGCCTCCACCACCAGCTGCCCAGACACCGATAGCTGTCGACACGGCAGACGCATCACCAGTCATGGCCAGCTGGTTCGTGAAGGGTGGCACTGTTCCCGGATAGTCTCTGTAGTTACCTACACCGAACATGGCGCCCGGTTGACTTGCCTGGATGGTAGCCAGGATGGTATCGGCATTAGCCTGCACTGCGGCAATGACCGGACCCATGCTAGCCGTGGTATCACACAAGAAATAGATATCTGGATTCGGCGGGTAGTCCGGCGTTGTCACTTCCTTGATGACCGTCATCGACTCCCCGGGCTTCAGGTCTGCCTCCACCACCAGCGGCACTACCTGCGCCGCTGCTGGCAACACCAGTCCCAGCGTCAATAGCACGGTCACAAGCAAGCCTGTTATGAATTTCGCTTTTTTCATCTAATTCCTCCCTTTTTTCAATAAACGTTCGCTCTTGTCCAGTTTCCTTTGCTAATCTTTAGTGCTCTCACCTCCTTTCTGCCCGACCTGATGGTCGGCACCCGCTCCCTGCCAAGCTTCACCTTGGCGCCAAAAGCAAGCTCTCACATTTGGCTCATCGCCCCCCGACCTGGGGCACAGCCGCAAGCCCCGCTGTTATACTTGTAATTGTCGCTGGTTATCACTCCTTTCAGCCGAACACAAACCTACCTTTCGGGTCGGTTCCGCTATTGACTCCGCAAAAACCCAAGCGACCAACTACGGGCATCCTTGAGCCCCCGGGATTCATCTCCCCATAGTACTATCATACCATATATTATCCTAATGTTAATTGCATTATCTTAACTTTACCTCCAAATCCAGGAAAAAACCACCGAACTGTTGGCAATACTTTATGAGAAATGCTTTGTGGCATCTTGGCGAATTTGACCACGATGCTTGCAACGTAGCTGTGAGATTTGCTTCCACAGATTTGAGCAGCTGAGTGACGCTCTGCGAATTTCCAGTCTTCAATATATACAAGGGATTCCTCAATTTCATTGGTTGATTTCCTACGAAGGCGTGGGAATTGAGCGAACTCTGTTTGACAAGCAGGAACGACGCGAAAGTCGGCGTTGCCCGTGGGCTTCCTGATGCAATACGAAAGCTTTTGGCTTGATGTTTCACTATTTTCGACAGATTCCTCATTGCATCTCAACTGCACCCACACCGGGGATAATTCTAGCAGCTTAGCCCTGGCGCACGATTGAGCCTTTTGGCTTAGTGGGTATACCTTTTTATTTCCTAGTATGGATATAATGTGTGAGTCCTACGAGGAGACGTTTAGAGCATCAGAACCTTACCAGCTTTTTGAGGCAAAAAAGAGCTTCTGGCACTATCCCTTAACCTAAGGGTAAGATGATTACCAAGATTCCGTGAGAACATGAGTCGCATGAAAACCAATCTAAGCTGTAGGAGGAGCTCATGATAGAGTACATGGTTGGCTTGTTCGTATCTTTCTTCCAAAATCCTAGCGCCTTGGGTATTGGTCTGGCTATAGCCTTCGGTGCGATTTGGCTGGCTGGTTACTGGCCACCACTCTTCCGGAAACCTTGGCTCTGGGCAGTTCTCATAAGCAGTGCCATCCTAACCCTGGCTGCTGCTAGCTTTATTCAAATTCCCCTACAGATTGGGGCAGGTCAAGCACTGAATCACTTCTGGAGTGGGGAAGTTCTATTGAGCTGGATTCTGCTTGCTGGGATACCCCCAATACTCCTCAGCGGACTGGTTCAGGAAGGGTCAAAGCTTGTGCCAGTGGTTATCTACTGGTGGCGTAGCGGCAAGAATATCGACCCTAAACTGGGACTCGCTATTGGCGCTGTGGCTGGAGCTGGATTTGGTATCTTCGAAGCACAGTGGGTACACAATCCCATCTTTGCCTCAGAGTGGACCTGGGGAGTAGTGCAAACCGGCGGTTTCATGGCACTGGCTGGATTCTGGGAGAGGTTCCTTGTTGTAGCCGCCCATACCGCTTTTTCCGCACTGGCCGGTTATGGTCTGGCTAAGGGCTGGGGATGGCAGTTCTACCTCATAGCCTCTTGTCTGCACGGCTTATTGAACTACAGCGCTGTTTTGTTGCATTCAGGGGTCTTTACCGTCGTTCACCTGGAAATTTATGCTGCGGTGCTAGCAGTGCTGGTAACGGCTTGGGCCCTGTGGCTTCGCTGGAGAAAAGTGGCAGCGACTGGATTTGAACCAGCGACCAAAGGCTTATGAGGTCCAGTCATCGTTGATAATCTAACAGCTTTTCTCATTCTGACGTCTCCTTTAGAGCTGTAGAGAGAATATTCTTTACATTTCAAGAAGCCCAGGAGTTTTTAGGAGTTGGTCATTAGACCCTCTATAAGCTAGTGAAGGAAGGATTACCTTCCCACAAGATAGGCAAGAAGCGAGTGTTTTTGAAAGACGAGCTTATTAAGTGGATTAAGGAACACTAACTAAAGCCTAAGATTATCCGCCGGACTATACCCTATTATGTTTTATATAAGACTGGAGCATAACCAATAGAGCAAAGGGGAGCACGCAGAAAACTAGCCAATAAGCTATTGTGCCTACACAGTAGTCTTTGGTGTATAATAAGGTTAAGCTAAGCTGGATACAAGCGAGCGCAGGCACGGGAAAGATTGCTGAATTGAGTCGTTAGAAATCATGAACAAGTTGTTGCTTGTTGTAGGGAATGGTCTTAGTATTGACGCATTCCAATACTTTGACTTAAGGCTTGACCCGTCCCACCCGTTTTCATTTGGCGTTCCCGACCCCCTTGGCCCTAGTAAAAAGCTGATGGATACGCTGACTAGCGTGAGGGATATGATTGATTCACACCCCAATGTAACAGATTTCGAAATAATTCAGGATTTTATCGCAAATTATGAGAAAAATAACAAAGGACACATTTGGACGCATAGTGAGTTACGTCAGTACCTATCACTAGCTTATTCATTTGCGAATGACCTATTACTAACTCGCTGGAAAGAAGGTTGGAGGTGGGCTCAATGGTTAAGAAAGCACTACAAAAGAATAGCTGTGGTAGTCTCATTTAACTATGACTTAGTCTTGGAGACAGCGTTGCAGCAATCATCGCTTGGATACTATAGAATTGGTTCAACGGAAGAGGATAATCCCATTGGTATCCCGATTTTCAAACCGCATGGCTCTTGCGATTTTGACATTAGTAGTAGATTCATATCTATATCTCCACAGGCTAGGCTAAGAAACCTGACTCACCTGAACGACTATGTCATTAATGGAAGGGGCAGGATAGAGATTGTATCAAAGGGAAAGCTATTGGAACCAAGGACTGAAAGTGATGTCGTCTTACCCTTCGAGTTCTCACCGCAAACCCAATTGACATGGGTACGGCAAGGTTATGAAGCTGTAAGCGAAACAGCAAAAACAGTAGACGCGCTCATCATAGTTGGTATTTCTTATCAGCCGTGCGATAGAAGAGAGATAGACTCTATTCTTAATGAAATCCCCCCACACACCGCAATTCGACTGGTTGCCCCAAAACCAAATGTGGAATTTGAGGCGAAATTGATGGGGGTTTCAGATAACGCAAAGCGTATTCAGCCAATGGGGTTCTTTGACGACATCATCTAACGAATAGGAGGTGGTTAAATGGCACAGACGTTGGTAGTATGCACGAATTGTAAGGCTATATTTCCTTCTCCAATAGCGTTCGGCGATAGGAAGTCTTTTGAGACTGCCAAACTAGAAGGGAATACAACAACTTGCCCAAAATGTGGAGTCGTAGTCCCATGTAACAAGGAGAACATGATATTCAAGGAGTGACACCCATACTGCGAGGGATAGAATCACTTTATAGGTGAAACTTCAAGAGGGGAAAATGAGTTGGGCAAATTGTTCTCTTGTTACTAGCGATTTGTTTCTAGGTCTAGAGTTTTTAATGTACGAGAAGGTTGTGCCTTCTGCTGTTACTATTCTTAATCTCAATGAGATTGTCGAACTCGTTGTCTTGAAGGAAAAGCTGTTAATGCCTTCTAGCGACCACATCGTTATACTCAAGAATCTCAACTCAAAAAAGATTAAGGATTTAGGTGGAAATGATGCCCTAGATTGGAACTATGAAATAAAGAATCTGGGAAAAGCTCACCTTGATAAACCCTTAATAACAAATTCGCTTTTTGATGCTGGCGTTCTGGTTCTTGATACTGAACAAAAAGAAGATAAAGACTATAGAGATTTTGGAGACCGCCTATATTCAAAACAGTGGCAAGGTGAGTGGTTATTGAAATCAGTCGGTCTAGACTGGGAAAAGTCAAGCGACATTATTGAAGTTGAATATGTTCGTTACATGAATGGTTTTTTGAAGCAATCTTCCGACCCTGTTTATCTGAAAATGTTAATCCTGGCTACACCCGATTTACTGTCTAGCCATCCGCACTTGAAGAGAAGCAAATATGATGCTAGTTGGATGTTTCACTTCTATAAAGAAGTGCAACTTTACTCTGAGTTCGCCAGACGGAAGAGCCTCGGTTTTACTGATACCATGTTGGTTCAACCGTTTGTCGCACTTAATTTTCAGCATTCGGAAAACTTTATAGACATATTCTACAAGCAATTGAAAGAGATCAGAGATAAACAAATAACCGAATTATTAGACCTTGAGCAACCTTGGATATATAATCTACCGCCACTGACAACTATATTACTGCAAAGGTGTAGAACGTTAGAAGACTTACCTACAGAGCTTATCAAACTCAGAGGCGAATTCAAGAATCTCAGAGAATCGCTTACGAAATATCAAAAAAGTTATGAAGAAGCGGCCACCATAAAAGATAAGTTAGAGTTGAAAAGGGAATTCCAAAATTCCATTGACCTTTTAATGCGAAAAGTAACACGTGGTAAAAGAAGGATAATGAAAACCATCATTGACTTCGCAGTTGACCAATCCGACAGCATGATTCGTAAGGATTTTGTTGGACCTACAAAGGCTGTCCTCGGAAAGCTCGTTGAATATGTATACGACAGAAGATTGTACCCTTGGGTAAATAGCTTTTTACATATGTACGATGAATCAATCTCTATTGAGTCAGATTTGAACCTGTATAAGAAGATATTTGGAGATGTCAACCTTGACCATTTCAGCGAGTTGGAGCTATTTGCTCAGAACTCAAGCAGACTATTGAACGTACACAAGACATAGGCAAACAAAAAACCGAGAGACGGTTATAATCTCTCGGCTCTTCCGATAGGGAGAACGTATTACCGCTCTCCGCAACTACTACAACTATCATTTTATTCAATGGACTCAGCCAAGGGAGGAATATATCCCTGTTAGTATCTCCAAATGAATTAGCCGTGTAGTCTATCCACTGGTGAATAACGTTTGTGACTCTCTATCGCGTCATAGCATCCCACAGCCTGGCAATATCTATTTGTCATCATTAGCGTCGTATGCCCCAGTAACTTTTGTAACATCAGGCTATCT
>SDBS01007323.1_pt1 | contig 10722 bp, 9 predicted proteins | sample 2277091 | NCBI WGS metagenome assembly SDBS01 (sample SAMN10404972, study PRJNA504765) | marine sediment metagenome | isolation source: marine sediment core GS10_PC15, 163 cmbsf | place: Arctic Ocean: Southern Knipovich Ridge | collected 2010 | reverse complement strand
GGCGTTGTTATGGTTTCCACGATCTGGATTACTTCACCCTTAAGATCAAGCAAGCAGCTCCTCGATCTCGTTCTCCATGAATACTGAATTATGTATACTACCCACACTTTTCGGAGGAGAACCTTAAAATTGAACTCAATAAGGAACGATTATGACTCTGGGTGATGATAGCGAGGAGACAAGCCCTACCCTCATTGTTGAGGATGTGACCAAAATATTTGGTGGACTGCGAGCCGTTAATAATGTCAGTCTGGAGCTGAATCCTGGAGAAATTCTAGGTCTTATTGGTCCAAATGGGTCTGGAAAATCCACGCTAATAAATGTTATCACAGGTTTCTATAAGCCAAATGAAGGGCGAATATTTCTTAGTGGGATGGATATTTCGGGTTGGTCACCAAACAAGATTGCGCCACTCGGCTTGGCACGCACATTCCAGACAGTAAGGGTATTCCCTGCACTCACAGTCATTGAAAATACTGAGGTTGCCGGGGTGAGCATGGGCTTGTCACGCCAAAATGCAAGGCGACAAGCGCTTATTACCCTTAAAAGGCTGGGGATAGCGCAGAAAGCTGATATGTACCCCGCTGAGTTGCCCCATAACGAGCTACGTCTAACAGAAATTGCCCGCGCGCTGGTATTGAATCCCAAGTTCTTATTGCTTGATGAGCCTGCAGCCGGGCTGAATGAAGTGGAGATCGAAGAATTACTAGCGATGTTAGGCTCCATCCTAAAGGAACAATGTTGCGGCACGTTAGTAGTTGACCACGACATGAGCCTAATCATGCGGCTGTGCGATCGTCTGCATGTTCTAAACTATGGTTCAACTATTTGTGAAGGGGATCCCGACAAAGTCCGAAAGGACCCGGAAGTGATTGAGGCCTACTTAGGAAGTTCTGAACAGGAGAATTCACGTGTTAGTGCTTGAGGAGATATATGCTGGATACGGTTCCATCCAAGCCCTACAAGGCGTGTCAATTCGTGTAGAGCAGGGAGAAGTAGTTGCATTGGTTGGGCCTAATGGCGCGGGAAAGAGCACTGCACTTATGACCATTGTCGGTGTGATAAAGCCTAGAAGTGGGACTATTAGATACAGAGGGGATTCAATTGTTGATCTAGTACCGGAAGAAATTATTCGTAAGGGTATTGCCCTTGTTCCTGAAGGTCGCCGTATCCTGTCCGGTTTAACCGTCGAACAAAATCTGCGCTTGGGTGCGACTATCCACAGGTCGAAAACAGCCCAGGTTCAACGCGATCTTCAGGAGATGTGTGAAAGGTTTCCAATACTTGGGGATCGGCTCAACCAACAAGCAGGAACGCTATCAGGTGGGGAGCAACAGCAACTTGCTATTGCGCGAGGTCTAATGTCCAGGCCAAGCATATTATTACTTGACGAACCCTCGCTGGGTCTGGCACCCCAGTTAGTCAAGGAGATCTTCGATTTGGTCGTGGAATTGCGAGAGTCAGGTGTTACCCTCCTACTAGTGGAGCAGAATATTGAGCGTACTCTTGAGGTTGCAGACCGCGCCTATCTAATAAACACGGGCAGGATCATCTTTGAAGGACTGGCTAAGGAAGTGCGGCAGCACGTTGATGTCGAAAGCGCTTATCTGGGTGGTGCACGCTAAATAACTGAAGAAGGAGATTGGGTTGTGGATCTGAGCGGAATCATACAATTATTATTAAATGGCCTAAGCCTGGGTGGCCTTTACGCGTTGATGGCTATTGGTTTAGCCCTAATATATGGAATTTTAGATCTTGTCAACTTTGCCTACGGTGAGATCGTTATGGTAGCAGGTTACACACTCTATGTATTAGGCTATGTTCTCTTTCCAGACCTGCCATGGATTATTGTAGCAATTGCTGCTGTAGTGATAGCAATCGCGACAAGTCTTATACTCGAGCGGGTAGCCTTCAGACCGGTACGCCTTGCTGATCCCAACACAATGCTCATAACATCATTTGCAGTAAGCATGTTTCTGCAAAATTCCGCTCTCTTGTTTATAGCACCACGTCCTCGACCTGTACATTTTCCCGCTTTTTTCAGTCAGGTCATTAGGGTGGGCGATCTAATGATCTCAAAGGGCGATCTATTAAGTCTATTAACTAGCCTTTTCGTATTGGGTCTGCTTACAGTTTTTATGAGACGTACAATCTTGGGAAGCGCGTTGCGTGCTGCCGCCAGCGACTTCACGATGACCAGGCTATTAGGCATACGCGCTAATCAAATAATCGCTATCGCATTTGCTATTAGCGGTTGCCTGGCTGGTGTCGTTTCGATATTCTGGATTGGTCGAATTGGGTCGGTATTCCCGGCTGTCGGGCTAACACCTGTGCTAATTGCTTTTGTTGCCTCAGTTGTTGGAGGCTTAGGGAGCTTAGAAGGGGCAGTCATGGGTGGTTACCTTCTCGGCTTTTCTACAATCGCGCTCAATGTCGTACTTCCAAGAGGCGTGCTTAACTATCGCCCAGCCTTCCTCTTTGGAATTGTTATCTTGATACTCGTGTTCCGACCTGGTGGTTTGACGGGTCGCACCACTACGGAGAAACTCTAATGGATACCAGGGGAAGAATTGTCGCCTGGATGAATCGCCACAACACAGTCGTAATACTCACTATCCCATTTATTATTTTTGGTGCATTGGTTGATAAATATGGAGGAACGATACTTGTAAGCGTCACGATCATCCTGTTCATTAACTTAATGCTAGTGGTAGGACTTCAGATGTTTATGGGCAACTCTGGTGTGTCGTCATTTGCTCATGTAGGTTTTATGGCCATTGCCGCCTATATGTCGGCTATCCTCACACTAGCAATTGAGACAAAAGCCATGGCAATGCCGGAGCTATATCCAGTGTTGGCTCAAATACACTGGCCGTTTATACCAGCTTTGTTAGTCGCGTCTTTAGTTGCGACGATTGTGGCTGCGGTGATCATTTATCCCGTGATGCGACTTTCAGGACCAGCGGCAACCATTTCTACTTTCTCTTTGTTAGTAGTCATCAACACAGTAATCGTAAACTGGGCCCGATTAACTAATGGAACCCGGGCTATCTACGGTCTTGACCGATACACCACAGTATGGACTAGCTTGATATTTGCGCTTCTCGGCATCGTGGTTGGATATTGGTTCAAGGAATCGAGGCTTGGTTTAATGTTACGTGCATCGCGAGAGGATCAACTCGCTGCTGCCAGCATAGGCATCAACATTCCGAGAACCCGGTATGTGGCATTTGTAAGCAGCATCTTCATAACCGGTGTAGCAGGCGCGCTTTGGGCGCATTTCGTCCTATCCTTTTCCCCGAAGTCTTTCTGGCTGCCAGCGACTTTCATGGTTGTTGCTATGTTAATCATTGGAGGAACGGGTAGCATCAGTGGAGCTGTGACTGGGACAGTCGTTGTCACGGTTATCCTTGAAGGTCTACGTTATGTTGAGAATAGTATTAATCTCGCGAGAACTTTCCCCTTCACGATTATTGGCCTCCCTGTGCTAATACTATCCATAGCAATGATCATAATTTTGATTCTACGCCCAGCGGGGATTACCGCCGGGCGTGAATTTCGTTTGCCTATCATATGGGGAAATTCCGATTCAACAAACCTGGAACCAAAGGAACTAGAGGGATCAATACCTGAGTAAAGGAACTCCTCTAAAGCCCTAGAAAGCATTTAAAGCCGCTTCTAAGATATTGTTCAGTACAGATAGACCTTTTACATCAATTACTCGTCCTCCTGAAAATAGATTTGCTTGTCATCACATAAAAGCGGTATGTAGTGCTCTAAGAAGGGAAATGCTATGGCAAAAGTTACTGTCGACGAGCTTTATAGACTTGATGCCAACCTTATCTCTGAGGCCATTAAACTCCGCTTTTTCCCACATGTGATTGAGGAAGGGGAGGGTGCCCGATTGCAGGATGTCGAGGGTAAGGAGTTCCTAGACTTCGCTTCAAGTTGGGCTCTCGCCAGCATAGGGTACAGTCACCCGATACTTAAAAGGGCGGTGCTAGAGCATCTGGACCGCACCACATTTAGCGGTTTGGTTTCAAGTATACATCGACCAGCCCTAGAATTGGCCGAAAAACTAGTCGATCTTGTACCCGGCGATTATCACAAGAAGGTCTGGTTTGGCTTGAGTGGATCAGACGCAAACGAGACTGTAGAGCGGTTGCTAATTTTAGCAACAGGTAAACGTCGCATAGTGTCTTTTATTGGAGGCTACCACGGCTCAACAGCTGCCACTATGTCGATGTCAGCACATAGCGCATGGAGACAGTTCATTAGTGGAGGGCATGTAGTTAAGGTGCCCTACCCAGACCCCTATCGTTGTCCTTTCGGTGAGGAAGTAAGCGATTGTGCCGAAAAAGCCATTCATTTCTTGGAAGACTATATCTTTAAAACGATATGCCCCCCCGATGACGTAGCCGGTATTATCGTCGAGGCAGTGCAAAGTGATGGCGGGGATATTGTGCCACCACCCAAATTTCTACCACTATTGGAGGATTTATGCCGCCGTCACGACATATACCTGGTCTTAGACGAGGTTAAGGTTGGAATGGGTCGTACTGGCGAGTGGTTTGCTTTCCAGCATAGTGGCATTACGCCAGATGTTGTAACGCTTGGCAAGCCGCTAGGGGGCGGTATACCCCTGAGTGCAGTGGTAGCTCGACGGGAGATCATGGACGTAGGACCCTCGCTGGCTATGTTCACAGCAGCCGGCAACTCGTTAAGTTGTGCTGCCGGGCTTGCAACTATCAAGGCTATTGAACAAGATAACATGGTGGCAAATTCGAAGAAAGTGGGAATATATTTAAACGACAAATTAATTTCGTTGAAAGAAAAACATTCCCTCGTTGGTGACGTGCGCGGCTTAGGCTTGATCCAAGGGGTAGAACTTGTAAAGGACCGTAGTACCAAGGAACCCGCCTCCGTCGAAACGGCTAAAGTTGTCTTCCGGGCTTTTGAGTTAGGTTTGATTGTTTACTATGTTGGCATGTTTTCTAACGTGATAGAGATCACACCTCCACTAGTGATTACCAAAGCCGATGTTGATGAAGGTGTCTCTATCCTAGACCAAGCTCTGAAGGATGTTGAAGCAGGAAAGGTGAGGGACGAATCTATTGCTCCATTCTCAGGATGGTAGCCATTGCGATTTTTTTAGACAAAGTAATGCCTAAATATTGTAGAAGGGCGGAAATAAATCTTCCTACGAGGAAGACTAACTTTAATTAATACCTAAATGATCAAGTCATTGATAAGGATCGAATAATACTGCTCATAAATACCTAACTAGTATTTTGTTGGCAATGGTTGGGAGATGATTATGTTCAAGAAGAAACATTTTAGTTATCCCTACATTCCAAACTCTGCCCCCTCCGTTAAACAAGAAATGCTAGAGGAAATTGGAGTGGGGAAAGTGGAGGATTTCTACGAGGACATTCCCGAGGAAATTAGGCTCAAGAAAAGAATGAACATACCCGAGCCCTTCTTATCAGAATGCGATCTAAGAAGGCACGTGGAAGAGATACTTTCAAAGAATAGAACTTGCAAGGAGTATATAAATTTCCTGGGGTCTGGGTGTTGGCAGCACTATGTTCCAGCTGTATGCGATGAGGTGAATGGTCGCAGCGAGTTTTTAACAGCTTACGCTGGCGAACCATATGACGACCACGGCAGGTTTCAGGCGCTCTTCGAGTATGCCAGCATGATGGGCGAGTTGCTTGAGATGGATGTGGTAAACGTACCTACATACGATTGGTTTCAAGCAGCAGCTACATCCATCCGTATGGCGTCGAGAATTACAGGACGAAATGAGGTCCTCATTTCCGCGACCATCGCTAATGATAAATTGTCGATGATCAGAGAATACTGCAAACCTGATATCGCGATTCGATTGGTTGGCTATGATCACGAGACAGGACAAATGGACATCAAATCCCTCGAGGACGCAATCTCTGTAGAGACAGCTGCAATCTACTTCGAGAATCCATCCTACTTGGGCTTCATTGAAGCCCAAGGCAAGCTAATCTCCAGACTAGCGCATAAGCAGAATGCCTTATGTGTCGTGGGTGTTGATCCGATTTCATTAGGGGTTCTGACACCGCCTAGCCAATACGGAGCAGACATCGTTTGTGGTGATCTCCAACCCTTAGGAATGCACATACAGTTTGGTGGAGGTCAGGCTGGCTTCATCGCCACGCGAGATGAAGAAAAGTACGTAATGGAATTTCCCTCCAGGCTATTTGGAATTGCCCCCACCTCTGTTGAAGGAGAGTACGGCTTCGGCGATGTCGCTTACGAGAGAACATCTTTCGCAGTCAGGGAGCAGGGAAAAGAGTGGGTAGGCACAGCCACAGCCTTGTGGGGCATAACTGCAGGCGTCTACCTTGCCCTGATGGGGCCGCATGGTATGGCAGAAATCGGAGAGGGTATTATGCAGCGCTCTCATTACGCAGCTTCACAACTCAACAAGATAAACGGCGTTACGGCACCGTTATTACAATCGACTCACTTCAAAGAATTCGTAGTGAATTTCGATGGCACAACCAAGACCGTAACTGAAATCAACAAAGCGCTTCTTGAGCAAGGAATCTTTGGGGGTAAAGACCTAACAAAAGAATTCCCGAATCTTGGGAACAGCGCTCTTTACTGTATCACTGAAGTTCATAGGAACAGTGACATTTACAAACTTATCAGTGCGGTCGAAGAGGTCATAAAATGATCCAAGACATAACCAAACAAAGATACACAAACGGAAAACCTAACCTGAGGCGATTTCACCAGGCCCGGTGGGACGAGCCGATTATCTTCGAGTTAAGCCAGGAAGGTCAGCGGGGCATCCTTGTGCCAGAAGTTGAGACCGAGGTGCAAAAAGCTGTTGGCGATGTGCTCTCGACCATCCCGGAAGGGATGCGTAGGAAAAAGCTACCTGCCCTACCAGAGATTTCCCAACCACAGGTGCTGAGACACTATCTGCGTCTCTCACAGGAAACCCTTGGAGCGGATCTCAACATCGACATCGGGCAGGGTACCTGCACCATGAAGTACAATCCCAAGATCAACGAGCAACTGGTAAGAATGACCGAAATAACCGAGCTCCACCCCTTGCAAGACGAAGAAACGATCCAGGGTATTCTCGAAATCATGTACAGGTTTGAGGAGGTGCTCAAAGCGATCTCAGGAATGTACCGCTTCAGCTTCCAGCCCGGCGCGGGTTCTCAAGCGATATATACCAACGCCTTGATCATGCGAGCCTATCACGAATCCCGAGGCGAGGCGGCGCAGCGAGACGAGATGATTACCACAATCTTCTCGCACCCATCTAACGCAGCCTGCGCCAAAGTCGTCGGATACAAGATTATCACGCTATATCCGGACGACGATGGCTACCCCGACCTCGACGCCCTCAAGTCAGTTGTTTCAGAGCGCACCGCAGGGTTGATGATAACAAATCCAGAAGACACGGGCGTCTTCAATCCGAAAATTTGTGAGTTCGTGAAGGTCGTCCACGACGTAGGAGGGCTCTGCTTTTACGACCAAGCCAATGCTAATGGGCTATTGGGCATAACCAGGGCAAGGGACGCCGGTTTTGACCTTTGTCACTTCAACCTGCATAAGACATTCTCAACACCCCATGGATGCGGGGGACCTGGAGGAGGAGCAGCAGGCGTTACAAAGGAACTTGCCAAGTTTTTACCGATCCCGGTCGTTGAGTTCGATGGCGATAAGTATTACTTGGATCACGATCGACCTAACAGTATTGGCAAAGTGAGATCGTTTCTAGGAGTCATCCCTGTGCTCGTAAGAGCATATGCATGGGTGATGAACCTCGGCGCAGAAGGTTTGAGAGAGGTAGCGGAAATCGCGGTTCTCAATAATAACTACTTGTTAACAAAAATGCGGGAGATACCTGGTGTGAGTGTGCCTTACGCCAAGGGCAAACATCGGATTGAACAGGTCAGATATTGCTGGGATCAGCTATATAAGGATACGGGGGTGCATTCTGAGGACATTGGGCTGAGGGCTGCTGACTTTGGGGTTCACTATTGGACCAGTCACCATCCGTTCGTTGTACCGGAACCGAATACCCTAGAACCAACCGAATCCTACACTAAGGATGAACTCGATGAATACCTCGCGATCCTCCACCAAATATCTCGCGAGGCATATACGGATCCCGAAATAGTTAAGACCGCTCCTCACAATAGCACTGTTCACAGAGCCGAACATGAACCATTAGATGATCCGAAGCAGTGGGCGGTGACCTGGCGAGCGTATCGAAAGAAAGTACAAGGTGACATGTCATAGGCCACCCTAACAGCTCTATTCAGGATGTATTGGGGAGCACAAAAGGTACAGCTGGCAAACAATAAGGAGTAGGCGAATGCGAGGGCTGAAGAATAGGCGCGTTCTCATCACGGGTGGTGCCGGAGGCATCGGCGCGGCGACTGCTGCCCGCTTTCTGGAAGAAGGGGCACGTGTTCTGTTGATGGATAAGAACAAGACGGCTTGCCAACGCGTGGAGGAAGAATTGCCGAGCTTGGAGCCCAGTATCCTTGCGGATGTCTCAGACGCCGATTCTGTGGAGAAAGCCTTTATAAAACTAGACTTGCTGTTCCATGGATTGGACATCTTGATAAACAACGCCGGGATCAGTGTTCGAAACTCCTTTCTTGATATCACACCTGAGCAATGGCAGACTGTAATATCCGTTAATCTCAATGGAATGTTCTACGTGGCACAACAAGCCGCTCGACGGATGCTGGCAGGAGAAGGGGGTGTCATCCTTAATATGGGATCCACCAACGGTGTGATGGGCTACCATTACTACGCCGACTACAATGCCTCGAAAGCCGGGGTCATCGAATTGACACGCTCGATGGCGTTGGAATTAAGTCCAAAAATCCGTGTAAACGCAGTCTGCCCCGGCTTCATTATGACGCCGATGCAAGAGGCAGAATACACACCGGAAATGCGCCGGGCTTTTGAGGAAAAGTTGCCACTGCGCAGGCTAGGGCGACCCGAGGACGTGGCAGCCCTGTTTGCATTTTTGGCTTCCGAAGAGGCGTCCTTCATCACCGGCGAAGTTATTGTGATCGACGGTGGGGAAATTGCGGGCGGTCTAGCGAGTCAAGCGTAGACAACTCATCAAGCTACATCTCATGGAAGAAGATCTTTCGCTCTGCACAGAGAGGAGATAAAGACAATGATCAGCGCTGAAGAGCGACAAATCCAGTCAGAGATCCACGGACGAACTGCACTTACCCACATCGAGGAGATATGCGCGTTTGGCGATCGATTTGTAGGTACCGAGGGAGACCGCAAGGCGCTGGCCTACGTTGAAGAACACTTCAAGAAATATGGCCTTGAACTCGAGCACACGCCGATCCGCGTGCCAACCTACGTAGACAACGGAACAGAGTTCATCCTTACGGACACAGACACGAAGCTTGATCCCATCAGCCCTTACTTTACAAATCCCTGCCCAGATGGTGTCCAAGGCGATCTGATCTTTATTGGCGAGGGGATGGAGGAAGATTATGAAGGTGTAGATGTCGAGGGGAAAATCGTTGTTCTTTATGAGGCTAGTCTCGGCTTCTCACACTTCTGGTTGGGGCCCTACTCGCAAATGGCTGCCGAGCTGGGCGCAGCTGGCATGGTCGTCATTCACCCATTTCCATGGCCCTACCGTATGTCAATGGAAGCCGGCAACCTCAACGTTGAACGGCGTTTTCCAGAGCAACAAGTGCCTTCGGTGTGCATCTCTGCTTTAGACGCGTTGAAATTAATGCACCACTTAGGCGAGGGGAAAACGCAAGCCTACCTCAAAGTCGATTCCTCGATATACGACGTGGACTCTGTTACGCTCAGCGGCGTGGTAAAGGGAACCCGGTGGCCCGAGGAGCGTATCGCCGTTATAGGCCACCGAGACTGTGGCTACCCACCTGGCGCCAATGACAACGGGAGCGCTCTCGGATGCCTGCTCGAGCTAGGACGTGTCTTCGGCAAGCGCAAGCCTCTGCGGAGCCTGGAATTCATCTGCAGCGCGGCAGAGGAAGGTTCCACCTTTGGGGTTTGGAATTTCGTTCAGGCTCACAAATCGCGCCTTCCAAACATGAAAGCGCTCATCAACATGGACATGTTCGCCACTGGCGGTAGGCTAAACCTGGTTGAAAAGGGACAATGGAACGACAGCGGCCCCATTGAATTCTCCGTATGGCTGATAGAAACCCTGGAAAACGTCGCCGACGAGCTGGGCTACTATGTAGGACGCATGACAGCCAGTTCGACATCCGAGGAGACGCGCTTCATCGAAGAAGGCGTACCCGGGGCGTGGTTCTGGAAACCGGACGACATGTACTACCACTCCGCCCAGGACACACCGGACAAGATCGACGCCAACAGCCTAAAGGCCGTGGCCGACATCACCGCAATCGGTATCTGGCGCTTGGCGAACCAAGAAGCTACTCTCTGATACATCCATGCACTCAATTGAATACCACCTTTAGCCGTCAAACTGAGCGACAAGACAACGCAAACCGTATAAGGAGCAAACCGATGAGTAAGGAATTTATTCCGTTCGCACAGGAACGAGTGATGTCGAAGTGGGAGAACGTGGTCGATTACAACCTCGGCGATAGCGGCGTCCACCCCATGACGACAGAAGAGCTTGTCGACGATCCCAAAGTTATTGAGGATATTCTCTCGACGGGACTTTACAACCCACAG
>SDBS01007322.1_pt1 | contig 10723 bp, 8 predicted proteins | sample 2277091 | NCBI WGS metagenome assembly SDBS01 (sample SAMN10404972, study PRJNA504765) | marine sediment metagenome | isolation source: marine sediment core GS10_PC15, 163 cmbsf | place: Arctic Ocean: Southern Knipovich Ridge | collected 2010 | reverse complement strand
GCGTTCTTATGGGGCGTATCGAGTGAAAGTACTGGTTCTAATGGCAAGCCTGAACGAACCACTAACGGCCTGATTGCAAGTATTCGTGGTAATTCTTCGATTGCTACAATCAGTGATTATACTACCCAGACTGATTTCACCGATGTTTCATGGCTCGATTCTGGCGAGGAGTGGTTAGATCAACAGCTTGAAGTTATCTTTCGTTTTGGTGGAGATGATCGTATGGCCTTCTGTGGTTCTGGCGTTATTCTGGCGATCAACAAGCTGATCAAAGAATACGGCAATTACGACTTTAACTCGGAGACCAAAGACTACGGTATCCAGGTTATGACGTGGACTACACCGTTTGGCCGAGTTCATATGAAGCGGCATCCGCTGTTTTCATATGAAGTCACTAACCGTTACAATATGGTTGTCTTTGATCCTGCGGACTTGAAGTATCGTTATGTTGACGATACTGAGTTCTTCGATGATCCTGCGAAGAAGAATACTGGCTGGACTCGTCGGGACGGTACGAAAGAGGAGTTCTTAACTGAGTGTGGACTTGAGTATCATCACTTGGAAAAAACGGCTTTCTTGTCTGGCTTTAACAGCGACAATGGCACTCCGTAGTAACTAACCTTGGGAGGGTGTAAAGCCCTCCCTTAGGTTAAAATTTAAACAAAGGTATTTGATATGAATCTGCTTCAAATCAGAACTCAATTTATAGACATCTCTGGCCGTTACGATTTAGCCACTGATCCTGCTGGTGCTGACTATACCGACAACGGAGCAGACTTTTTCATCCAAGCAGGAAGTGATTGGCTGGATCGGAAGGCTACATGGAGAAAGAACAAAGGCAGGTTTTTTAACGAAGTTGCTGCAGATATTTATTATCAAACTATGACACGCTGCAGATCAATTCTTGGAGTCTGGGTTAATGACACAGCTACGAGAACCGAACTTGAGAAGAAAAGTATCTACTGGTTAAAGTCTAATTATAACAAGCTCTTGTCTGCAATGGATACTGGGCCTCCGTTGTACTATGCGCCTGCACACTTACGTGCAATAGACTCTACGGATAAGGATAACCTAGGCAGCTTCATGAATTACATCCTGGCTGATAGTCAGAACTACAACGGTATTGTCTTCATGCCTGCTACAGACAAGGCTTATGTTATTGAGATCGAAGGCTTGTTTTATTCAGACGAACTAACTGGAGATACTATTGATAATTACTGGACTATCGAGCATCCAATGTGTGCAGTCTGGGCCTCACTTTATATACTTGAAGTATCTTATCGTAATACCGAAGGCTCAAAGGACTGGGAAAATGCTATAGATAAGTACTTGGCAGGAACCGATAAAGATGCAGTTGATGAGGATATCTCAGCTGTGAGTCAAATGGAGGGTTAAAATGAGTTTTGAAACTCTTGAGGCAACATTAAACTATACGACAGTATCAGCTGTTAACACTCGATTACTTGCGTTGATGACTCAGGCAGATGCATTGGTTACTAGTGAAACAGCTGTCAGACTTTGGGTTGATCTTCGTGTAACACTAACTGGCGGAACGCAGACCAATGCAGTATTTCGTATTACTTATGATGTTTATGACGATACAAAGACTGCGATGGATACCTTGATTGCCGCACTAACGGCCGCAGTAACAAGTATCGAAGGCGCATCTACATATACGACTGTTACTACTATCACTGGCCCAGTTAAGATAATAGTAACTGAATAGGAGAAGCTATGAGAGAAAGACCTAATAGATTTATCTCAGGCAAAACGATAGAGGAGAAATTCGAATCTATCGAAACAACGCTGCAGCATTTCAAGCGGCGATTGCAGAAGACTGTGATTGGAGTTATTCCTCCCACGGTGATCTTCTCATATGTCAAGAAGCCAGAACCTGATGGCACGATTGTTAAGTGTTTGCTTCCGGCTGATGGTATAGTTACTCGGGTTTGCATGGCTGTGTCGGAATATGAAGGTTCTGGAACTGTTAGGTTTAATTGCAAGATTGAAGGCAACAAAGTAGTCGGACCTAATCGTTCTACCAATCTAAGCTTTGACACACGAAGGCCAGTGATTGTGCAAGACATAGGTGCAATCGTAACGACTGGTGATTATATCGTGCTGTCCACGACCGAGCCGGAAAGAGTCAAGGGTGTGTTTATTAGTATCTTGTATGAAATCAAACTCAAAGATAACAATATCAAAGCCTTTCTAATTGACGAGTTTGACAAGCTCTTGGAGGAGCCTGATGAAAGAATTTGATGTTAAGTTTGAAAAGGGCTTTACGGCTGGGCTTCGGAGATCCGAAAAGGCTAGTCGTAACGTTGAGGGGCTTGTTGAGTGTTATAACTTGAAACCTGACGAGTCCGGACTAATTCCCTTCGAGCCCTTAACTGATCGTGCAATTAGCGTGGCCGTGTCTCATCCATATCCACAACTGTTCATCGGTGAGAAGTATAACATTCTGGCTACGAGCAGTATCATATACGAAGTGTCAAATGCTTGGGCTAAGACTTCGAAGCTAACGGGACTGACTGTCGGTGACATCTGGGACTTTGCAGATTTCCGTGATTACTTTGTTATGTCTAATGGTGTGAAGATCGTTTACATCGACCTGGTATCAGACCCTGGCGTACCTGCATATGCGAGTATAGCCTCCAGTGCTACGTTTCCACGATGCTTAACCTATTGCGCTTACAAGGGCCAGCTCATTGGTGGCAATGTGAAGACTTCGTGGCATTCGCGCTCAACATATTCGCTAGTATGGAGTGGTATTGGCAACGTAGACTTTACGCCTGACAGGGAGAATGATGCTGGGTTTATGAATACTTATCGTCGTGGCAACGTCCAGCGTGTTATGCGCCTGGGCGATGTAGTAATGGTTTACAGTGATAATAGCATCTTAATGCTTTTTCCAAGTGCTCAGATGTTTGGAATGAAGGAGTTACAAAGCATAGGCATTCCTTGCAAAGGGGCTGTAGGTGGAAGTTATGACCAGCACGTGTTCTTAGATTTGAACGATGAACTGTGGCGAGTAACTACGTCAGGTCAGGATCCGAAGCTAGAAAAGCTTGGTTACCAAGAGTTCATGGAAACGCTTACTGCGGTTAACGTGGTTATTTCTCACGACTGGGAGAAGAATGAATTCTATATTTCTGACGGTGTTAAGTGTTACTTACTAACTGACCAAGGCCTATGCCAGGTATTGCAACTAGTTGCTTCTGCTGGCTCACTTGACGGTGCTTCTGTCGGTACGTTCACAACTTCGGCCAATGCCTACGCGCTCGTAGTCTCCGACATTATGGACTTTGGCCTGCGTGGAATGAAGACGCTTGGGTTTCTCGAGCTAGGCATTGACGATACTGGGACGGTCACTGTGGCAGTTGACTATCGGCACTCAAAGGCTGCAGGTTGGTCAACTACTGGTTATAAAACTGTTAACAAAGAAGGCGCAGTTTACGTTGGTATTACTGCGCCTGAATTTCGCTACCGAATAAAGTCTACAACGTATGCAGCTACGAACCTAGACTATGTAACTGCGAAGGTTAAGATTACCGATAAGCGATATTACAGAGGAGTTAACAATGCTCGTTAGACTATTATCTGAGAATATATCTGACAACTGGGATGTAATAAGGTATTCGCTTAGCGAGTCTATTCCTCCAACGATAGCGCTTAACGAGACGGTATTGAACAACATCTTGATTGCGTTACTAGCTGGTGAAATGCACTGCTGGGTATCATACAAAGATTGGAAAAACGGAGAAATCGAAGGTGTTATGACAACACAGATCATAGTTGACCTTGCGAGTAAGACAAAGAACTTGCTTATCTATAGTGCCTTTGCCTATAACACGACAAATAAGCGGACGTGGATAGAGGGCCTTGAGGCAGTTAATCGCTTTGCTGATGTCTTTGGCTGCGAAAGTATAATAGGTTATACGAAAGCTCCTGAAATAATAAAGGTTATCAACTTGTTGGGTGGAGATACTAGCTACACAGTATTGACTATTCCTGTAAGGAAAGGAGAATAATATGTCTGGAAGTTCTGGTAGTGGAGGTGGGGCGTCTGGTGCTGTGTCATATCCAGCTTATCTTCAAGATGCTCACAGTGCATTCTTGGATAACACAGGTACGGATATTGCAGCATTTGAAACTGCTAGCTTGAGTGTAATGAGTTTGGTAACTATAGCGTTGGCCGCAACTCCGTATGTCGCAAGTGCTCTTGATCCTGCTGCGGAACTTACAGCTATGGACTCCGCAGTTACGACCTATGATGCAGCTGTTACTGCATTGAGTTATCAAACTGATTTTACAGCTGCGTTAACCAACGCAGTAGCTAAGTTTGACTTACTGGTAGATGGAAATATTCTTCTACGAGCAGTCAATCCAAGAGCAGTAGAACGTATAACTACGGACTTCGAGACGCCTAACCCGGGTGCAGCTGCGCTGATAGGAGCAGGGTTTATAGATCCTACTCTGTCTGCAGTTGCGGATATAGGAACAGCATTTACAGACCCTAGTCCATCTGCGGCTGTAGACATTGGCTCAGCATTTATAGATCCTTCGCCAATAGCTTCTACAGAAATTGGAACAGCGTTTAAAGATCCTATACCGACCGCCGCTGCGGAAATAGAAACTATATTCGAAGTCCCTGTGCCGGTTGCCGATGGTACGTTGGACTCAGCTTTTAAATCCTCTGTTCCGGCATCTAGCGGTGAAATAGCTGCGGCTGTGGAAGCGTATGAAGACTTGTCAGATGCTCATCAAGTTAGCGATATATTACCTAGGTTTAAGGCTGGGCTTCGGGATATAAATGCTGTCATGTCTTCTGCGTTTGTTCTTGGTGAAGCTTTAATTGACGCTGCGGCAGCTCGTGATGTTAATAAGTTTCAAAGTGATCTTCGAGTTGCTGCGTTTATGCAGAAGGATAAGATCGAAGCAGACAATGCGAGCTCATATAATCAGGTAAGAGTAAGTACGCTTATTAGCAAAGACACAATAGTTGCTGATAATACAATCTTGAAGAACCAGCTCACGTCCTCAGCACTTATCCAAGCTGATAAGATAATTACTGATAACATGCTACTGGAAAACCAAGTTAAATCCACGGCTCTTACGCAAGCTGATAAAATAAATGCTGATAGTATTACAGTAGAGAATACGTCTGTATCGACAGCATTAATACAAGCTGATAAAATAGATGCCGATAGCATCACGGTGGAGAATCAGGTCACATCTACAGCATTGATTCAGGTTGACAAGCTAAATGCAGATAGTGTTACGGTGGAGAACCAAACTACGTCCGCAGCCTTGCTACAAGATGATAATATAGTCGCTGAAAATATTAAGGTAAAAAATACTATCATCAGTCAAGGTCATATGCAAGATGATACACTTGTTGCGACTAATGTAGGTCAGCAAAATGTTCTTACTGTACAACTTGAGGAGACACGTAGAAAGCTTATCATAGGCTCGACCGATATAATGCTGTCCAACTTGATTCAACGAGTTGAGTTTGAAAAGGTTGTCATGCATTATACATTTGAAGCTGCTCGTATGAGGATTGTTGCGGAGAAGGAAGAATCAGATCGTAATGTTGAACTGGATGCAGCTGATGCAAAGTGGGATCTGGAGGTGATGGGTCTTGCTGGAAACTTTGTAGCCTCGATTGGTAGCGGGACGTATGTACCTAGTGATAAGAAGGCTGGTGGGTCTGCACTAGGTGGGGCACTGAGTGGGGCAGCTGCTGGGGCTTCGGTTGGTGGAGTTCCTGGTGCAGTTATTGGTGGAATACTGGGTGCAGTACTGTAAAATAAAGGAGGGGTTAAAATGGCTAATGATGGATTTACAAGTTTTATAGATATGTTAAAGGGTGGACTATCAGATGCTGGTGACTATATAGATAAGAATCGCGATCAGGTTGCTATTATGTTAGATATGCTTGGAAGTAATTTGCAAACTAGAGAACAAGGTAATGCGTTTGCTGGCATTGGTCAGGCGCTGGGACAGTCAAGTATTGCAGGTAAGGCTGAGGATCAACGAAAGAAGGAATCTTCTGGCTTCTTGAAGCAACTTATGAGCATGATAAGTGGACCGAAGACTAAGGGTGTTACCAGCATTGCAGGAGATGACAATGGTGGACTTACACTTAAAATGACATCAAGCACGATCAATGACGAGACTACAACGCCCTCAGATAATCGTATATTAGGAGCACCAGCTGCTCAAAAGTCTCTAGCTAATACAGGCGGTGGTATAATGGAAGAGTTGATGCGGAGTCTCAGTGGAGGTGTATAATGCCAGAACTTAATTCAGTAAACTTATTAGGGCTAACTCCGGAGCAGATAAGTAATATCTCTCGACAGAATGTGGCTACAGAGAATCAGTCTCTTGGCATGGCTAAGTTTGTGCAGAGTCTTATGGCTGGTAGGCAGACTCAGGAACTTAATCGAGAGAAGTTTCAGGCGAAACAACTTCAGGATCAGTTGAGTAATATTCTTCGTAGTCGGGCAAGGACGACAGCTGAAGCGAATGCTCAGACGAGTGCTGGAAGTTTGAAGCAGACTATTGCAAATCAGCTGGCAGTAGATACAGATAGAGATGCTGCAAGGGTATTACAAGAGAGACGAGATGCTGAAACTGTTAAACAGAATCGGATTAGTAACATTCTTAGCAATACTAAGATCCAGCAGGCCGGTGATAAGTTATTCAATGCGCAAGAGGGACAAGGTAGGATTCAAGATGTAATAGCTGCACTGTCTGGTGATCAGCAGCAAGTAGCTACAATTAATCCTAAGAGTTCTGATCTTGCGAAGAGCATTCTTAATATTCAGCTCAAACCTTCAGCAGTTACCGAAGGTGACAGGATGAGAAACACAAAACAGCTTGATACATTTGGTTCGTTCTTTACAACTGGGACAGGAAATAATGCAAAGTTTGATCCTAGCGAGCCGCCTGATGTAGCTGGGCTGGAAGCTTACAATGAGGATCTTAACACACAAGGTAAGAGAATTCATATGATAAACTTACCTCGAAGTGGATCAGGTTATCTTGAGCTAGACCAAAGTGCCAGAAGTATTTATATGATCTTACCAAAAGACCAAGCTGAGCCAAGCAGCACCGAGCTCCGGCAGTGGCTTAAGAATTTTTATGGCTATTCCGATACGCAGATTGAATCATTACCTTGGAATGAGAGAGGTAACTAATGCCTATATCAAGTTCTGATTTTTCTCAAGCAGTAGGACTAGAAGCTAAGAGTGGTATTACAAGTTCAAGTTTTATTCTTGGTGATGTTGCTGAGCCTGTTGAGCAGGTAGCTCCGGTTAGTTCTATTGGTGGATTTGTTAAGGATCAACTTGCTCAGCGTGCTCAGCGTCATATAGATAAGATAGAAAGTGATCGTGGGACTGGCGAGGCATTGATAAGTCTAGTTGGTGGGGCTGCTACGTTACCTATTGCTTATGGTGCTGGTATTGCTAACACGGTTCTACAAAAGCTTGCTCCACTTATTACCTCAGGAAATCGTCCTCCTAACTGGCCTGATGATCAGCCTTGGCCGCCAGTTGGAGAATTTAGTTCTCCAGAAGAAATTGCTGCACAATCGCATAGGATTGAAGAGGTAGTTTCTGGTATAGTTCCTGAACCCACGTCGGAAATTGGTAAGGCTATCATGGAGCCTATTGGTAAAGCCTTCGAGGCCTTCCAGCATCCATTTCGTGTAGCTGAGAAGTTCTATGCTGATCGTGGTAGTCCGAACTTTGGGTATGTGTTAAGCCGTGGTGGTGAGTTGTTAGCGTTTAAACTTATTCATAAGGCTGGGACTAAAGGAGTTAGAGCAACTAAGCGTGTGGCTGCGGATATTAAAAGTCTTAAGATGGACGACTTGATGGACTTGTCCCGTGAGATCGTCAAGCAGAACGATGTTAGCGCTGAAGCTGCTATGTTTGAAAAGTTAAAGGGCGATCCAAGGCTCGAGCGTATTCAAGAAGTAATGGCGAATACTGCTAAGGAATTAAAGATCGATCGTAAGTTTAAACGAGATCCTGGTGTAAAGACGTTAGGTAAGATCGAGCGTAAGGCAGGTAAGGAAGTTAAGAAAGTTAAGAAAGAAGGTGAGGCTGAAACTACACCGATTGAAGACGTAGCGGCAGAGATTGAGACATTGGAACAAGATGCTGTGGTTGCAAAGACAGAGCCACTGGTTGAGGATATAGTTACACCTGAGCCTGCGGTTGAACCAGCAGTTAAACCCGCACCCTTTGTTAAAAATTTAAACGAAGCAAAGAAATTAACAGCTAAAGAAAAAGCTGCTGAAACGACAGCGGCTAAAGACGCGCTATATGATCTTGATAAGCTCCCTGATTGGGTTGAGGAGCGATTGGAAGAAGCTTATCCTGAAGGCCAAGCTAATCTAGCCATTGAGGAAATGATTGGCAAGGGAGTTAAAACTGCTGATATTATAAAGAAGCTTAAGAAGGACAAGTTATTCGAAGATGTTGCTGATGCTAACGAAGCAGTCATTGCAAAGATGATGCTAGATCGTGGAGGAATAACAGGCGGAGATCGTATTAAGTTTCGTCGGTGGATGGCTGAGCAAGAGAAGATAGATAAGCAGATTGTTGATATTGAAGAAGGCCGAGCTCCGTCAATGACAGTTACAGATGACGGGCTTACGCGAGTAGATCCAAACATAGGCCGGGAGCCTGGAGTTATTAAAGAAGCTCAGCGTGTAGTTGATATGCCTGTTGATAAGGTAATGCAAGAGTTTCTTGATAATCGTAAGATCTATGATAATCAGAATATGTCCGAGTTTCGAGCTCTTGCGCAAGGAGATAACTGGGAAGCTGTTCCAGCCGAGGGCGGTGGATGGACTACGATACGGACTGAATATTTAACAGAGGTTAAATCTAAAGCTGGATCTGAGGCCAGAGAAGGTCTGGACTTGGAGCAATTCGAAGTTGATCCTGGTGGAGAAACTCCTATGCGGTTGGAAGGTGAGTCACTGGAAGTTTACACGCAAAGGTTCTTGGATGCTGCTGAAACAGCTGAAACAACTTTAAAATCTCCTGTTAAGCGCAAGCTTGGTGGAATTGTTACTAACGTAGTAGAGACCATAAAGAATAAGATCGGGGCGATTGAGCTTGATGTGGTTCGTCAGCTACGTGAGGCCATGCGTAGGGAAAATAAATCACTCGATGAGTTTCTTCGAATCCAGGGTCTCAGCAAAGGAAAGATAGAAAAAGTTAGACGTGCGATGAATAAGCTTAACGAGGCCGAGCCTGAGTTTAAACAAGGTAAGCTAGTCGTTGACGAAGGCTTTCGTACACCTGAAGAGTTTGAAACTGGCGAGCCGATTAATAAGCTTAAGCCTAGGATTGAGCGTGGGAAGCAAGTTCATGAAACTCCTGTGTATGAAGGTCAGCAAGAAGCACTGGTTAATGCAAAGGAGTTAACCCGTGGTAAGCTGGACTACCTTGACATAGGTAAGCAGGTTCGTAACGGGCTTAGAGGATTTGAAGAAGCTGGTGATCCGTTGAAACAAGCTGTGTATAATAAGTGGCGTAATGCTGAGGCTGCTCATCTAGACGAGTGGAAGCAGGTAAATAAAGCATTGAATGAAATGACTAAGGATTTTTCCAAGGCTGACCTGAAAGAAATAGGAACGTATTCGATAAGCAGACAAACTAAAGGCCTTGATATTCTCGATGCTATGGGGATTAAGGATATTCCAAAACTTGAACTCGAGTCTCCCAAGATGGCATTGTATAACGAGTTTCAGACTATGTATAAAAGTTTATTTGATCGACTTAATGATATGCGTGTGAAGAATGGATTGAAGCCGCTTCGAGAAGTAGATAACTATGCAACATTCTTCCAGGTCTTTAACTTACGTGAGCGTATGGGTGCAAAGTTTAATCCAGTACTTGACGGAGCCAAAGTAATTGATCGAGCTTATACAAACTTTCGTGCTACGCCTTTTAGATTCGCAAGAACAAGGGCTAAATTTGGGCTTGTACCTGTGGAACTGAATGCACTGAAGATATATAAACAGTATGCGGAATCGGCTACTCGTCATATTCACGTCTCACCGACTATCTCACTGGTTCGACAGATGCTACAGAATCCTTTTGATTACAAAGGTCTTGGTAAGCCACGACCACTACGTAAGGCCAAGCCAAACCTTGCGGAATTTCTAACTACCTGGAGTAACGGCTTGACAGGTATTGATCCACTGGCTGTCAAGCATCCTCGGTGGGCCAAGGGTCTTTCAATGCTGAATCGAAATCTAGCCTTTGCAATACTTGGGGGTAACGTTCGGTCAGCGTTAGTTCAGCCCACAGCAATTATAAATACTATCGCTGAGGCTGGACTTAGTAGAACGGTCCAGGGCGTAGCTACGTTACCTGCCAACTGGGGTAAGATGAGACGATTGTCTAAGGTAATGCCTCATCGTATTTACGACACTGCCGTGGCTGAAGCTATGCAATCAGCAGGTAAGATCAAACGTGGAATTGCATCGGTATCTATGTGGCCACTGAAGGCACTTGACTATGTAACTGCTGCAGCTACTTGGAACACAGGATTTAAACAGGCCAAGGCATGGAAGTGGAGTGACCAACGTGCTGCGGTATATGCAGATGACTTGGTTACAAGAACACAAGGTAGTGCAATGCCTGGAGACTTGGCTCCGATTCAGATGAACATGCTGGGCAAGTCTGCT
>SDBS01007321.1_pt1 | contig 10725 bp, 12 predicted proteins | sample 2277091 | NCBI WGS metagenome assembly SDBS01 (sample SAMN10404972, study PRJNA504765) | marine sediment metagenome | isolation source: marine sediment core GS10_PC15, 163 cmbsf | place: Arctic Ocean: Southern Knipovich Ridge | collected 2010 | reverse complement strand
ATCCCTATTGGTGGGTATAACAAAGGTAATATTTTTATAATCCTGTTTCCGGTTCATACTGAATTAGTTTCCATCTATATCATACCATGTCATAGATGTGTTCCAGTTCCTGCACCACTTCATCCCAATCCCACAGCCTGACATCGGTTACACGCCTGCCCCGGGCTTTGTTGATTACCTCAGCCAGTTGAGCAACATCTATAGGATAGTCAATGCCAAAGCAATTTTTATCGTCAATCCATTCCTTGAGGGCAGATGTGTTGGCGACGACGCACGGTGTTTTTGAAGCCAGTGCCTCGGCGATAACAACTGAAAAAGCCTCCTGCTGCGATAATAAAACGAACGCCTGAGCCCGGCTATACCTCTTCAATAATTCACTGCGAGACAGGAACTTTATAAAGCTAACCCGGTGGCTTAACCCCAGACTATTTACCAGTTGCACCAGTTCCATCTCATAGGTTCCCCGGCCGATTATTTCCAGACACAGGTCATTGTCAAGCAATGGCAGAGCCTGGATTATATACTGCGCCCCCTTGTACTTCTCCAACCGCCCATTATAGATAATTGTTTTTGTCTTCCCTGGCAGCTTATTACTACAGAACTCGCCCAGATTAATACCATTGGGAATCAACCGAATCTTACCCTCATCCAGCCCGAAGTCTTTAATCAGCAGCTCCTTCTCATAATTGGAAACTGCAATGATGGTATCGGCATCAGTAAATATCCTTTTACCAAAAGGTCTATACAGCTTAATCAAGATATTGCGGAAGGCGGTATGTCCATGCCCGTGGTAATGAGAGGTTACCACAAATTTCTTTCTCCGGGCATACCTTGAGAAGTATAGTGGTAGAGCATGATAACAGTGTCCGTGAACTATATCATAGTCGGACTTTCTAAGTTCCTTGATCATATCGGGTGAAAAGTAATATGCGTATCCAGGATGGTAGCTCTTAAACCGCCTGACGATAACACCGTTTAAGGTCTCCTCCTCAGGCAACAAACCCTTATAGTTTTGGGCAAAAACGGTAACCTGGTGCCTCTTGGCTAGTCGTTCGCTGATATTCTTAACGTTGGTAGCAACGCCACCATGAGAAGGGGAATAACCAACACTCACCTGAAGAATCCTCATTAATCAGTCACCTCTAGCCACATCACTTTATCTCATTGATATAGATTTCAAAGTCAGGATTATAATATATATGATTAAAGTTTGCCGTATCCTTTAACTTCTGCTCAATATCATCAATGAAATCTGTATCACCCTGAAACCATTCGTATTGAGCCCGGTCCTGACGGCTTATTGCGATATATATCCGCTCATCTAACAGCGATCCAGAAGGAATAGTCCACCGAACATCATACCACTCCAGATTCCCCAGGTTCAAATTCATATAATTTTCAATATTCTTAACCTCCCCCATTGGCCAACCACCAATTACTATACCCCGGCTGCTCTCCTCGTGGAAAAAGAATATTCCGTTCCGCTGTCCGGCTGAAAAATAGTCAAGCTCCTGGTTGCCATTGGCGGCCACCAGTTTCATCGGGATGGCTATAATAAGCAGCAGGCACAAGACAGCCGCTATAATCCTTTTATTAATATCAAATAGCCTGACACTAAAGTAGGCTACACCGGGCATAATAAAGACATAAATACGGGTGATAATTTCCTGGGCATAGTAACCGGACAGGATAGCCAGCGGTATCGGGATTAAGGTGATAGCTGCCAGTGAGATGGTGGATTTAAGGTCCCGCCTTACTATCAGGGAAGAGATAAAGCCAGCAAAGCCGATTAATAGAAATAGTGCGGCATGTATTATCCTGGTGATAGTGATAGCAACATGCGAGCCGCTACCCATAAAATGGCCGGTAATCTCCCTCTCGGCAAGAAGGTCAATATCAAAGATAAGCCCCACTTCACCGATAAACGGCAACCGGGGTATCACATATTCACCGGCTACCGTCAGATTCCAGGTCAGCAATACAGCCAGGCAGCCAATAGCTGTTAAAACCAACCGCATGTCCTTTCTTGCCAGCGCCAGCGCCGCTATAATAGCCAGGGCAGCCAGAGAAGTCAGCAGATGGCTGATAACTATACCCGTAAAAGCAATTATTATCAGTAATAGAACGGGCAGGGCATTGTCATCCCGGTGCCATATCCGGCGGTTGGTAAGCAGAGCCAGCACTACCAGTAAAAGGGTGGTCGCCGTCCCCATGGCACTTATTATATTCCCGGCACCACCGGCACCAGCCAGGAAAAAAATCAAGCATCCGACCAGTACATACTTACTCCGCGATTCACCCAGGGTATTCTTTAGAAAGATATAGACCGGCAAGATGGTTATTATCGGCAGGAAGGCAGGCAGAGTCTCTATCAGCGGTGTAAAATCTATCTGGCACAGGCTGGACATAACCGCCGACAGAACGAAGGCGCCCGGCCAGCTCAGGTAAAAGCTAAGCTGGGTGTCAAAATGACCCTGCCTGACAATATATTCAACGTAACCGACATTCCGGTAACCATGGTTAATAAAAGAGATCGAGCCGCCGGTTATCATTGGCACCATAGCCAGCGACAGGATTATAATTAACACCTGCAGGCCGAGCAACTTGGTATGCTTTTCTTTAGATAGCCACAAAAGAGCCGCAGCCACTATTAGTAAAGCCAGAGCCACAAAAAAGGTTATCGGCAAGCCATTAACCAGCCCCCAGTAACCAATCTCAAGTCTGGCATAAAGAATACTGTGCGATAAGGACAGAAGAGCCAGAATGGTTAACAGGATTGAGATTCGGCGTCGCCTTTCATCCGCCCGGCTGGGACCGATTTCCGCTTGACTGAAGCCATCTAACGACATATCTGTTCTCTCGGTTTGGTCATAGTTCATCCGATATGCCATTCTGCCTACAACAGGCGAACCATTCGTTGTCCATACCGCTCAGTATTCTAATGACGACCCCGATTGAAAAGGCTGGCTAGGTTATAACACAGATAGCCGACGGTAACACAGGACAGTACCAGCCCCGTAACCCATAGCCGGCGGAAAGCAACTATCGGCTGCCTGAAGAGAAGAGCCAGTGAACCGGGCAGCAGGTTGAAAAAGATACGACGCAGCAGCTCATACTCGGTAGCCAGCACCCGGCTATTGCTGGAGCGATTCCACCTTTTAAGCCACGCCTTGGCATATCCCTCCCAGTAGGCTCTCTTGGTAATAAAAGCAGTGGATAGCCGGTAACGATAAACCTTGTGCCCGACCCTTATATTCGGGTTATAGACTATACGCTTGCCTGTTTTTTGAGTTACCCGCACCGAAAACTCGGTCTCTTTGGCCCCCGGCCTTTGCCAGTCACTCTTACCCTGCTCCTCACCCTCCAGACTATTCTTAAAAATACCACAGGCATCAAATGCCTGACGCCGAAAGGAAATATTGGTGCCATAACCGTTTCTGACCTGTGTTTTTTCAGGCCAATCCCGGTAGGTGCAGGAGAATATCCAGTAAAACTCCCTGGGGAACCAGGACATTGAATCCTGCTGCCACAGAGGCAGAATGGGGCCGGTAAGCCCGATAACCGAGTCGTCCTCGGCATAGTGTCTGGCCGTTTCCTCAGCCCAACCGGGTAAGAGGAGGGCATCATCATCAATAAAAGCCACGATATCGCCCTGAGCCTGCTCTATACCCAGGTTTCTGGCTGAATATGAACCCCAGTCACCCTGATTATACAATACCTTTACTCTATCGTAGCCCCGCTCCTGTATACAATGGCTGATGCTGTCAGCCAGCTCCGGCGACCGCTCGGCTACCACCAGCGTCTCAATATTGTCATAGCTCTGAGCCTGGATGTTATCCAGTAGTTCATAAACATCGCTGAGCCTCTGCCGACTATAACAGGGAACTATTATTGATATTTTGCCTGGAGTCATTGCCTGCAACCACTCACACTCTTATGCCATCTACTGGATTAAAACCTTCTCTTTATCAGCATCCACAGTATCTTAATGCCGTCCTTTAGCCCGCTGAGCTTAGCCTTGCCCTCGCGACATCGGTAATAGGTAGGCACTTCAGCAATAGGATAGCCTTTCCTGGATAGCCGGGTGAACAGCTCGGCTTCAAGCTGGAAACCATCAGCTAAAAGGTTCAGGTCTGGGATAACCTCCGCCCTCATTCCCCAGTAGCCGGTGCACAGGTCGCTTATACTGGTGCGGTAAAGAAGGTTGGCTACCCGGGTAAGTATAATATTGCCGATTACGTTCAGCCGCCTCATGGCTCCCTTCTCCCGTTTTCCCCTTAATCTGGAGCCGATGACCACCGGACTGCCCCGGCGCAAAACATCAAGCATTTCAGGGATATAGGTAGCCGGATAGGTATAATCGGCATCAAGCATAAAGACGAAGTCAGCCTCAATTGAATCTATGATACTCCTTACTGCCCTGCCCTTGCCCCGTTTCGGCTCGACGATAATTCGGGCACCCTTCTGCCGGGCAATCTGCCGGGTTCGGTCGCTGCTGCTGCCATCCAATACCAGTATATCAACCCTATACCCATCCCTTTCCAGGGCTTGCCGGGGTATTTCATCAATAACCTTGCCGATGGTTAACTCCTCGTCAAGGGCTGGTAGAATAACGCAAACAGTACCTTTTTTCACATTCCTCACCTAATATATGGTTACAACCTGTTCAAGATGGTTTCTCAATAACATCAAAATAGATATAAAGTGGTTCTTCAAGGTAAGGCTCAGCCTCACCGGCTTTATATAGCCAGAACTCCACCTTCTGATTGTCGCCCGAACTCCGGGGAACCAGACTAACTACCCCCTCCCATTTCTCCCCATCAACTAGTTCCGGGGTACTTAGCTGGCTATCCTCAATACCGTTTCCTGTGATATCCACCAGATAGCCGAGCTCAATATCTTCATGATTGACAACACCCACAGTTATTGCCACCACTTCTCCAAGCACCACCTGCTCGGGGTAGTCCTCGGCATTGCCACCGGGGCTGAGAATATAGAACTCGGTGAACGGCTGCCCCTGTTTTGGTACGGCTATAACATAACCAATAGAACTCAGGGCTACCAATACGGCAATCACCAGCGAAAAGGACAGGATTTTATCCATACCTGCCATCTCCATCCAGCGGGACAGACTGATATTGACCGTAATACTGAACTCTGCGTAAGATTGCAGCGACCGGTACCAGGCAAAGACGGCGGTAACGACGATAAAAACGGTAGCCGATGTCAGGATAGGAAAGAGGTTGATGCCCCAGGGGGTGAAATTGAGAATAACCCCCATAATTATAGAAAAGGCTATACTCAAGCCAAGACTGAAGGTTATCCGCTCAATTCCGCTAAGGCTGTCTCTATCAGGGAATAGAGCCGCCAGTAATATATAACCGGGAATAAAGAGGACTACCGGCAGCCCCAGTATAATCCGCAACGCCCCTGAAGTAAGGGCAGCCACCGGAAACAGCAGCAGCGTAACGGCAACCAGTATAAGAATTATAGTACGGTTATTAACCCTCATTTAGATATTATAGCCTCCCTGATTTGCTAAAGGCAACCTGTGTAATAGAAAGAAGGGGTACTATATAACATAGTCAACGGCTGAACTAAGGGCAAGGGGTAATAATCCGATAACAAAAGAAAAAGGTACTGGTTATTTAGTACTATCCGACTTCAAGCTCCCGCTTCAGGGCATAAAACACATCCTGAGGTCTGTCTATCTGATAGTCCACATTGACCGTTATCAGGATGGCATTCTCGTGGTGGTCACCCTTGATTTCACCCCGCTCCGTCTGCCGCGGCAGCGTCTGGATTTTGGCGTCGCCGAAGGAGCAGAAACCGTGGTCGGAGATAACAATCAGCTTATTTTGCTTTGGCTCAAGGAAACCGCTATCAAACAGAAGCTCACCCATCCTGTCATCCAGCTTTTTATACCACCCCAGCACACAGTCCTCTCCCCAGTGGAAGTGCTGAACACGGTCAAGCAGGGTATAAACTGAAATTATGAGTTCGGCATCACTGCTCAGGAGTTCCCGTATCTTCCGGGTTACCCTGTCAAGCTCCTCCTGCCATTCTCTCTCGTCTGTCGGCAGCCCGAAACCAACCGGCTTGAAATCAACGCCAAAGGAATAAGGGGGAACTATAAAGGGTACATTAAGCACTTTAACCCCCCTTCCCTGCCGCTGGAGTATATCCCAGATAAAATCCACCTTTATATCTTGCCGCCTGACAATACTGCCATCAACCACAAAGCTGTGATGGCCGTGTTCGGCTGGCGTCTTACCGCAAAACATGCCGCACCACACCGAGGGGGAAATGGGCTTTTCCTGCAACACCAACTCACGGCACTGCCCTACCTGGCAAAGCCGGCTAAAAGCAGGCAGGCTGTCTATATTGGGCCTTATTACCTCCCAAGTGGCGGCATCTATGCCTAGAACCAAAAACAATTAAAACCTCCAAATTAAAGCTAGACATCGGTTTCCAGGATAACTCCGGCGCCGATATTCTTACCATTTCTTGCCAGTATGAACCGGCCCAGCTCCGGTATCTCGGAGAACTTCTCAGCCACCAGCGGCTCCGTCTTGAGAACAACAATAGCGGCATCTCCCTCCTCAATCCCGGCCGGGTTCTTTTGTATCACCCTGCCCGTCTCCGAGCTTATCCTTTCCCTTATCTGCTGCACCCGGCAGGCTGATTTCCTGGCGCCGCACTTGACCTCGAATTCATCACCCGGTTTAAGCGTCCCCTCCAGCAGGACAACCTCACCCAGAAATCTGTCCACCGCCACCGGTGGCTGTTGAAGATGACCGCCGATATTCCCCCGTTCCACCTCAGGCTGCATCACAATGCCTATGCTGTCCCCCGAACGGGCTAAATCCACTTCCCCGGGAAAGACAATTATCTTTTCCACCTGCCCCTTTATAGCAGAGGGTTGAAATACAAGCTGGTCACCCCTGTTCAGGACGCCGGACTCTACCCTGCCGACAGTTACCTTTCCAGAAGCCAGGGTGTATACATCCTGGACGACAAACCTGAGCGGCTTCTCACCAGCTTCTTCCAGCTCCATCCCATCCAGAGCCTGTATCAAGGTCGGTCCTGTATACCACTCCATTCTGGCTGAAGGCTTGTATACGTTGTCCCCCTCCAGGGCAGAGATGGGTATGAAGTTGCCGGCACAACAATCCATTGAGGCTAGAAAGGCAGCTGTTTTTTCTTTAAGCCTGTCAAATGCTTCCTGCTTATAGTCCATTAAATCCATCTTATTGATAGCCACCAGTACATTTTTTATACCCAGCATATTCAGCAGGAAGGTATGCCTCCTTGTCTGTTCCTGAATCCCATCGGGGGCGGAGACTACCAGTATGGCAAGCTGGGCATGGGAGGCGCCGGTGAGCATATTCTTTATGAACTCCTTGTGCCCGGGGACATCAACGATGGTATAGTAATGCCTGCCCTTGAAAAGAACCCTGGTGGTATCAATGGTGCGCTCTTCTTCAAGCTCCTCCTCAAAGGAATCCAGGAAATAGGCAAACTCAAACCTCTTTTTGTATTCCTCAATCAGTTTTTGTATCTCGGCTATTCTATCCCCGGTGAGTGTCTCCGAATCGTAGAGAAGGCGGCCGATAAGGGTGGACTTACCGTGGTCAACATGCCCGACAATGACTATATTTACACTATTTTCATTCATTATGATTCCTCTCTGGCATCTATTTATAACGGCTTACATATAACCCAGAGCCCGCAGCTTCTGCATGGTGTAAGCCCTCTCCTTATCCTGTGCCCTGCCCGACCTTTCGGATATCTTGGTCTCTTTGAGTTCCTGCACGATCTCGTCCATCGTCGCCGCATTGGAATCTATAGTCATAGTGCACGGTTCGCAGCCGAGGCTGCGGTATCTTTTGCCATCTGCGGCAAAATACATCGGGTTTATGGGTATCCCCTCTCTCCTGGTGTACTCCCAGACATCAAGCTCCCGCCAGTGCAGGATGGGATGAACCCGCATATGGCTTCCCCTCATCACCAGCCCCTGAAACTGGTCCCACATCTCCAGCGGCTGGTCCCGGTAATCCCAGCCAAAGTTCTCATTGCGGGGGGAGAAATACCTCTCTTTAGCCCGGATGCCATGCTCATCCCTTCTTATAGCCAGAATGAGGGCATCAAAACCGTGCTCCTCCAGACACTCCCTCAACGCCTGCGTTTTAAGCTGGGTACAGCATTCAAGGTTGCCATTTTTGGGGTTAACCCCGGCCTCGAGCGCCTTCTTGTTCTGTGCCACCACTAAATCCAGCCCCCACTGCCGGGCAAGTTTATCCCTGAAAGCGTACATCTGCTTGAATTTATAACCTGTATCTATATGAATTACGGGAAATGGAATCCGGCCCAGAAAAGCCTTGTGGCACAGCCAGAGCATGGTTGTGCTGTCCTTACCGGTACTCCACAGCACCGCCAGCCTGTTAAACTCGGCATATGCCTCCCTCAGGATATAGATTGTTCTGTTCTCCAGGTGATTTAAGTCCAGCATTACCAGCTCCTTCAAGAAATAAATGTTCTAACCAGTGTTACAATACCAAGCGTCGTTGTTGCCAGCCCGATAGCCAGCTTCAATTTTTCGGTGGCTACCCTTTTCACCGTCACGGCGGCAAAGGGCGCCGCAACCACCGAGCCGATGCTGGCAGCCGCCACCAGCAGCCAGTAGATATCTCCCCCAAGCAACAAGTAGCCTACAAAGCCGGCGGCACAGACTATAGTAACCGCTACCGTGGTACTTCCCAGAGAGCTCCTCGTCTCCCGGCCAACTATTATCTGACCGCCGGCTGCCAGCACTACATAGACGCCACCGCTTATCCCCTTGTTGAAGCCGCCCAGCAGCCCTATAGCGGTAAGGTTTCTCCAGGAGAAGGTGCTTTGCCGGTTCCGCCGTATAAGTATCAGAAGCCCCACCCCCAGAACCACGGCTCCGATATAGGTTTCAAGAACCGTCCGGGGGATATTTACGGCGGTAAAGACACCCACCAGCACGCCTATTACTCCAAATATAGCCAGAATAGCGATAACCCTGGCATCGTTTGAGCGCGGCAGCAGACAACCCAGCCTGCCTAATCTCCCTTTGGCTGATGATTGTCTATCCCGCTTGAAGCCCAGCTCTATATTTCCCAGCCGGTGGTGCAGTACCGAGCCAACAATTCCACCGGTAAACTGGCTGAACAGCACCGCCGGGACAACCTGCAATGGCGCAAAGCCCAGAATAAGAAGCAAAGGGGTCAGGGTGATGCCATAGCCCGTGCCAAACGAGATGCTTATATACTGGCAGACAAGGGCTACTAAAAGCACTACTATGAAAAGACCTGAGGTGAAATCCATATCCTTATTGGCAGAATCCTCAGTCCTGATAACCCAGAGCCCTGAGCCTTCTCTTTAACTCTGCCTCCTCTTCCTGGCTGATAGCCGCCTCCCCTGCCTCCTTAACCACTTCCTCCAGGACAAATACAACATAGTCATCTGTTGAGCTGAAGCCGGTAGCCCTGGCCCGCTTCTCTATGCAGCTGTAAAGCTCAGCCGGTAGTGACACTGCCTTTGTCTTTTCTTCTTTTGGCATTATGCTTCCTCCTCCAGGTAACCGAGTCTTCTCAATCTTTCTCTTATCTGCCTCACTTCCTCTGCCATTAGCTTATCCTCGGTAGTTATCCCGCTATCGGATACCAGGGTCCGCATCACAAAGACCATAAATTCAGTAACGCTGGAAAAGCCGGTGCCAGCCACCATCCGGCTCAACTGGCGGTATAGTTCCCTGGGTATCTTGATGGTAACTCTGCTTTCCATATGCACTCCAATTGTAGTCATATTATAGTAAAAAGGCGTATGATTATGCAATAGTACCATAGTTTCTACCAGTTCCTGGATTGAAAATCCCGTTGCGGGGCTATTATGCTACGGATAAGACGAAGGCAAATATATTCCAGTATACAATTACTGTGTAAAGAGTAATAAAGAGTAGGCTGCTTGTAAAAGCCAGCCTGGGTCGTCTTGTATATATATTCCACAGAATAAGCATTACCAATAATGCCCCGCACACCTTTAGCAACAGGAATTGTTCGCCACCCACCAGAGTTTGAAGAAACGGGTTCGATTCCCAGCCCAGGTTTTGCGAAATAAGAAAGTCGCTCAGTATGCCATCGGCGACTATCAGCCCGAATAATAAATAAAGCATATACCTCATTCGGTAAGCCGTAATAGAAGCCCTGATAGCCATTTACGCAGGATTACCCCCGTTTCTTTTGCCAGATATTTGCCAATTCCACGTACTTTTGCCCAATACACTCAGAGAGCAATAAAAAACCAACCTTTTTTTAAGGTCGGTTTCACTACTGGCTCCCCGCACCCAAGTGACCACTTACAGAATACGGTTCAACGCCCCCTCGGTTCTATTCAGCTTTTATCAATACAATTCTAGACGACCTGTTGGCTAGTTTCAAGATTACTTATCATAACCTAAGCTTACTTTATATTAACTCTTAAAAAATATTTTGCCCCTATTGAACGAGCCTTATGCCGTTTTTATCAATAGTAAGAAAATATAAGAATTGAGCAAGCTGCTGCCGTTACTTTTTACAGAACTCGCTCGCCAGCTTATGATAGGTCTCTTCAAGTGCCTCGTTTATCACCCTGGTATCACCCACCACCGGCATAAAGTTGGTATCCCCCGCCCAGCGGGGTACGATATGGGTGTGAATATGC
>SDBS01007320.1_pt1 | contig 10725 bp, 5 predicted proteins | sample 2277091 | NCBI WGS metagenome assembly SDBS01 (sample SAMN10404972, study PRJNA504765) | marine sediment metagenome | isolation source: marine sediment core GS10_PC15, 163 cmbsf | place: Arctic Ocean: Southern Knipovich Ridge | collected 2010 | reverse complement strand
ATTCGGAAGATCTCCAAACAAGGCTCTTTTGATCAATCCTTCCTCCGGAGCTCCCATAATGATCAAGTCATAATTCGGAGCTTCATTGAGGATGGCTTCTGACGCACGGTATGTCTTGCGGATAACAATCTGAAATCGTTCAGGAGTTATTTCGCCTGAACATTTTTGAAGGTCCGCAGCAAATTTCTCTTTCACCTCTGAAATATCATCATAGGGAGTGGCATGCAAAAGAACAATCTTCACGTCATTTTCAGGAAACATGGCTTCGGCTATTTTTAAAGAGAGAACGGCAAACTTGATATGGCTCACCGGGATCAGAACCTTTTTTATATCGGCAACCTTGGCAGGGGGTACGCAGACAAGTGCGATATCACAAATCGTATTGAGAAGGATGACATCCAGCTTGGTGCCGAAAACTCTGTTCCGGGCAGCTTGAAAGCCTTCCCATCCTAAAATCATCAGATCTATCTTCCTCTGCTCACACGTTTCGATGATGGCTTTAGGAACGTTGCGCGTAAGTTTAACAAGAGAATAGACAGGAATCCCCTTGTCTTCGGCCACCGTGATAGCCTTCGACAGAAGGGAACGCGCCGCTCCTAAATACTTCCTCCCCTCACTCAACGGTGTCTGGGACGGGACATGGATGCCGTTCAGAACAGTGATATCGGCTTCATAATGTTTTGCCAATCCTGTGGCAAACCGCTGCAGTTGGTGGACGGTCTTTGTATTGGCCACAGGAACAAGAATGTGAAAACTAAACGGATCCACCTCGATCACAGGCTGTTCGGCATGAATAACCGGTTCTGCTTTAGCCGAAAACTCCTTCTTTTGGGCATAAAGATAATATATCGCAATGCCAAAGATGAGGTAGCCCATACACACCAAGATTCCCAGGGGCCGGTAGAAAAACAGAACTACAGCCAGAGCAAGATTGATGACAGTGGCCAGGATGGGGATCAGAGGAACGAGAGGCACTCGAAATCCACGATCCAAATCGGGACGGTTTTTACGGAGTTTGATTACAGCAATGTTGACGAAGACAAAGAGGAGAAGAAACATGGCATCGGTAGCACTGGCGATATCTTCAATAGGGAGAGTGACAGCCATGAGAGCGATGAAAATTCCGGAAATAAAAACGGCCATATGCGGGGTTCTCTTTTTGGGATGAATTTTTGCGAATATCCCCGGTAGATTGTGATCCCGCCCCATGGCAAAGCTGACCCTGGATGAAGAATAGATCGTGGCATTTAGCGCGGACATGGTCGAAAACAACCCACCGATAAGAAAAATAATCCGGCCGAGCTTGCCCATCATAAAATGCCCGGCGGCTTCGATCATGGCCATCTCACCTTTTTCACCCAAATACTGCCATGTCGGCATACCACCTTCGGGAGCCACCGCTCCGAGGGCAACAAAGGCCACTAGAATATAAATAGGAACGACAATAGCCAGAGAAAGAAAAATCGAACGGGGGATATTCCGCTTAGGGTTTTTGACCTCTTCTCCGCACTGGGCAATGATCTCATATCCCTCAAAGGCGATAAATGTCAGCCCCATCGCCATAATAATGCCAATGGCTCCTTTCTGAAAAAAACCTGTGAAATGTGTCGGCCAAGGTTCGGGCGCTTTACCGGAAAATATGGCCACACACCCAAAACCGATAAATAGCGCAATGACAAAGATCTTTATAATCGTCACCAGTGTTTCAACCTGACCCGTTTCTTTGGCTCCCCGGAAATTGATGTAGGCGAACAGCAGGGTTACAAAAACGGCAATAAGTTTTGCGGCCGCATTGTAGGGCTCAGGGCCCAAAACCGTGGGCATCAGATTTGTTAAATCGACATGCGCCATATGAAGAAGATCGACACTGAATGTACCAAAAGCCACAGCATACAAGCTGCAGGCCACGGCATGGGCAAACCAACTGATCCAGCCCGAAAGAAATCCATTGGGTTGAGGGAGGGCTTCCTTGACCCATAGATAACCACCGCCCGCCTCCGGAAAACAGGACCCCAGTTCGGCATAAGACATGGCCGTTAAACCTGTAACCAGACCGTTGAGGGCAAAAACCAGAATCAAAGCGGGACCGGCCAATCCGGCCGCCAACCCGGTCAAAACAAATATTCCTGCACCGATCATGGCACCAACACCGATCATAGTGACATGCATCAATCCCATGTCACGGGCCAATTCAGTGACAGGCTTCTTCCCCAAGTCCATGCTGTTATCTGATTGATTTTTTGCCATCTTAGGCGGTCCGCGCTCGTAACCTGGATTATTCACAGGCTAATCTGGTTAAGCCACATACAGAATTTCAGGGGTTATTTTCCCTCTTCTTCTTCCACCAGCACGTCTGCTTTTTTCATAATATTTTCCGCATTCCAGGTCGCAAGGAAAACAACATGGGGCGTCTCGGATGTGACAGCTGGGTATTTATCTTCATCTTCATCCTTTGCATATATCTGGATAGAGTAGCCCTTGCCTCCCGTTATCTTGACCGAATAAATGGGTTCCGTAAAATCGTCTTTTGATTTGTCTTCAATAAAGCTGTCGCATTTCAAATCGGACAGTTGGCTCAAAATAGAATCAAGGTCTGTTTTGCTGCCTTTGATCCCATCTTCTGTTTGCCAAACTTCCTGTCCCCCGGCCGGCTGTATCGCCGGCTCTTCTGCCGTTTCAGGAGATGGGGCCTCCACAGGCATCATTGTTTTGCTGAAATGAAGAGTCGAATCCTCCTGCTCTATCAAGATCCCGGTGATCTCATTCAAATCGAAAGATAACACGGTTTTATCTCTCAGATCGGCTCTATCCACCTCAAAAGTGCTCCGGAAGGATTCTTGCGCAGAATAGACTCGGGGATCTTCACCGACCTTAACAAAGGTGTGTCTGTAGGTGGAAGAGACTTTTCCGACATCAAACGATCTTACCAGCTCATCCCCACTGTAGGCATAAACAGAAATCCTTTTCTTCTCATCCAGTTCATACCGCTGGTAATCTTTTTTTTCAGCGACCAGCTCAGCTAAAGTCAAATTCGCGATGATATCCAGCATGCTTGAGACTTTGTCCGAATCAGCCATGTATTCTTGAGGCAGGATTATCCAACGGCTGTCTTTCCCGGACAAAATGATCGTATCCCCTTCAGAGGACATTTCGATTTTTGTTATGTTTTCCTCATTGACTCTTTCAAGATCAGGCACACGGTAGCTCATTTTGTTTTTTCTGCCGCTCAACAAGAATACGAAAAGAACAGCAATCACACCAAAGAGTATCAGATATTCTTTCTTAATCTTCATGATTGGGCCTCCACACGGCTGCCTTTTGGATCAAAGAGGTTTTGGATCGTTCGCTTCTTTGCTTTTCGGCGAACCCAGATATAAAACCCAAAGAGAAGAAACAAAATCGGCACGCCGGCGATATTAAATATTTTAACCAACGCCCGGGTCGCGGCTTTAGTGTCTCTGAGAGGATTGAACCGCTGGTTCTTACTCCGCATGATGGCAATATCTTCCCTGTTATTCAGGTAATCGAAGGAATTGAGAAGAAACACCGAATTAGGAGACCTCCCCTGATCATCGAGGACGTTGTCTTTGAGGATGTCTCCGGAACCGATAAGCAGAATTCGTCCCGGGTTTCCTTTGGCCAGAACGCCCACACTGTCCTTAACTCTGGATTCTTCGACGACCGGCTGTTCTTGTTCCGCTTCCCCTTCCTCTTCCTGGCCTTCTTCTTCCAGAGGTTCCTCTTTTGGTTTCTCAGGGACAGGCTTGTCGGCAAAATAGCTGGGCATCTCTCCTTCTATGAGATAAGCCAGAGGAAAACTCTTTTGTTCTTCTGTTCCGGCCGGGGGACGAATCATCCATGGCGTCAGATTAATCTGTCCCGCCATTTCCCATGAGTCTCGAGAGGACGAAAAGAGCTGTGTGACCTCCAGCTTATTCGCATCCGTTTTTTCCCTGTCGATTTCCACAGGAGAAACTTTAAGCATCTGAAGAACTTTGATGTTTTCCAGAAAGCCCAGCCTATGATTGATGTTCTCGTCCTTAATGAGTGGGGCAAAATAAAGGTGCATTTCTCCCGCGGTGGGATCCTGGCTCACAAAACAGTTTTCATCCATGACATAAGACTTTTTGACTTTTGCTCCATAGTGGTCCAGAAGTTTTTCTAAACCGGTATTTATGGGAAGGAAGACGGATTGTCCCATCCCTAACATCTGCTGGTTGGCGTTCTGCTGTATCTCATTGAATGTTTCTACAAAGATGGCCAAAGATTTGCCCTTCATAAGGAACTGGTCGATCTGAAACAACTCCCAATCTGAAAACGACTCTTTGGCTCCGGCAATGATAAGTGTATCTATCGTTTCCGGAATTTCTTCTGTTTTCAGGTCGATTTGAGTCACGCTGTAATTGTCACGCAAAAGAGAATCAAACTTTGTCAGCATTCCGGCCTGAGGCTGCATCTGCTGAAACTGAGGAGGGAGAGAAGTCGATAAAGAAAGGGTTCCATGTGAAGACAGATATCCGATCTCATCATGGATATTGATAAGGTTGTCGATATTATCCTCAATGAAGGCATCGATTTGCTCTATCTCGACGAGCTTGAATTCCTCTTGAAATCCAAGGTTTGTCAGCTGGAGGCTCTTATCGAGGAGCTGGCGTTCAAGAGATTTGCCGGCATATTCCAAACCCAGAGCGATAATCCCCTCTCCGGCCGGGATCACAGAACCATCTTCTTTTTTCAGCTCGGGCCACTGGAGTCCGAAGCGCTCATAGGCTTGGATTTCTTCTGCAGGCAGAGTGGTCGTCGTCGGATCTATGTAGACAAATTCAAGTTGATCATAGACCTTGGCATTCAAGATATTCACCCTGCTCTGGATTTGGTTTTTCAGACTCTCCAGTCCGGTGATATTGATTTCCTCTGCAATCTGTAAGAGGGAGGAAGATTGAATAAGCTTAACCTTAATCTTTTCCTCAAGATTCAGAAGAGCAGAAATTTTGTTGTTCATCTTCTGCAGTGTGCTCGTGATCTGGTATTCCAGCCCATCCGTACCCGTGATAGCGGGAATCCGTTCGATGATATCTCCGTGAATAAACACCATTCCCATATAAGCCCGCTGTATTTTGGCTTCATCCTGTTCGATGGTCTGGACATTGACAGGATAGATGCCGTAATCCTGGGCTTTTTGTCTGTTCTCTTCGGCTCTTTCACTCAGGTCACCTTCCTTGGCACTGACATCAAAGAACCTGAAGCTCAAGTAATTTTTCGCGTGTGATCCATATTCATTCAGCATATCTTGGAGGTAATTCTCAATGTTATTGTAGGGAGCAGGCAGGTTCTTGGAAAAAAAGACGTTGATGGTTAGAGGTTCCTTGAGCGTGGCCACCGCCCTTTTGCTGGCTCGAGAGAGTGAATAGAGACCATTGGAGGTCATATCGAGACGGAAAAAGACTTTCATTCCCACCAGGTTCACTAAAACAACGATGACAAGATAGAGAATAAACTTATAATATTTTGACATATCTTTTTTTGTATTCATTTTAGCCTCTCACTTCTTTCTCTGCATGATAAGGTTTGTCCCATACAGGACAACAAAAGACACCGAGACAAAATACATAATATCCCGGAGATCGATCACGCCTTTGGCAATATTTTTAAAGTGATAATTTGCACTGAGATATTGGAAAATTCCAACGAGAAAATTCGGCAGGAAAAAGAGCATAAAGTCGATGAGCAGCGTGAGTGACAGGCAGACGGCCATCCCGATGATAAAGGCCACAACCTGATTTCGGGTTAAGGACGAAGCTAGAATTCCTATCGAGCTGTAAGTGGCACCAAGAAGAATGGCGCCCAGGTATCCTCCGATTACTGGTCCCCAATCCAGCTTCCCAAGAAAAGCTATCGACACGGCATAAAAAAGTGTCGGAAAAAGCATGACACCAATAAAACCGACGGCCGCAAGGAACTTTCCGACAATGATATCCCGGAACGTCACCGGCATCGTGAGCAAAATCTCATAGGAACCGATATTGATTTCTTCGGAAAAGAGCCTCATGGTTACAGCCGGAACAACAAAAGCAAAGGCGACGGGAAGGAGGGAAAAAAATCTTGTCATATTGGCCTGGCGGTCGAGGAAAAAAGTGGAAAAGAACAACCAGCCGACGATGATCAAAAAAACCGAAATAACGATGTAGGCGATGGGGGAAAAAAAATAGGATTTGAATTCTTTCTTAAAAATGTGTTTGATATTATGCATCTTAATGTCCTTTCGTAATTGCCTGAAAAATTTCCTCGAAAGACTCTAGTTTTAGAGATTTCCTCAGGCCATCTACCGTATCGTCTGCGACTATCTTTCCCCGGTTGATGATCACAACCCGGTCACATGTGGCCTCGGCTTCACTCAAGATATGGGTGGAAAAAACGATTGTCTTTTCTTTCCCAATACGTCTGATGATGTCCCGGGTTTCCACGATCTGGTTGGGATCCAGCCCTGAAGTCGGCTCATCCAGCACAAGAATTTCCGGATCGCCCATCAAGGCATGAGCGATGCCCACGCGCTGACGGTATCCCTTTGACAGCTCATTAATGGAAAAATGCATGACTTCGTTTAGGCTGCAGAGGTCCGCCAGATCCCGGAGATGAGCCAATTTTTTTTCTTTTTCTACTCTGCGGATGTCTGCAATATAATTGAGATAGTCAAAAACAAGCATGTCTTGATAGATCGGGGCGGCTTCCGGAAGATATCCGATGAGTTTCTTTATTTCGATAAGATCGTCATAAATATTTAAATCCTTAACTTTAATAGAACCGGAAGTAGGGCTCAGATATCCTGTCAAAATACGATAAATGGTGGTTTTTCCCGCTCCATTTGGCCCCAACAGTCCCAGTATTTCTCCTTTCTGGATTTCGAAACTCACGGAATCCACAGCCTTGAGTTCACCGTAATATTTGGTCAAATTTTCGATCTTGATCATACGCCACTCCTCGTTTTCAATCTATACAAAACTGAATAAATGTTTATACAATATGTGTTATTTCAAGTCAATAACTGGGGTAGTCCTCTCAACCAGACTCTATATCTAAACGCAAATCAGGAAAAATCGATGCAAAATCCAAAAAAAAGATCTAGAAGCCCCGCGTAAACATCGTCCAGAACTTGTCCCCGAGTTCCCAATATTTCTGCATGGCCGCCCTGGCAAAATCGTTCGTGTACTGCGTCAAATATTTCTTGAGTTCTTCTGGATTGTCTTTGTAGAGCTCCTGTGCCTTCTTTTCGATAGCCGGGAGTTCTGCAAACGCCCTGTCCTCAAATTCCTTAACGGCCTTCGCAATAATGTCCCTTGTGGCTCCCCATCGAACGGTGGCCAAACGGTTGGCCCTCCGGAAGTACCAGCTGGCTGAATCCGTGCGGAATTTTTTCTGGCCGCAAATTTCAAAGCTGGGCAGAAGTTCGGTCACTCCCGCAAAAATCGGAATCCTTGGACTTTGACCGGGATTGTCGAAGGAAAACCATGCGATGCCGCCCACTTCATCCGGCAGCCAGTCGCGGCACTGGAGAACTTCGGAGTAAGCACAGCGCATTATGGCGATCTGCCGCTGACGTTTCACGGATTCCGTTTTCAGGGTATTCAAGAGAGTCACTAAATCGCTGCTCATCCAGGGACTGGCCACAGGACTCAAAACCAGGTCCTCTCCGCGGCGTGCTTTGACCATAAGATTTTTGGTAGCATCCAGATCCGTTCCCTCGTATGTCTGCCGGTAGTAGGCAAAAAGATCCCGGACAGACACTTTCTTGTCGGGTTTGACAGAAAAAGGAAGTTCTTCAGCATCAAAATCGAGATTGAGAGATGGAGCCATTGTGCTGAGGATAAAGAATTCTCTTGTCGAGAAGGGTTTACGCCCGCTGTAAGCTTTCCAGAATTTAAACGTCTCACCGCTTTTGGGATCCCACCATTCCATTTCCTCCGCTAAACTGTGGACATTTTCAGAAGCCATATAATTGTCTTTATCATCCAGGTCGAGTTCACTGATCCTTGGAATGTTGGCCGAAACACCGACATGGTTATCAGGGATCCGGACTGCGGCCCAGACCGCACCGATTTCCAGAGGTCCTGCACCGAATATTTCAAAGTGCCAGACTTCTTTTGGATCTGCAATAGTAATACATTCTCCTGAATCACAGTATCCGTATTCTTTGACAAGTTTGCCGATTAGTTTGATAGCATCACGTGCATTATCACACCTTTCCAAGACCAACCGTTCTAATTCCTCGATAAGGAATATCCCTTCGGTATTGCGCAGTTCTCTGCGTCCACCAATGGTTGTCTCTCCAATAGCCAGTTGTTTTTCATTCATACAGGGGTATGCCGTATTTAAAAAAGCGTACGTCTCCTCGACTTGAGGAATTTCTCCGGCAAGGGTGACCCGCCGCATGTCTCCGGAAAATTCATTGTGCAGAAGGCCGTGATATATTTTGGCCTTTTCTGTCTTTTCGTGTATCAGATGAGGTTCCATCTTCACCCAGGTCCTGTAGTTACCGTCACAGGTGTGGGCCGTCATCACCGAACCATCCGTACTTGCCAATCTTCCCACCAAAATACTCGTGCATCCGGCTTCCCAATCTTCCCACGCCTCTACATTTGTATTTGAGGGTTGGGAAAACAGGAGAAGAAGAACGGGAAGCAAAGCAAGGAAAAATAAAAGGCCTAACCGTGTCCAATTTTTTTTCGAGAAAAGTGTCTTCATAGCAAAACTCCTTCCTTTAATATCCTTCCATTATTGTCATTCTTTCCCCCTCTGTCAATTCCTGAAATCTTCTAGAAATTGACAATAAATAAAAACGATCTATGCCTATGAGTGAGGTGGAACATGTTTTTTCGAATATTTGTTATAGAATCCTATTCCGGCGAAAAGAGCCAGTCCGGCAAAATTGATCCAGATGGGTTTCGGCCAGAACAAAAAGTGGGCGCAGGGAATAAGGAGGATCCGCTCGATAAGGCTGAGGGGATGGAAAAAATATTTTGTCGTAAACACGGCAAAGGCAAAAAGGCCAAAGAGAGCAAAGCCAAAGACGATGAATCTTTCTCCCCATGTTCCGCTGATCAGACCCGTATAGGCAAACAAAACCGGAAGGATGTAAAGGCCCTTAGCCAGCTTCCAGGAGGCCAATCCTGTCGCCATCGGTCGTGACCCGGCAATGGATGAGGCCGCAAATGCCGCCAGACAAACTGGAGGTGTGACATTGGAATCCTGGGACAGCCAAAAAATAATCATGTGTGCGGCCAGTAAACTCACTCCCATTTCAGTCAGGGCCGGCACAGTCAGTATAGCCATCATCACATAGGCCGCCGTTACAGGAAGTCCCATCCCCAAAAACAGTGAGGCTATCGTGATGAGCAGAAGGGCCAGCAAAATACTCGATCCCGACCATTGGACGACCAGCTGAGAGAATGAAATAGAGATACCTGTCATATTGATAGTTCCCACGATTATTCCTACCGTAACCAGGAGAACACCCACGGTCATCATGTTTTTTGTACCTGTGGCAAGAGCTTCAAGGATATCCCGAGGACCCATGCGGTTCTCTCGCTTAAGCCAGGAGGAAGCCACGACCGCTATGATGGAAATACCAGCCACATAAGTGGGTGTAAAACCAACGATTAAAAGTGTTATCAGGACTGAGATCGGGATAAGAAAGTGGGCCCCCTCCCTGAGAACTCTGCCGGCAGGTTCAAAATCCTTCACATCCGGCGGTCGAATCCCCTGCTTTTTGACTTCGAGTGAAACGGAAAAAATCACGGAGGCAAAGTACAGCAGCGCCGGCAGAAGAGCCGCCCCGATGATGGTGACATAGGGGATCTGGGTCCATTGGGCCATAATAAATGCTCCGGCACCCATAATCGGAGGCATCAGCTGTCCTCCTGTAGAAGAGGCGGTCTCGATGGCTGCGGCAAACTTGGGAGAAAAACCGGCTTTTTTCATCATGGGAATTGTGATGGCACCCGTCGAAACAGTATTGGCCACGGCACTCCCGGAAATGGTGCCCATAAATCCCGAGGCAACTACAGCCACAAGCCCCGGACCGCCTGCAATTCTGCGGGTCATACTCCGTGAAATCCGGATGATAAAATCCCCTGCACCGGATTTCAGCAAAAAAGCAGCAAACAAAATGAACATAAAGACATAGGTTGATGAGATAGTCGCGATCATCCCGAAAAGACCTTCATCGGTAAAATACATCCGGTAGAGAACCCTGGAGAGGCTCATATTTCTCAGTCCAAAAACACCCCCGACAAACTGCCCCCACCATAAGACATAAGCGAGAAGAATAATCGCCAGGACCGGGATAACAATGCCTGACGTCCGGCGTGTCAATTCCAGGGCTAGAAGAATGACTATGCCGGCGAACAGCAGGTCAACCAGCACTGGAACTTCATTCCGTTTATGCAGAGCGTCCTCAAAAAGAATGAGATACACTGAGGATGCCAGAAGAAGGATTCCCAGAAAAAAATCGATACGGACCAAGACTTTTGAAGACACCTTTTTTTTCGACCAGGAATATGTGAAATATCCCAAAAATCCAAGAAGGCCCAAATGGAGAGCATTCCTCCACAGGTCATTCACATTCCCAAACGTGTTGGCCCAGATATGGAAAAGAGCCACTCCTGCGGCGAACCAGGTCAGCATCTTTTGTGTCTTGGGATTTTTAACGGCCAACATGATGGAATGTGC
>SDBS01007317.1_pt1 | contig 10726 bp, 11 predicted proteins | sample 2277091 | NCBI WGS metagenome assembly SDBS01 (sample SAMN10404972, study PRJNA504765) | marine sediment metagenome | isolation source: marine sediment core GS10_PC15, 163 cmbsf | place: Arctic Ocean: Southern Knipovich Ridge | collected 2010 | reverse complement strand
CTCATATTTTCTTCTCCCGCCTGCGTATTTTAACCAGCAGGTCGATGAAAAATCCGCAGAAACACAGGATCAGGGGAGATGAAAGATATGAATATCTACCGAGAAAAGACATACCAAAGCGGAACCTCTGTAATATTTTAAAAACCGCTCCGTAAAAGAAGGGCAGGAGAACAAGAATCAGGATTACGCCGATAATTCCTGAAAATCCCCATCCACCGTCATTGAGTGCATAGGTAAGGGGTATGGAAATCATAAGTACTGATATAAAAAGAGTCCCGAGAAATATGTATTTATCGGTCTGGTCGAGATTCATAAAATAGTTACTTAAAGAGATTGTTAATTTTCTTATTTGAACTGTGTAACGGTTAATAAGCCTGTTGTTCATAAGATCGTTTTTGACTGTAAATTCTTTGTAAGGAATTATCAGGGATTCACTTTTTTTATTCCGCTCATAGGTAAAATTAAGCCGGCGGTTATTCTGGCTTATAGATATGAAGTTCTTTTTTCCTGTACCAATACCGACGTTATTTGCTATTACGAGGTCATTTTTTGTCCTGTCATATATATAAAGGGTATAATAATTATTTTCAGATTTTTTTATTAAGATCAATTTCCCGCTCACATTATTAAAAACGTTTTCCCTGAGGAAAGCTCTGTGGTCTAACTGAACATTTTTTTCACCTAAAGAAAGAGGATAATGTCTGTACCGGGTAAGGTAGATGCCGCCTAGGAGAATGCTGCCCGCGATTAAAGCAGGTATATGAAGCATAAATATGGATCTGACCTTTTGTTTATCGGTAAGCGCAATGATGAGAAGTGTAGATATCAGATAGCTGATAAAAATAATTAACAGGAAATAATTTTGCGAAAAGAGCAAAATGTTTCTTATGCCGATGTTCCAGATCGGAATATTTCTTCCGCTCAAAGAAAAAAAAGTTATAAAAAGGCCGATCGGGATAATAAAAAGAACAGAAAAAATTAATATTTTAATTGTAGTTTTTAAGATAAACTTCATGTCTCTGGTTTATTAAATAGTCCTGTTTAATCAAGATTGTAGATGTAAAACTTCTTAATAAATATCGGCATATTCCGGTTAAATAACGGGTAAACTTTGATAAAATAGGTTCAGCTTGTGAATCATATCACTGAGGTTTTCCTTGCTTATAATTTCCTGCTAAAGATCCGCTTAAGAAACAGATGGGCTGCTGCTGCCGCAATAAAGGCCTTTATAATGTCAAAGGGAATGAAGGGAAGTACAGCGAGGGGGATAGATTCGAGAATATCCCTGTGTGTGAAAATTGAAAACTGTATCAGGCCGAAAATATATATCACAAAAACACCCGCTATCATTGAAAGAAAAGTTTTAAACAGGCTGACTTTTTTCATTTTCTCCATTAACAGGCCTGTCAGGTAGGGCGCGAGTATAAAACCGACTAAATAACCGCCGGTCGGTCCTATCGGGCCTATCACAAACCAGGGCACTCCTGAAAGGCCTAACAGGATGTAGAAAATCTGGCTCAAAGCTCCGTATCCCTTTCCAAGAACTGCTCCGCACAGAAGGACAGCAAAAACCTGCCCTGTCACAGGGACAGGTGTAAAGGGTAGATAAATTCTTATTTGAGCGCAGGCCCCTGTTATCCCGGCGAACAGGAGTGAAAAAAGAATACGTTTCAAAAAGAGCAATACATTTTCACGTCTGAGAGACATCGATTTCAGAGATTTTAAATCATTGTAATAAGGAATCATATGTTCCCTCCTGTTCTATTTAAGTCAATAAAATTTCTTTTTAAACGGCTGTTGTTGCAATTTATGCAAATGCAGAATCGCGTTCGCCCGGCTGCCAGTATGAATATATAATATTACCCGATATTGGCCTTTACGTCAAAATCAGGGGCCTTTAAAATATGTTTTTTTACGGCGCAGAGGTTTGCCGCCGATATAACAGCTTTAACATACTTTTCCGGAAACCCGTTATGAAGATTAATGTCGATTACAATCTTACCAATCATATGAGTCTCGGCGTTTCGTTCAGTTCGTAATACAATATTGATATTATCGTGGGAAATGTCCCGTTCCTGGCAGAACCTTAGTATATAAAAACCCGCGCAGGTCCCGATTGAAGTAAGAAACAGATCGAAAGGAGCTGGTGCTGTTCCGTCGCCTCCATTTTTTTCCGATTGATCTGTTTTAATTGTAAAACCTTTGTAAGACGCATCAACCTTTTTACCGCCTGGAAAAGTTACGATCATGTCCATCTATAGCTCCTAATTTTTCTTAGATTAAGTTAGCCGTACTGACTATTTCACAGTACCCATAAAATTGTATGTTCAAAATAGTAAAGTTGCTTTTACTTATCAAGTTTAATTTTTCCGCCTTTTCAACTTACAAGTTTACATGATTAATTCACATTGAGCAGCTCGAGCATTTTATCTATATCTGTTGTCGGCAGGCTGCATATATAATTTTGACAGACATAGGCGGTAGCCTTTCCATCAATACTCTCAAATCCTTTTGTGTATCCCGCGATCCCGTCGAGAGCTGAGTTATCCCTGTCTGTGGGGCGGAAGATTATCACCTTGTTAGGGATGAAATTACTGCGTACTGCTCTCAGCATTTCCGCTGTATCTCTCGCGTTTGATTTTCCCACAATGACGATCTCGTAAGATGGCCCGACTGCGAAACTCAGGGCAGTAAGGAGCTGGGTGTGAAATAAGGGTGAATCGTTGGCTGTTTTTGAAAATGCTTTGCCAGTCTCTGCCGCGATATCTTCTAAACCGGAGCTTGCGTTTATGCGCCCGAGACGAAGCAGGTTCAGCATTGCGACAGCGTTTCCGGAGGGCAGTGATCCGTCGCTACCTTCCTTTTTTCTGACGAGTAATTTTTCCCCGTCGTCCGGTGTTGAGAAAAATCCCCCATTTTTCTCATCCCGGAAATGCTCAATCATGTCCTTATTCAATTCAAAAGCTGTTTGAAGATATTTTTCCTTGAAAGTGGTTTCATAGAGCTCCAGCAATCCCCAGATGAGGAAGGCGTAGTCATTTATCTGAGACGAAATGGCAGCCTCTTTGTCCTTATAGCGGTGTAAAAGCCGGCCTTCCGGTGTGCGCATATTTTTCAGGATGAAACCGGCAGCGCGCTCAGCGGTACGCGCGTAACGCTGTTCTTCAAATGCCCCGGCAGCCTTTGCGAATGCCGCGATCATCAGCCCGTTCCAATCTGTCAGAATTTTTTCATCCCTTGAAGGCCATACCCGTCCCGCACGGTATTTATACATTTTTTTACGTAGTATTTCGAGGCGCCTTTCAAGATTTTGCTCTGAGGTTTTTAACCCGGAGGCAAGCTCATTTAAAGTAGCGCTCTTATACGGAATGTTATAACCGGTCAGCGTCTTCTGGATCCCCTCTATATAATTGATGTTGTCTCACAACCTCTTATTAGGCTGTCCCATATATACAGATTATACATTTGATGCTATAAATTACACATGATTCTTTACCTAAAGAGCCATTTTATATGTTAAGGGACAGCCTGAATTACCCTTCTCTTTAATATTAAACACCCTGCTGATTAAATCGGCTTCCTGTTTACCCAGCAGCTCTACGATTTCTCCGGACGTCCACAGATAAAACTTTCCTTCTTCCCCTTCACTGTCCGCGTTAAAAGAAGTGTAGAAACCGTTTTCCGGGGATGTCATTTCACGGAGCACAAACTCCAGCACCTGGCTTGCGGTTTTTCTGTACTCCTCTTTACCCGTGACCTGATATGCCTCTGTGTAAGCCATTGCCAGAAGCGCCTGGTCGTAAAGCATCTTCTCAAAATGGGGTACAAGCCAGATTTGGTCTGTGGAATATCTATGAAAGCCCCATCCAATATGATCATAAATACCGCCTTTCCGCATTTCCCGGAGGGTTTTTTCCACCATTTTAAGAGCTTTTTCATCACCCGTTCGCTTCAGGTAGCGGAGGAGAAAGAAGAGGTTACTAGTGGACGGGAATTTCGGTGATGTGCCGAAACCTCCATGCTCTTCATCAAAGCGCGCCTCAAGCTGTTCATAGGCGTTTTCTATAGTTAATTCACCGATTCCACCGCCGGGATCAACCTGTTCGATTTTCCTCAGTGCGGCGGTGATCCGGTCTGCCGATGCGAGAATATCCCCTCTCTGCTCCTTCCAGAGCTGCTGTATCATCGGGATGAGGTCTGCCATGCCAGCTCTGCCGAACCTCGCTTCTCTGGGGATGTAGGTCGCGGCGAAAAAGGGTCTTTTATCCGGTGTCATGATTATTGTGAGAGGCCACCCTCCCGAACCGGTAAGTATTTGAGAAACAGTCATATATATGCTGTCTATGTCAGGCCTCTCTTCACGGTCAACCTTGATTGAAATAAAGACCTCGTTCATGAGCCTGGCTATTTCAGGATCTTCAAAGGATTCATGCTCCATGACATGGCACCAGTGGCAGGACGAATACCCTATGGAAAGGAAAATCGGTTTGTCCTCTTTTAATGCGTTTTCAAACGCCTCAGGTCCCCACGGATACCAGTCCACAGGGTCGTCCGCGTGCTGCTGAAGATAAGGGCTTTTCTCCAGAGCAAGCCGGTTGCCGCCGCCCGGGTCTGTTTTGGTGCCGGTGTCCATCGAGGATCCGTACCCGTTCTGAAAAAATAAGACAAACGGCATGAATCCGGCCGCGAACAAAAAGGGAAACCTATTTATGAATATGTCTATAAATATTTTCACGATTCATAACCTGTTTTTTTTTAATTAATGCTTTATAATAAAAATAGGTTTAACTGAAAGGACGGGCAACATTAAAACTGGATTTTTATAATAAAAAATAATCTTTGAGCCTGGTTAAAATTGACAAAGAAGGTTATATGTAATAATATTTTATGGGGGTATGATATGGATAAGACAATCAATATAAAGAGCGGCATCGGTAAAAGACTGGAAAAAGTAAAAAAAACTGATTCGATGGCCATTTTTTTCCATGGCAAAAAGGTTCCCTTGGTCAGTAAGATCAAGCTGGGCAGGGATAAGAGTAATAACATTGTTATAGATGATAACCTGGTATCGCGTTTTCACGCGCTGGTTCACAAGATCAAAAATGATTATTTTGTAAAGGATCTAAACAGCTCTAACGGCACATTCATTAATAATGAAATGGTCCCAAAGAATAAGTATGTAAAACTGAAAAAGAATGATATAATCCGCATTGGCAAGACAGAGCTCTCCATCCTGTAACTTGAATTGTTGAGAGAAAACCGGCATGGATATATTGGACATAGTAAAGAGGTCAATTCCCGATGAAAATGAATACCTGTTTGGATTTTCAGATTTGAGAGGCTTAATAGATGAAAAATATACAGGCTTTGAACATGCTGTTACAATCGGAAAAAAACTAAATGATGATATTATTGATTCAATCGCGTCCGGACCAACCATGGAATATTATAATCTTTATAAAGAGACAAACAGGCGTTTAACTGAACTATTGAGCATAATTTCAAATGAATTAAAAACTTATGATATTGAAAGCATAGTTATTGCCCCAACCGTTAAAACGGGAGAGCTCGGTAAACTGGGCCTTAATTCTCTGACATACGGTTTTTCTCACAAAATGGCCGCGACAAGAGCCGGTCTCGGGTGGATCGGGAAGTCAGATCTATTTGTGTCTGAAAAGTTCGGGCCCAGGCTCCGACTGGCCACACTGTTAATCGATTCAAAGCATGCTTTTTCACCTCCTTCAATACCAGTAGATGAAAGTAAATGTAGTACGTGCAGCCTGTGTGTTGAAAAATGTCCTGCCGGAGCTTCCAATGGCAGGGCGTGGAATATAAACATTGCACGGGATGAGTTTTTCAATCCTTATAAATGTATGGATAAGTGCCGTGAGCTTTCCAGGGACAGGATGAATATAGATGAGAGTATCTGCGGGATCTGTGTTTCAGTATGTCCGGTTGGGAAAAGAAATACCGGCAGTAAGTAGACCGGTTAGATGAATTAACCCTGCTGTAAAGCAGCATTGTATTAACCTGTAGTGTGCGGTCCGGTTCAAGGTCGTTAAGAGCAGTATCCGGGAGTTTAATGTATGAATGAAAGATACCTGAACAGGCTGATTAATGATGACTGTAAAAAACATCTGCCCTGTATTGATAAAGAAAGTATCGACCTGTTTTTATCAGATATTCCCTACGGTATTTCATTGGACACCTGGGATGTTCTTCACAACAATACAAATTCAGCTTTACTTGGATGCTCACCCGCGCAGATCGGCAAGCCGGGGTTTAAGAGAAGGGGGAAACCAATAAATGGCTGGTCATCCGCCGACAGGAACATGGGGAAGGAGTATCAGGAATGGTGTTACAGCTGGTCTGTTCTTTTATTCCCCATAATGAAAGAAGGCGCGTTTCTGTTTGTTTTTGGAGCAAGAAGAACTTTACACAGGGCCATTAACGCTTTTGAAGATTCCGGTTTTTTATTGAAGGATGTTCTGGCATGGAAAAAATCCTCGGCTCATCACAGGGCTCAGAGAGCAAGTGGTGTTTTGAACAGGAGAGGCCTGAAAAAGGAGGCGGAAGAATGGGAAGGCTGGCGGCTGGGCAACCTTGCCCCTATTTATGAACCGGTCGCGTGGTTTTTCAAGCCTTACAGGATGACATTGACGGATAATTTATTGAAAAATAATGTTGGCGCGATAAACATTGATTTATGTAAAACCAACGGGATGAATCCAACAAATTTACTGGAGCTTGGATTTAATAAAAATGAAGAGAGAACACACGAGACTCAGAAGCCGTTATCTGTAATAGAATTTTTAATAAAGCTGACAACAAAGAAAAACCAGGTGGTACTGGACCCTTTCATGGGCAGCGGAACCACCGCTGTCGCGTCATTGAAGTTAAACAGACAGTTCATAGGTTTTGAAATCAATAAAGATTACTATGAAAGATCCATTAAAAGATTAAGAGGGGTCGACGGGGTAAATCTTTACGCATGAAAAATGGCCTTTATACAACCTCCTGCCATGGAAAGATCGTAAAAACCGGTAAGCTGAAGATAACCTATCAGAATCAACCCCTGAAGATTGAGTACTTTCTGCGTCCGGGAAAGAGATGGACAGTCCTTTATATCCACGGTCTCGGGTGTTCAAAAATGGATTTTGCCGGTGCGGTTGATGCCCCCGGTCTAAAAGCGCTTACTTTAACAGCATTTGATTTTCCAGGATGCGGCAATTCGTCATACCCTGATAATGCGGCTTACGGGGTTGATGATCTTGTAGAAATTACGTATCTGGTTGTATCGCACCTCCCTATGAAGGATCCTGTAATAATAGGTCACAGTATGGGAGGATTGATAGGTCTGCTTTACATAAAAAAATATGGAAAACATGTAAAAGGATTTATCAATATTGAAGGCAATCTGGGTTCAGAAGATTGTTTTTTATCGCGCAAGATGACAGAATACAGTTTTGAAGAGTTTAAAAATGAGGTTTTTCTGAATTTTAAACGGAAGTTATCAAGATCAAAAAACATAGGTTTCAAAAAATATGGGCAGACGCTTGAACAGTATTCGGATCCCAGGGCGTTTTTTGATTACTGCTCTTCAATAGTAATACATTCTGACAACGGAAAGCTGATTCAAAGCTATACTGAGCTTAAAATACCCAGGATATTTATATATGGTTCAGAAAATAGAACATTTCACTGCATTACGCAGCTTAAAGATAAAGGTTGTGAGATCGTTGAAATAAGCGGCAGCGGTCATTTCCCCTTTTATGATAATCCCGCGGAGTATTATGAAGTTATAACCGATTTTCTAAAATTAAGAATAAGTTAAAATTTATTGGAAAAAGCTTCTATTTAAGCTTAAACTTTAAAGTATGAAAAGGCAGATCGGTGTACAGATTGAAGGTGATAAATTTATAAGATTAATCAACCTCGATAAAGACACCCGTGGAAATCTCAACCTGACAACCATTAAAGACCTGCAGAAGCGGGCTGTGATAAAGATATTCCTTTTCCAGAATGACAGAATGGTACCAATAAAAGAAATCGAAGTAAGCAATATACCTCCTGAGAAGGCAGGAGTTCCATATATTAATCTGTCTACTGAATTTGATGGGAAGAGGAACCTTACACTCCTTGTTGTGCTTAACGGGAGAACCGTAGACAGGACCGTTATTGATATAAAAAAGTTTTTGCCAGGGAGAAAAAGAGGCCTGGTTTTGATCCCTATAGTGATTATCCTGGCTTTTGCGGTTTTCCTTTTTACGCGTGAAGGCGTTTCCCTGAGAGAAATGAGCACCGTACTTTTCTTTGATAAAATATCGTTTTTAAGCAGGTCAGCCGGGTTGGATAAAAAAGTAGCGCCAGAGGAGGGGACCAGGGTAAATGATGAAAAAACCCGGCAGGATGAAGGGTCGAGGGTTGCTTCAGGCGAATTGAAAAAGGACGCCCGGCGGGAAAAGGATGCAAAGGCAGAAAAAAAAGCCCGGGTAAAAGAGCAGGGCGAGCCGAAGGGGGTTGCCGTAGCACCGGTGGAAAGGGAACCGGCCATTAAGGATGACGAAGGAAGACTCAATACTAAAATAAAAGAACCTGTTTCTGCTGCTGCTGTATTTGAAACAGAAACCATATATTTTAAGCCTGGCAGCGCTCTTCTAAGTCCTGACGCGCTTAAAAAACTAGATGAAGTTCTGACTGTACTTCGTGACTATCCGGATGTAAAGTTTTTAATTTCAGGCCATTGTGCTCTGTATAGTACAGAGCAGGGAAGACTCCAGCTTTCTATTATAAGGGCTTCCAGTGTGTACGAGTATCTGATTAAAAACGGCTGGAAGCCGGGATTAAGACCGGATGTTACTGGATTTGGCGGTATGGAGCATGTGACCACAGATCCGGAATATCAGCACCTCAACCGGCGGGTTGAGATCAAACCGGAAGGTTAATTTCATAATCTTCGTATAAAAATAGTACATTTCCTGTTATGAAAATAAAAATACGATTTCTTTCAGTCCTGTTTTTTATTTTAACTTTATTACATTCTTTTTCCTTTGCGGAAAACAGCCGGGTTTGGGATGAATCATATTTTGAAAAATATACAGCGGATGAGTTCAGGGAATATGAACCTTCGAACCATAAAATTGACTTCAATAGCATAGACTACCATCTTTTGAACGCCGCTGTATTTTATGAAACTAACCGGATGAGGATTAAACACGGGAGAGTACCTTTTATTCATTCGGCTGCCCTGGAGAAAGCGGCATTTATGCACTCTAAGGATATGGTGGAACAGGGGTTTTTCAGCCATGATAATCCCTATGATTCGGAAAAGAGAACACCCTTTCAGAGGATGGCCCTGTTCGGAGTTACAGGAGGCAACAGGGCGGAAAACATTACCCAGACCTTCGGTATACAGTATAAAGCAGGCTCTCCTATCATTCCGCCGGAACATGGAGATAAGCTATTCAGGGATTTTAAAACCAGCGAAGTACTGTCCAGTCATACCTACAACAGTCTGGCTGTAGATATGGTTGACGGCTGGATGAATTCCCCCGGCCACAGGGCCAACATACTGAGCGTTGAATTGAAGTATCTGGGGTGTGGAGCCTTTCATTTTGAAGACAGATCATCCTTTGATATGGATATGTTCAAAGCGACCCAGAATTTTGCGTCAGAAGTTCCTGAATAACCGGAACCATCAAATTTTACTAATACAACCTCCTTTGTAAATGTTAATGCACAGTCCCCTGAATCGGTGATATATTAAGGTCTAAATAGTGAATAAGTAGAGCAGCAATAGTGAAGGGAGCTGGTGAATAAGTTGAAAAGCAATATGTTAAGAGAGGAGAGACGTAATTATGGCCGCGATGGTCCCTAAACCGCCTTCAGACTTCATTCGAAATATTATCGCGGAAGACCTGAGGACAAACAAACATAACGGCAGGGTCGTAACCCGGTTTCCGCCGGAGCCCAATGGATATCTGCATATTGGACACGCGAAATCGATCTGCTTGAATTTCGGTATCGCCGCTGAAAACAGGGAAGGTATGTGCCATCTGCGGTTCGATGATACCAATCCCAGCAAGGAGGAAATTGAGTACATTGAATCGATCAAATCAGATGTCCGGTGGCTTGGTTTCGATTGGGGCCGGCATCTTTACTATGCGTCTGATTACTTTGAAAAGATGTATGAGTATGCAGTGCAATTAATTAAAAAAGGCAGGGCCTATGTATGCAGCCTGAGCGCGGAGCAAATCAGGGAGTACCGCGGCACCCTGACAGTCCCCGGAAAGGAAAGTCCCTATCGAACACGTTCAATTGAAGAGAACCTGGACCTGTTCGAGCGTATGAGGGCAGGGGAGTTTGAGGACGGCACCCATGTGCTTCGGGCTAAAATTGACATGGCTTCTCCCAATTTAAATATGCGGGATCCTGCCATTTACCGCATTCGCAGTATGCCGCATCACAGGACAGGTGATGACTGGTGCATTTATCCGATGTACGATTATGCCCATCCTATTTCCGATTCCATTGAAGGAATAACACATTCCATCTGCACACTGGAGTTTGAAGATCACCGCCCGTTATACGACTGGATCCTTGACACCCTGGATGTTGACTGCCATCCGCAGCAGATCGAGTTTGCCCGTCTTAACCTCAGCTATACAGTCATGAGCAAGCGAAAGCTGCTGGAACTGGTAGATGGAGGACATGCCGGCGGATGGGA
>SDBS01007316.1_pt1 | contig 10730 bp, 10 predicted proteins | sample 2277091 | NCBI WGS metagenome assembly SDBS01 (sample SAMN10404972, study PRJNA504765) | marine sediment metagenome | isolation source: marine sediment core GS10_PC15, 163 cmbsf | place: Arctic Ocean: Southern Knipovich Ridge | collected 2010 | reverse complement strand
TAGGGAGACTAAATATGATAGGAAGATTCGTGCAATTAAAACGAGTTTTCCAATTCTGGATAGTCGTATGGGTGGTGGGATATGCCAACCAGAAATTGGTATTTTATTGGCCGCACTCAAACAAGGTAAGACAACTGTGGCAGCAAATTTTGCTAGAGGTGCAATCACGGCTGGTAAGGATGTTGTATTTTTAAGTTTTGAATCCAGTGAGCATTCAACGATTGATACCTTTGATGCTATGATGACTAGCATACCTAGAAATAAATTGATGGATAAAAGAGATGAGGTGGGAAGAATATATAAAAGATTTTTTGATCGTCCAGGAATTGGTCAGCTTCAATTGTGCCATATGCCAGCTCATCATGTTACAGCGCATATGATAGATTCATACCTTTTTAGATTAGAGAATAAGAAAGGGATAAAACCTAAATTGCTGTTCGTTGATTATTTAAGTTTGATGCGACCGGCAGATAAGCAAATTAAGTATGATGGATCATCAAGTGGTAGATATGTTTTACTTGGCGATATTGTTTTGGAATTGATTAATTTGGCTCACCGAAGGGATATGGCAATTTGGATATTGCATCAAGCTCAGCGTGGTGTTGAAAAAAAATATGCAATTAAAGGTAGAGTTGGCACAGATGACTCCGCAGACTCAGCTGAGATTTGTCGTCATGCAGATATTGTTTTGACATTGAATCAGAATAATAATGAAAGGGACGCCACCCCACAAAGGTTAGTTATTTATGCAGCAGCATGTCGTAATATAGAAGATAAATGGGAGGTTTCTTTTAATTATCATAGAAACTTAGCACAAATTGAGGAGATTTAAAATGGCTACAGAATTAAATAAGAAAATGACAAAGCTTACATTGAGGCATCTCGCTATTGATATGCTTTGCGACGCCCATGATCTTTTGAAAACAAAAAGTGACGACTATGCTTTAGGTACAGCATTTGACAATTTTGAGAAGGTGACTGAGATCTGCAAAATAATGAAGCTAGATATAAACAATATGGCTCATGATCCTTTAAAGAGAATTGTGTCAAAAGCTTTAAGGCTTAGAAGTCTAGAAGGAAAAGAGCCTAAGCATGAGAGTGTGAGAGATACTTGTCTGGATGGTATTAATTTTTTCATTATCTATTATGCAATGTTTATAGAGGCTAGTGAAAATTATGTTGATGTTGATAAGGATCAGATAAAATAATGAACAAAACTTTGTATCCATTCTGTCTAAATTCAAGGCGGTGGATCACCACATTTTTCTGTATGAATCTGCCAGCAACATGTGTTAAAAAGATTGATTATAATGCCGTTGATTGCGAGATGGAAGAGTGTTGTTATTTTGAATACAGGAAAATGTCAGCTCATCTTTCTGGTAGGATATTAGAGGCTGATAAGGTATTAGGAAAAGGCCGTTTTATTTCTTCAAAAGAACAATGGGAAAATATGAAATGAGAGACTTTCTAGAAATGCTTGAAGATTCAGCTGAGATGAAGTTGAGTGAAATGACCAAAGGATTACCAAGAGGAAAATTTAGATGCAATTGTGGAAAGATAGATGATCTAGACAATGCTCATCCAGTTTCAAATAATCCATATGCTATACCCATTTGTGGGGATTGTTTTGATATGGTAGTGGGGAAAAATAATGTGGTGTAGTAAATGCAAGACAAATTTGGATCAATGTACGTGCGAGGATATAGAAGAAAGGTTGGAGCAATCAGGTGCCGCATATAAATTTTGCAAGAAATGCAAAAAGCATTATCAAAGGTGTAAATGTGATCAGCCAGAATGGACAGTAAAAGGTATGGGGCCAATGAATAATTAAAATGAAAATCAAATTTTTTCTTGCGTGGTATGATTTATGGATAGGTATTTATATTTCTAGGAAAGATAAAAAGATTTATTTATGTCCTTTCCCTTGCTGCGTATTTATGGTGACTAAAAAATGAATAAAATCATCTTAGGGAATGGTATTAGTGCTAAGATATTTGCACTTTATAATCCTGAATATGTTCGTATAGCACCAACTGGTGAAAGTCAAGTTGAGAAAAAAGATTTTTTGCGTTGTGCTTTTCTTCATAGGAGTACATGGGCAGATCAGTTCTTATATGATATAGGGCTAAAAGAATTAAGTGTGCCAGAAGATATTCAGATGGGTCATTATTTTAAAGGTAGATTTAAAAAATCTATGCCAACTGGTGAGGTGATGGAGTTATTTTTGCGCAAAAAATTAGCTGGCATGGAATCTCCTACATCTTTATTCCCAAAAGAATCTGCATTGGCTAAGCCATATTTGGAGTCAGCCAATTTAGCCACATATAAATTCAGGCTAGATAGTGTCGTTGGAACTTTGGGTGAGAAGATTAAACATAGGCAAATTATAAGTGTAAAGGCAGTTAATATTCAGGATGGTTTTTTAAATCTTAGCAATGGTCAGACAATGCCATATAGTCATTTAGTAAGTACCATTCCTGCTCCTGTTTTTTGGGAGATATATGACGGCAAGTATGCTGAGAAAAAAGTTTTTTATAGCAGTTCACTTTTCCTTCAGACAATGCCATATAGTGTATGGATAGGTATGGGATATCCAGAATTGGAAGAGAAGGTGATTTGTTATTTCCCAGAAAAGAAATATCCATTTGATAGGGCTGGTAGGTGGCAAGAGCTTTATGATGATGCTGTGTTTATTGAAGGCTCTGTGAAGTTTAGCAAGGCTATAGAAATAAAAGGAGCAAGATTGTCTAGAGATTATAGCAATGTGCCACCACCGAACATTATGTTTTTAGGCCGTTATGCTGAATGGAATCCTGACATTATGATTCATAATGTTATAGGTCGTTGTTTAAATAAGTATATGGTTGAGGATATTTGGAGTGATCAAAAATCTTTTAATAGAAAGTTTGTTCAATATTCTCCTGACATTTCTTATGTTCAAGGAGTGGTGAAGGATTATCTTCTTCACCTTATGAGTGAGGTTGACAGTCTGCTGAATACTATGAATTGGAAAATTCAGGATTTAGATAAAACAGATATTAAAGTTGACAGGAGTGCTGCGCTAGAAGAATGGATTGACATTTTCAAATTCTGGTTGAGTATAGGGCTAATGTTTGGCTTCACGCCAGCAGATTTTTATGATATGTATTGGGATAAAACCAGACGAGTCAAAATAAAAATGAGGGATAAATAAAAGGAGAAAAAATGACGAAACGACCTATCGTGGAATTAATTAGTTTCACACCGAAACCAATTGAACTTATGCTGTATGTCTTCAAGATTATGACAGGAGTTGTGACAGATTCGTTTGACAAATTTGTAGATGATTTACGGTTAAGAGTATTGACACCGAAATTCAAAAGAGAGTTTATGAATTATCTTGCCTATGAATCTTTGGCTGGCGGCATACAGGAATTCATTGGCACTGCTTGGTATCTAGGTAATGTAAGCAGAGCTTTTCAGCAGCAGCTGACTAGGCATAGGCATGCTGGGTATTGTATTCAGAGCATGAGGATTCAGAGCAAGGAAAATTTTGCTAGCGATGATCTTTTTCATATGCCGTCTGATGTTAAAGACAGCCATCAATTTGAGATGGCTATGCGGACTGTTGAAACGATATATGGAAACCTTTTAGCGAATGGTGAACCGAACCAAGTCGCTAGAGGAATCTTGCCGTTGAATATTTATTCACCAATCACCATGAATATTAATCTGAGAAGCATAAGAGATTTGATCTGTGTCAGACTTTGTGAGTTGGTTCAGGGAGAATTTAAGGATGTTGCGTTCATGATGATGGATGAGATTGTAAAGAAAATGGGCTCAGAGTTTGACATTTTATTCGCCAGACCTTGTGAACGATTAGGCTTTTGCCCCCACGCTGAAGGCTGTGGAGATGTCAAGCCAAGATGGAAAGGGATCATGACAAAAGGCTTAAAGGAATTCATAGAATCATAATGCGAGTGGAGTTTTATTTTGACACAAGTATGTTTGTCGCCATCCCATATTCTGCTAGGATTGGGAACATTCTCACCTTCCATTTGTGGTGGTTTTCTGTTTGGTATTATATGAAAAGTAGGAGGAAGTAAAAGTGGAATCAGTCACCCATCTCCATCTTCATTCAGAATATAGCTTACAGGATTCTCTGCTTAAGATTGAGCAGTTTCCAGATTTTATAAAGAAGAAAAATGTCAGGGCAATAGCTTTAACTGACCATGGTAATGTGGATGGGGCAATTAAGTTCTATCAAAAAACAAAGGGTGTAAAGGTTTTAGATAGGGATGGTAAAGAAATTCATTTTAGACCAATGCTTGGCTGTGAATTTTATGTGGTGGATGATTATATTAAAAAGGCAAATAATAAACGATGGCATGTAGTCATAATAGCGAAAAATTTAAAAGGCTTCCAATCAATTATGAGAGCTTTGACTGTGGCTAATTTAGAAGGCTTTTATTATAAGCCAAGAATAAGTTGGGATCATATTCTTGAACATATGAGTGATGTGGTGGTGCTTACAGCATGCCATGCTGGTATGCTTTTACGTGATGATTGGGAGGAAAAAGTTGATGTATTTCACAAAAGATTTGGGGGTGATTTTTATTTGGAAGCAATACTTTTAGAAGATTATCAGGCGCAGGTTATGCTTAATGAACTTGCTTGTGTGATAGGAGAGGCTAAAGGTATTGAGATTGCTTTTACAAACGATGTTCATATAGTAGAGGAGGAGGACTGGCCAGCCAAAAATGTTTGTACTGCTCTCAGCTGGGGAGAGAAACGTGATCCAAAAACGTATAAGGATAAGCCAGAAGATGCCACGACAGATTATTATGTCAAGACTTATGAAGAGATGGCGAAAGGGCTAAAGCATTTTGGGCTAGAGAGTTATGAAGGCCGTATGTTAAAAGTATGGGATCAAATATCTGAAGAGTGTGATGCTAGGCAATGGTTTGACAATCCCATGCCTCCAACGACTCCAGTTCCTAGGGAAATCACTGGCAATAAGAATGAATATTTGATGAGTATAACCTATGATGCATTTGATAAATATAAAGGTGATGGTGATAGAGAAGTGGCAAGAGCAAGAATGGAGCATGAGCTGTTGGAAATTTGCCAACTCGGTTTTGCTGAATACTTTTTGCTGGTAACAGATTTGGTTCAGTGGGCTAAGAATAATGACATAATGGTTGGGGCTGGTAGAGGCTCTGTTGGTGGATCATTTGTAGCATTTCTTTTAAAGATCACTGGTGTCAATCCTTTGGATTATAACCTAGTGTTTGAAAGGTTTATCAGTCCTGGTCGTCATGATTTGCCTGATATTGATTTGGATTTTGAAGATACTGAAAAGGATCAGATTTTAGAATACTTAACTGAGCGATATGGTCAAATCGGTATGGAGCATAATGTGGCTTTGGTGTCAACTCATGCGGCCATGAAAGGTAGAGGTGCGTTGAGGGATGTGAGTAGGGTATTTGACGTGCCATTATCAGCAGTCAATGAAGCAGCAAAGCAAATTCTAGTAAGATCAGGAGGGGATGCTCGTGCCAGTTTCTCTATTGAAGATACAATAAGTTTGTTTGATGTATCTTCTAAGTTTGCTAAAGATTATCCTTATGTGATTGACGAGGCAAAAAAGCTAGAAGGATTGATGAAGAATAAAGGAATCCATGCTGCTGGTATTGTGGTTGATACGACTGATCTTTCACTAGGCAAAAAGTGTGTTTTGCTTAGGGCTAAAACAGGTGATGTGGCAGTCAACTGGGACAAGAAGGATTTAGAATATATGGGATTGATGAAGCTTGATGTCCTGGCACTTAAGACGCTAAATGTTTTGAATATTATTCAGCATTTAGTTAAGAAAAATCATTCAGTTGATATTGTTTGGGAAGATCTTGTGCCATTAGATGATGGCGTTGGTTATGGACATAGAGAGTCTGATCCAGAAGTGATAAAAAGGTTTAAGGCTGGCGACACAATAGGTGCATTTCAGTTTGGTTCTACTGGCATGATTCAATATCTTAGAGACTTTCAGCCAGAGAATTTCAAAGAGCTTTATCAGGTCAATGCTTTATATAGACCAGGCACTTTGAGATCTGGTATGGCGAATAAATTTATACGATTAAAGAAAGGCGACAGCGACGAGGAGCCAGATTATATCAATGATGAATTGAAAGAAATCTTAGAGCCAACATATGGTATAGTTCTTTTCCAAGAACAGATCATGTATATATTCAATAGGCTAGGAGATATTCCCTGGCGCACTGCTGATACGATTCGTAAAGTAGTAAGTAAGTCAGAAGGTGCAGAAAAATTTGAAACTTTTAGGGCGCAATTTTTGAGAGGAGTTGAAAAGTTAAAGAGCATGTCAGAAGAGGATGCTCATAAAATTTTTAACTTGATGAAATTTTTTGGCTCCTATGGATTTAATAAATCCCATAGCGTTGAATATACAATCATAGGCTATTGGACTATGTGGGCAAAGGTTCATTATCCATTAGAGTTTTATTGTGCTACCTTAATGAGAGAGGATGACAAAGAAGATATAGCAATGCTCATTTCTGAGTTTGGTAGAACTGGCGCACAAATAAAATCTCCTGACATTAATAAAAGTGAGATAACTTGGAGCATAGAAAGTACAGAAAATGGTGGCACTTTAAGATCTGGCTTTGATGTTATAAAAGGAATATCCATTAAACTTTCAGCAGAAATGATTAAGTGTAGAGAAGAGGCTGGCGGTGTGTTTAAAACCTTTAAACATTTTCATGATAGTGTGCCAAAGAGATTGGTGAATATAGCTAGAGTAAAAGCATTATTGCTTGCTGGCGTATTTGGCGATCTGCTTACAGAAGATCAGCGCAAGAAGATGGTGATACATATAGAACAGAAAAAGAAAGTGCCAAAAGGATTAGAGGACTTAGAGGAAATAGATGTGAGTGAATATGAAAGTTTAGATGCTGTAAAGCAAGATGTTTTCAGCTATGAATTGCCGGAAGCATTTATGAATCAGAACAAAGCTTTTCTGGATCAGGTTATTAGGAAAAATTATACTGACATAGTCCCATTGGCAATCATGAAAGAAATACCAGAAGGTCAGCTCATGGGTAGTCGTTGGTTCATTGGAAAATTTGATGAGATCAAATACGGTTATCGTACTGCAATTGATAAGAAGAAAACTGAAGTTGATACATCCGGTTATGCTAGTGACCTTGGTGGAGTCTATGGAATTTTTAGGGACGACACATATCTTTATTATGCTACTTTTGGTAAGAAGGTTTACAACCCAAAGGCAGATCTGAAAGGAAAGATAGAAGGTGCGGCAGGAAAATATATATTAATGAAAGCTGGTAAGCCTATGAAGACAACAAACCTTTTTGTTCAGGAGGTGCATTTTTTAGATGATATCAAACGTGGTGAGTTTTATAAAGGAAGCGAGTGGGGATTAAATTTGAAGGGCGTAATGGGTGGCCAGGATAAAGAAATGCGTGATGAGATTGCACTAACAGGAGATGCTATTCGTAGCTGCACTCACTGTGGTGCATATAAGACTTGTACTGCACCAGTTCCTTGTTCTGTGGGTGATTTTCAAGCTATGATAATAGGCATGGATCCTGGCAGAGAAGAGGACAAAGCTGGCGTTGGGTTTGTGGGCGCATCAGGTAAAGCACTTTGGGGTGCTTTAGGATTAGAAAGAGAATATTTTCATGTAACTAATGTACAGAAATGTCAGCACCAAGGAGATTGGGATGAATTTGTAGCACGTGGTTGTGCTGATTATTGGTTGAAGCTAGAGATAGATATTGTGAAGCCTAAGCTGATTTTATCTCTTGGTGCTCCATCTTTAAAGTGGCTGACTGGTGATAAAAATGCATCAATTTTTAGACGACTAGGGATGGAAGATGAGGATTCAAAGATTGGTGAGTGCATAGAATGGAGCAAGAGCTTGGAGGCATGGGTGATGTACGCACTTCATCCATCCTGGGCAATGCGTTTAGGAAAGTTGAAGCGTTGGAAAGAGAGTATAAAAGGGTTCAGTAAAATGTTTGCAAGGCTAGTATAATTGATAGGAAAAATTTAGTATAATAGGAGTAACGAATGAAAGAAAAATTGCCGGTAAAAATCAAGATTGACGGTAAAGATTATGACATCAATTATGAAGAGGAACTGAAGTCATCAGAATCCACAATCAACGAAAACCTTATTGAACAAGCGCCATTGTTTGCTTGGTATGCTGTGCTAGCCTCTTTGGCTAAAGCTCAAGTCAACGATCGCAAATTAGACCTTGGCAACCTTGATGCTAATTTGGGTGACGAGTATCGCAAGAAGGTTTTGAATGCTGGAGAAAAGGTCACAGAGAAAAAGATTTTTGATGCAGTTGAAAAGGACGATCGTCATATTGAAGGTGTGGTGATTTTAAATTCAGCCTTAAAGACTCATGATCAGCTGGTCGCAATCGTTAGAGCCTTTGACCATCGTAAAGAAATGGTTTCAGCTTTGGCATCTAATATGAGGAAGGAGGCTGATACAGGCGTGAGTCTAGGCAAGACGGTTATCAAGAAGGTTTAAGGGTAAGACTATTAGATCTAAAACAAACACCTCTTACAAGCCACTACAGCACTTACATGATATGTTTGACGAATTAAATCAGACCTATATATAAGGAGATAAGATGTATGGTATGGTAGAAAATGTTTTGACTTATGTAGAGAAACAGCATGAAGTATTTAAAAGGATAAGGCAAGAAGATTCGGTTTATTTTATTGAGGAAAATCCTGATGATTTTGCCCCAATGGATTGGGACATAAGAACAATAATTGAGCTTGTTCGTGTTGCTCGTGTTGACTGTATAATGGTTAGAGACAAACAGTCAGATTTTTTGGAATTGTTTATGGCAATAGAGAATAGAAACCACCCACTTTTCCATTCTGAGAGGAGAGGAAAGGATATTGCTATGGCAGAGGATGGGCCAAATTGTATTATGTGCAAAATTTCTGAGCTTGAGGATAGAGCCTATTTAATAAGAGGAGATGTCATTACTGATCCTGACAGGAAACATAGGAAAGAGTGGAAAACATTGACGAATGGAGGTGAGACACTTAATTGGTATGTGCCAAGAATTTTATGGACTGCGTGTAAGGTTGAGGAAATTCTTGAAACTTCTTTAGTGCTGCTTGGCAGAAGGGAAAAGGAAAAAGTTGAATGGGATGATGAAGCTATCAGGTTGAATGAGAAAAAGCAGATTGCTGATGCGGAAAGGAAAGAATATTAGAATGATTAAACAACATTATTTGGTTTGCTCAATTGACAGTTTTCGTACTCCAGCACTTGAGCCAAAGCCAATAAAGTGTTTGAGATTCATAAGAGATAAAGATGAACCCTATGGTGAGCTGTATGAATATATTCCATATAAAAAATCTTTATTATTGTTTAAGATTCAGGTCAAGATGAGTGGCAAACTTTTAGTCGTAAAAGTTTTGCCAAGAATGGATGATAGGTATACTATTTTGAGGACAGTTCTTATAAGGAATAGGATAAGAGGCAAATACAAAGAGGATGATACTATACCTTTTGAATTTGTCCTTAAGGAAATAGATGAAATAAATATTTAAAGGAGGTCAATATGACCAGAGAATTTACCGGCCCAGAACAGCATCACGATGCTGATGAAAGAGACTGGGAAAAGTCCCAAAATCAAAACAGGCCTGATTGGGATAAGATGTATTGGAAACCTGTTTCAGGAGATGAGAATCTCATTCGTATCCTTCCTGGGATAGGAGGCGTCAGGTATCATTTCAAAGGTGGAAAGCATTTCATAAAACATTCTGACGGTAAGACAGAAATGTTTATCTGCAATGAAGTGACCTATCAAAAACCTTGCCCAGCGTGCGAAGAGGAAGCACGATTGATTAAGATTGGAGACACGGATGCGGCCAAAGCTTTTGGTGCTCAATCAAAGGGCGTGTTCAATGTGATTGATCGTACCAATCCTGAAAGAGGAGTCATCATTTGGGAATGCCCACCTGTAGCAGTTTGGGAAAGGATTATCGGGATCGTAAAAGGGAAAAGCAAGTTCCGTGATCTTGTTGGTACTGATGAAAATCCTTTAATGGGCAGAGATGTTGTCGTTGTTTACAACCCGAAGGCCACTCCTCAATTCAAGTACGATCTTCAATTTGATGCAGTCTCTCAGCTTGGGAAAAAGAAAGAAGTTGCGGCATGGATGGCAGAAGCCAGGCCATTGATCCCAGAAGAGATTTATCCTGAAGTTGATTATGCTGTCGCTAAGATCAAAACCTTTGGCACGAAAGAGGAACGTGAAGCGTTGAAAAAGAAACTTGCCGCTCAGTATGAATCCAAAGCCAAGAAAGAAAAGGAAAAGAAGGGTGTTGAGGAAGATGTTGAAGCTGAGAAAAAGAAAAAAGAAGATGAAGAAAAGATTGCTGAACTTGAAAAACAGATTGCTGATATGAAATCTGGAGAGACAGGAAAAGCTGAAGCCAAAGAGGAAGAGAAACCTGAAAAGAAAAGACTGACAGGGGAAGAGGTGGAAGTTCAAAGAGCTGAAGATGCTCCCGAAGAGGATGAAGATGAAAAGAAAGAGGCCGTTGAAGATACTCCTTCAATGTCAGATCTGAGAAAGCAGTTAGCTGATATGGAAGAGGCAGAGGCAAAGAAGAATGCCAAAGAGGAAGAGAAACCTGAGGCCAAAGAGGACGTGAAAGAAGAGACAAAAGAGGAAG
>SDBS01007315.1_pt1 | contig 10730 bp, 8 predicted proteins | sample 2277091 | NCBI WGS metagenome assembly SDBS01 (sample SAMN10404972, study PRJNA504765) | marine sediment metagenome | isolation source: marine sediment core GS10_PC15, 163 cmbsf | place: Arctic Ocean: Southern Knipovich Ridge | collected 2010 | reverse complement strand
GCTTCAAGGATATCCTCAAGAAAGACCTTATAATCCCGGGACATAAACAGCTTCCTCTTGAATAGCCTTGCGCAGTCTTGGTTTTATGGCATCACTGATTAGTCTTTTATGATATGAATGTCAAGAAGTTACACATACGTAAAAACTGCCTGTCTGAACGCGTGTTTTGCTGATTACGCTGATTCAATGATGGACATGATATAAAAACAGGCTTCACGGTAAAAAATCATGGTAATCATTTAATCATGGCTATCAGCGGTTCAGACAATTTGAAATTTCAACAACTCATCCTTGACAAAATATTCATTATTATACATATTGCATTTTAATTGTTTTGATTTTGTCATCAAATGATAGCCAAAGTAGCCAGCTATCCCAATATTTATCTCAATAGTATTAAAAAATGGATCAATCATGGAAAAAGTTGTTTACATTTTAGGAGCCGGATTCTCAGCGCCGCTTGGTTTTCCGGTTATGAGTAATTTCATTGAAAAGTCGAAGGATATGTATTTTGAAAATCCTGATAAATATAAATCGTTTATGGAAATATTTAAGTTGATTCAGGAAATCTCTTACGTAAAAAATTTCTATGACGCCGACTTGTTGAACATTGAAGAAATATTATCAATTATTGAGACAAAACAGTATGTGAGTGATTCGATACGTAGTGAATCATTTGTTGATTATATTTCTGAAGTTATTGAGTATTATACTCCCGACAATAGCCCCTATAATTATGACTTAGCTATGAATAAATGGCATAATTTTATTTTTTGGAGTGATGACAATTTAAGTTTGTATGGAACATTTATTGCTTCTATCCAAAATCTTAAATTTTTTCAAGAGGGGGATTATGGTCAGAGACATATTCATTGTGAAAGAAGGAGTGATATAAAGACTTTATATTCAATTATAACATTAAATTACGATATGATATTTGAAAATTGTTGTGACTATATTAGTGCAAACTTTAAAAACCATAGTGCAAGTTTTAATAAGGAATATGACAAAGATAAAGATTTATGGACTGAGCCCTCGATTGCAAAATTACATGGCAGTATTGATGAACATAATATAATACCACCAACATGGAATAAAACAATAACTGATAAGAAGATTAAAGACGCATGGAAAATTGCATTCAATATTTTGAAAGAGGCTAATCAAATCAGGATAATCGGTTATTCTCTACCAATAACAGATTCATATGTAAAGTATTTGTTTAAATCGGCAATCTCAAAAGATCCACATCTTAATAACTTAAAAAAAATTGATGTATTGTGCCTGGATGACAAAGATGGAAGTGTAAGAAAGCGATACGAAGAGTTCATACATTTCAGTAATTTCAGATTTATAAATGGTAATTTTTCTGATTTTCTTAATGACTATGATAATAATGGGGTGAGTTTGAATCATGGAACAAATACTGCAACATGGAATAATCTCGAAAGATTTCATGAAACATATTTTAAAGATAACTTTGAATTTTAGAAAATCATATCCGTTGCAACCATCCCTCCTCCCCTGCGTTTAACAAAGGAACCAATAAAGACTCATCTGCGCTTTATTCTTGGAATATTCCCTTTTTCAGGTTAAATTACAAGTTTAGTACATTTCTAAAAAGAGCTTTGAAAATGCCAGCTTTCAGCTATCAGCATTCAGCTTAAAAATATTACGAACTTCAATTGACTGGATGTTATTGAAATATAAACAATTAATACAATATTATCCTTCGGTCGAAAAGCTGATAGCTGAAGGCTGAGCGCTGACAGCTTAGCCTTGTGGGCTATTCACAAGGCTTCTAATACTTCGAAAGGCGGCAGTATACTAACATGACTCGAATGGAACGTGCCGGAAAGGGAGAAATCACCGACGAATTTCTCAAGCTGGCCCATAACGAACATACAACCCCCGAAATCATCCGCGACGGCATCGCAGCCGGAGTGATCACTGCATGTAACAGCCCGGTGCGCTCAATTGAACCGCTGGCAATCGGCGGCGGGCTGAGAATAAAAGTAAACGCCAATATCGGCACATCCTCCGATGCGTCCTCTATAGACGAGGAAATTGAAAAAGCCCACTGCGCAATCGAGTATGGCGCCGATACCATCATGGATCTGTCCACTGGCGGCGACATCCCGGCTATTCGGAAAAAGATTCTTGCGGAAGTGAAGGTTCCGGTCGGAACAGTCCCTATCTATGAGGCCGGGGTCTGGGCTGCCCGCAACCGCAAAGGCATGGTGCACATGACAGCGGATGATTTTTTCGGCATCATCGAGGATCACCTTGCCCAGGGTGTCGATTTTCTGACGGTACATTGCGGAGTGACCCGTGCTGTGGTCGAACGTCTCCGTGAACAGGGCCGTCTGACCGATGTAGTGTCGCGAGGCGGTGCATTCATGGTGGAATGGATGCTCTATAACGAGAAGGAAAATCCCCTTTACGCCGAATACGACCGCCTGCTGGACATTACGAAGCGGTATGATGCGGTGCTTTCACTCGGCGACGGTCTCAGGCCGGGATGCCTTGCCGATGCGACCGACCGTACACAGTTGAGCGAATTAATCGTTTTAGGTGAACTCGTCGACCGTGCACGGCGCGTCGGAGTATTCACCATGGTCGAAGGCCCGGGGCATGTCCCGTTAGATCAGGTGGAAACCAATATTAAAATCATGAAAAACCTCTGCGGCAATGCTCCTTTCTATGTGCTCGGGCCGCTTGTGACCGATGTTGCGCCGGGTTACGATCACATTACCGCTGCTATAGGTGGGGCGCTTGCAGGAATGAGCGGCGCTGATTTTCTCTGCTATGTAACGCCGACGGAACATCTCTGCCTTCCTGAAAAGGACGATGTGAAACAGGGAGTTATCGCTTCGAGAATAGCTGCCCATGCCGCCGATGTTGCGCGCGGATATCCTGGAGCGCGTGACTGGGACGACAGCATGAGCGAAGCCCGTAAGAAGCTTGACTGGGAACGTATGTACGAACTGAGCATCGATCCGGCACGATCGAGAAGTGTACGGTAGAAGCACCTGCCCCATGACGAAAAACTCTGTACTATGTGCGGTGATTTCTGTGCGATGCAAAAGATCGGTAATGTCCTTGGTGTGACGAGAAAGAGTTGACGGATATGGCCATGACCGATACATCACCACGGGCTGCGATCGTCACTTTAGGATGCCCCATGAACCAGGTGGATTCGGAACATATCATGGGAGGCCTGGTTTCGCAGGGATTCGAAATCGTTTCCGAAGAGGACGCCGAAGTCATCATTGTCAACACCTGCGGTTTTATCGGGGACGCTCGTGAGGAATCCATAGATTCTATTCTCTCCATTGCCGAACTGAAACAAACCGGCAGCCTGAAAGCGCTCGTTGTGGCCGGATGCCTTGCCGAACGGTACAGGACAGAGCTTGAAAACGAACTGACCGAAGCCGATGCGGTGGCAGTACTTTCAGACCGTGACAGAATTCCGGAACTGTGCCTGAATCTTCTCGGCCGTAAAAAACAGACTGAATCGTTTTACTCGAGGGTAGTGTCTGGACCGCCGAATTCTGCCTGCCTCAAAATATCGGAAGGGTGTGACAACCGCTGTACTTTTTGTACGATTCCGGCGATTCGGGGTCCATACAGGAGTGTACCTCACGATCTCATTCTGCGTGATGCCGAGGAACTGGTTTCGACAGGCGCCCGTGAACTTATTCTTATCGGACAGGACACCACCCGTTATGGCTCCGACCTGAACGGGGAAACGCTTCCCGGCCTGCTCATGAAACTTTCCGAAATCAAGGAAGTTAAATGGTTACGGCTTATGTATACTCATCCGGCGAAATTTACCGATGAACTTATAGATGTTCTGGGCGGAAACCCGAAAGTACTGCCCTATATCGACATGCCGGTACAGCATATATCGGACCGCGTACTCAGGAGGATGTGCAGACATACAACACCGCATGCAATTCGGTCGCTCATCGATACTATCAGAGAGCGGATCGACGGTGTCGTTTTGAGAACAGCTTTAATCACAGGATTTCCGGGCGAAACAGATAAGGATTTCGATGAGCTTGCGGATTTTGTCCGTGATATCCGTTTCGAGCGGTTAGGAGCATTTGTGTATTCTTCCGAGGAAGGAACACCCGCCGCAAAGATGGCCAATCATGTGCCGGTCGAAACAGCAGCGGAGCGTCATGAAATTATCATGGAAATCCAGTCGGGAATTTCTGAGGATTTTCATAGCTCTCTTATCGGAAGTGAGTTCGATGTTATCGTGGATGAAGTCGATCCTGAAACTGGATCGGCGGTGGGACGGACGTATATGGATGCACCGGATGTTGACTGCACGGTTTCTGTCCCGCAGGGAGTGAAGGATGACAGTGCTTTTTGCCGGGTGAGAATCACCGGGACAGGAGCATACGATTTGTTGGGGGAAGTGGTGTGATTAGTTACCTGCAATTTTATACTATTTCCAAAGTGTCGAATATTTTTTGTTATGGTAAAGATATACACTGAAACGAACAGACAGGAATGTCTGTTCTACCAGTAAGTATGAGTTATAGTGATATTAACACACACTATAAGTAGGTCAGACATTCCTGTCTGACATTTAACTTTTACTACAATTGCAATAAAATGAATGAACCGAATAACAAAAATATTATTGAACACAAACTTCAAATTTACAGCCGACATCTACCACATTGGAGATTAACAGGTAAACTTTATTTTATCACTTTCAGAATAGTTCATGGAGAACTTTCTTGTGAAGAGCAGAAACTTGTTTTAGAACATATAAAACAAGGGAATAACAATTTCTACACGCTTTATGTGGTTATGGTTATGCCTGATCATGTTCATCTTATGATTATGCCAAAAGAAAATTATAGTATAAGCAGAATAATGAAAGGCATAAAGGGAGTTTCTGCAAGAAAGATAAACATGAACAGAAAATCTTCCGGATCAATCTGGCAGAATGAATTTTATGACAGAATAATAAGGAATTACGATGAATTGTATGAAAAATTGAATTATATATTGTTAAATCCGGTTAAGTGCAAATTAACGGAAAATCCATTAAATTATCATGGATGGTATTTTAACGATAGTGTAGAAATATTATAAACAACGAACAGACAGGAATGTCTGTTCTACTGATGTGTTATTTGTCATATTATAATGAACTACCCCGACCTAAGGGTCGAGGTTTCATAATTATAAGACGGACACGAATGTCCGTCCTACTTTAGGGTAGGTCAGACATTCTTGTCTGACAAATGGTCATAACAGACAGGAATGTCTGTTCTACCATAATTGTATTTTCAATAAGTACAGATCACTATATTTCTCAAACGGTCGACAATGCCGAAAACCATATCCGACATATTCAAACGAAACCGGGCGGCGCTTGCCCCGCTTGCTGGAGTAACGGATTCAGTATACCGCCGTATCTGCGCAGGATTCGGTGCAAGCCCGGTGATGAGCGAAATGATTTCATCGGAAGGATTTGTTCGGGGAAAACCGGGTGACAAAACCTCCCGGTTACTCAGGTTTAAAGAATCCGAACGTCCCCTGGGCTTCCAGTTTTTTGGCGCCGACCCCGGTATAATGGCAGAAGCAGTTCGTAAAGCACTGAGCCTTAAACCGGATTTTATCGACATCAATGCCGGCTGTCCGGTAAAAAAAGTGGTGTCCAAAGGCGGCGGTTCAGCACTTCTCAGAACACCCGGATTGCTTAAGAATATTATCCATGAGGTGTGCACGGCAGCGGATGTTCCGGTCACCGTCAAGATACGGTCCGGGTGGGACTATGATTCTGTCAACGCTGTCGAAGTGGCCAGGATGTGTGAGGATGCAGGCGCCGGAGGTATCATCGTTCATCCGAGAACGAGAAGCCAGGGATTCAGCGGCACTGCTGACTGGACGGTCATCAGGGCGGTAAAAGAAGCAATATCGATTCCGGTCATGGGTTCCGGCGATATTCACTCACCCGTCGATGCAGAACGCATGCTGGAAGAAACCGGCGCAGATGCAGTTATGATTGGCCGTGCCATATTGGGAAATCCGTGGTTATTCCGCGAAGTTTCTGCTTTTTTCGATGGCAGGGAAATTCCCGAGCCACCTGATATTAAAGAAAGGCTTGCCCTGGCTGTCCGCCACCTTGAGGTCCTTGCCGCTGAAGTCAGCGAGCGGTTTGCGGTATTCAACATGCGCAAATTTTTCGGCTGGTATTCGCGTGGCCTGCGAGGTGGTGCGCATTTTCGCAGAGAGGTTTTCAAGGCTGAAACCATTGAAGAAGTGAAACAGGTGGTCAGGTACTTTATAGAAAAAGAAAAAAATAGTAAAACTGATATTAATTCGGTGAATCATACAATCATACACAGCACGATGGTGGAACTATGAAAGAAAGCAGGATCAGAGGCATTCTGGGACGTTTGAATTCCGGCGAACTCGACATCGAAGAGGCGGAAAAACTTGTCGAAGAGCACTATTTCGGTGATCTCGGATTTGCCAATATCGACCATCACCGCAGCAGAAGGCAGGGATTCCCGGAAGTCATCTTCGGGCAGAGCAAAACCACCGAACAAATCGTACGAATCGCGGAAGAAATCGTCCGGCAAGACAGCACAGTTCTGGCAACGAGGCTTTCCAACGATGCACTCGATGAACTGAGCGCCCGGTTTCCCGACGGTGACAGAAACGACATCGCCAGGACCTTTGTCATCGGAATGCCCGAACCGGACAGTGAATCGACACATGGCACAATACTTGTGGTATCGGCGGGGACATCAGACCTTAAAGTGGCCGAAGAAGCGGTTGTTACCGCCCGTGCCATGAAAAATGCAGTTCAATCGCTCTATGATGTCGGTGTGGCGGGAATTCACCGCCTGCTTGCACGGCGGGATATCATCATATCGGCATCGTGTATAGTGGTTGTCGCAGGCATGGAAGGCGCTCTGGCCAGCGTAGTCGGAGGGTTGGTTAACGTTCCGGTGATCGCATGCCCTACAAGTGTGGGGTATGGCGCTTCATTCAACGGCCTTGCTGCGCTGCTCGCCATGCTAAATTCGTGTGCTTCGGGTATAACAGTGGTAAATATAGATAACGGTTTCGGTGCGGGATATGCCGCTGCTATGATTAACAGAACAGGGCTGGGTTGAATGGTGAAAAGGACTGGGGTTTGAGGCTTGAGGTTTGAGGCTTGTCCGGACAGTCGGGCAGGCACAGACGGCTGAAGCGGTCTGTTGTACAGGGTGGCATCCACAACAGCATGCTTTAGCTTGCTGCGAACTGATATGCGAGGCTTGGAGAGTTAATTTTGGGCATTCTGTAACTTTGTCACTTCTTTTAAACTTTGAACTACGTAGTAGGACTATTTTATGAAAACAGCGTATTTTGATTGTATGTTCGGTGTATCGGGCGATATGATTCTCGGCGCCCTGACAGCCTGCGGAGTACCGATAGATGTTTTAATCGATGAACTGGGAAAACTCGGTGTCGACGGCTTCAAATTAGAAGAGAAACAAGTAATCCGTTCCGGCATATCCGCTGTGCATGTCGATGTGCAAACCGAGCAGCAGGACGAGCACCGTCATCTCCGGCAGATAAAAGACATCATCGGGTCGAGTTCACTTACAGATAAAATAAAAGATAATTCTATCAGGATATTCACACGGCTTGCCGAGGCGGAAGCGAAAGTTCACGGCACGAAACCGGAAAAGATCCACTTTCACGAGGTAGGTGCGCTCGATGCCATTATCGATGTCGTGGGCTCATGTATTGGGCTGGAATATCTACAGGTTGACAGGGTCGTTTCTTCTTCTCTGAGTTTCGGAACAGGCACGGTTACCTGTGCACATGGCGTTATGCCTGTCCCCGTTCCCGCAGTGGTGGAATTAACCAAAGGAATTCCCGTTGTCAGGACAACCATAAAAGGGGAGCTTACCACTCCTACCGGAGCGGCGGTAGTAACAACGCTTGCATCGTCATATGGGTGTCTTGAGAACTTTGTCTCCGATGCTTCCGGTTACGGCGCCGGATCGAGGGAAAGCGAAGAACACCCGAATGTGCTCAGAATCACCATCGGCAAAACAGCTCATCCGGCTCAGGAGGATCACTCGGTTCTTATCGAAACCAACATCGATGACATGAATCCTGAGATTTTCGGATATCTTTCCGATATGTTGCTGAAGGCGGGCGCCAAGGACGTGTTTATGATTCCGATTTATATGAAAAAGGGACGTCCCGGTACACTGCTCAGCATTCTCACCGATGAATCACTGAAAGAGACTTTACTTTCGATAATTTTCGCTGAAACGACCACACTGGGAGTTCGGATATCCGGAGTCAGCCGTAAAATTCTCAAACGCGAGTCGAGAACGGTTGAAACTGAATTCGGGCCGGTGCTGGTTAAAGTGGCGAATGTAAATGGTACGGAACGGTTTGCCCCGGAATATGACGATTGCGTCCGTATCGCCCGTGAAAAAGAAATTCCGCTTCTTACCGTATATGATATTGTGCGGAAAAGCACTTTTGCTTGATTGTTGCATAAAGTATTTGTTAGTGTATATTAATATAATGTATTAAAAATAATATTTAACACCGGAAGCCGTATGCTAAACATGGGAGTATTCTATGAAAACATTACTCCGGGTAGTGCTTGCCCTTTCCATTTTCCCGCTCACGATAAATGCCCGGGAAAACGGTGAATCACCTGTATCGAGTCCGGACAAAAGCGAATTCTCCACCATGTATATCGCTCAGAATACGCAGGACAATAAAAAAGAATCTGAGAAGAAAGATCAGAGCCGTTCCTCTTTACCCCCGCCTCCCGCTCCCAGAACATCGATCACTACCGAAAAACCCATACAGGGAGCTCCGAGTGGAATTGTTCAACAAAGAAAAGCAGTCCAGACACCTTCAGGAGAGCCTGACCAGACAACAGTATCCGGTTCGACACCATCCGCACCGGGAGTGTTACCAACACAGCCCGTGATGCCTGTTTCTTCGGGCAGGGCTACTACTACGGATACACCGACACAAACCACAGTACGCCGAACCCGTAAGAAAAAATCCGAATTAGTCAAAGAAGAACTGTCTTTATTCAACGTTTCGACTGACAATTTACGGACTATGAAACCCCTTATGGATGATGATTTCAACCTACGCGGCATGGTCTATGGCGAGGAGCGCGGTTACATCAGGATTCTTGAGGCGGATAACGACGGTAAGTTCACCGAAGTGTGGAAAAGCCCTCCTATGAATGCTCCGGTCCGTGAATTGTTCATCAAGGATATCGACATGGACGGGGAAACGGAAATTGTTACTTATACAAACGACGGCAACATTTTCATATACGGCTATAAAACGCATGAACTCAAGTACCGGACACCGGAAAATACGTATCCCGGCATAAGCTGTATGGTGGTGGAAAACATCGATGACGATCCTCAGTTAGAGCTTATTTTCATTGCCAGCCAGCCGGGTACTCCCGGTTATCTCGTTCAGTTCGATTCAAAAACCCAGTTCGAGGAATGGCGGTCATCACAGGAGTACACTGCGACGGATATGATTATCGGCAATGTCGACACTGATTCGGAACTTGAAATCATTTTCAATACCGGGGAAATTTTAAGCAGCAAGTTCAAGAACGTCAAATGGAAAAGCGACATACAGTTCGGCGACCGTCTCTATCTCGTCGATGTCGATAACGACGGTATTCTGGAACTGATAACCGAGTACGACCAGTCGTATATCCGCATCATCGATATCGATGAGCGCAGAGAGAAATGGTAAGCAAGCCAACCCGGATTATTCACAAAAAAACAAATAGAACACGAGAACGCGCATTTTCGCGGATTATGCGGATACGATAAAATGTAAAATGTAAAGTATAAAATGTAAATAAAACGGTAGGGGCAAAGCATTCCATCGATACATATTTATAATATTTATTAAAATTGCTTAAAAGAATGCTTTGCCCTTACGAAACGGTAGGGGCAAAGCATTCCATCGATACATATTTATAATATTTATTAAAATTGTTTAAGAGAATGCTTTGCCCTTACTTGAGTCATACCACGTGAAAAAACCCCTTTTAGGCACATCCCGTGTGCGATTGTACCCTGAGGAGATTTTAGGCTTACTGTTTTTCGGTATGCTTCTTGTGCTTTCCATGAAATTCGGGACACGAATTAAAGGCCCCACAGTGATGGTCCGAGCGGTCATCAATGCGTTTCTGATCATTATCGGGCTTGCGGTGCTTTCCGGCAAGTTTGGATTCACCCTTGTCAAAATCATCCGTAACTGGATTCCCATCATCTTTTTTCTCGTAGCTTATGAAAATCTCGGCGATCTCGTGCGTTTCATCAATCCCCATGATGCCGATCCTGTCCTCAAACGCATCGACGATTTCATGTTCGGTGGAGTCAATCCCACACTGTGGCTCGAGCAGTATATTCGCCCGTGGTTCAGCGAAATAATGCACGCCGCTTATGTGAACTATTACCCGTTATTGCCGGTTATCGGTTTTGCGCTGTATATAAACCGTGACTACCACAAGTTCCGCGATGCCATGATGAGTGTCACCCTCGGTTTTTATTTAGGTTATATCGGATACCTCCTCGTACCGACTGTCGGGCCGCGTTACTTTATGGCGGAAATGTTCACAGTCAGCGTCAAAGGCACACACATGCTCTCCGCACAAACCTACGAAATGCTCGACGCCCTCGAATCGA